>OBBO01000003.1_pt1 | contig 327776 bp, 248 predicted proteins | sample 1502731 | NCBI WGS metagenome assembly OBBO01 (sample SAMN05301485, study PRJEB22388) | human gut metagenome | isolation source: Infant 2 DOL 5 gut | host: Homo sapiens | place: USA: Pittsburgh, Magee-Womens Hospital of UPMC | collected 2013/2014 | reverse complement strand
GCAATTTTTAAATCATTATTTTTAACACTGTCTACATTAACTTCAACATCATTTAGTGTTAATTTTGATACTTGATAAACATCTGTTGTAAATTCAACAAGGTCTTTTGTAGTTGCACTTGTTTTATCTTGATTTAATACTAAATCAACAACTTTAGTTTCTTGAGTTCCTTTTTTAGTTAAAGTTAATTTTAATGATGCTTGAGCTTCATTTTCTAATGTAATTGCTTTAGAGAATGTTAGTTTAACTTTTGCTTTTTTTAATTGTGCATTTTGTTCAACTAATTCAACTTTAGAAACGACTGCTTTATCTTCTTTTGGAGTAGTTGTTGATTCAGCAATTTTTAAATCATTATTTTTAACACTGTCTACATTAACTTCAACATCATTTAGTGTTAATTTTGATACTTGATAAACATCTGTTGTAAATTCAACAAGGTCTTTTGTAGTTGCACTTGTTTTATCTTGATTTAATACTAAATCAACAACTTTAGTTTCTTGAGTTCCTTTTTTAGTTAAAGTTAATTTTAATGATGCTTGAGCTTCATTTTCTAATGTAATTGCTTTAGAGAATGTTAGTTTAACTTTTGCTTTTTTTAATTGTGCATTTTGTTCAACTAATTCAACATTACTTACAACTGATTTTTCTTTTGTAGCAGGTGTTGATGCAGAGTTTTGATTAGGAACTTGTTCAAAATTTACTGTTTGATAATTCAAATTAAAAATACAACATATCAAGTAATTTATATTTTAAACATTTTTGAAACGAAATTTGTTATATAAATACTTATATATTATAAAATAATAGAAATAAGATTTAATCAAATAATAAATGCAACTTAATATTATTAGTCTGCATTTATTTTTATAAATATAGGTGTTAAAATGGAAACAAAGAATGCATTATTTAAAAAGATTGTAAAAATTTCTGATCAATTATTAAATAAAATTAGTATTAAAAAATTAACTAAAGATAAAAAAAATAATTTATTTGTTTATTTTGACGAATTTGTTGATGTAACAATTATTGATGAATTACATCAATTATCAAAAACAACATTAATGCATGATTTACAAATTTGATATATTAATAATTTAAAAGAAGTTGATCATAAAAAAATATTAACTTTTTTTAAAAAAATTAGTGAACAAAATGCTAATTTAATCTTTTTAGAACAAATAAATGATTTAAATACAAAAATAGAATATAACTCTAATTTAAACTCATTAATTTTGAAAATTAATGATAAATTAATTTATGATCACTTTATAGCAAATAAATTAGAAATTTTAAACATCTTAAAAGTTTGATCACTACCTTATAGTAATTTTCAAATTCATTTTGAAAATCTTAGTTCATTATTAAATAAAAACCATGAACAAGCGGTAAATGACATCATTAATAATCATATTGAGCAACAAAAACACTTAGAACAACAAATTAGTCAGCAACAAAATTTTTATAATAATCAAAAGACGAATTTTAATTATTATAAAAATCCATCAAATAAAACAATTACAAAATTAGTTGATATTAATCCTTTAATGAATAATGCGAAGATTCAAGCTTATGTTTTTTTAAAAAAGATTGATGTATTAAAAAGTGGAGCAATAGCTTATAAACTAAATGTTATTGATGATAGCGAAACCTTAACTATTATGACTTATTTACCAAGTGGTGAACATCCTTTAAAAAAATTTTTAGATGAACTAAAAATTGATCAATTAATTGAAGCTGAAATTGATATTGTTTTAGATAACATGAGTAAGAGTGGTCAAGTTCCTATTGGTAAAATTAAAAAAATTTATTGCATTGAAGATAAGTATGCAAAAAAACAAATCACACCTCGTTTAGAACTAAATTTTCATACAAAAATGTCATCACTTGATGCAATTATTTCGGCTCAAGAATTAATTGATTTTGCAGTTAAGAATCAATTAAAAACAATTGGAATCACCGATCGAAATGTTGTACAAGCGTATCCTGAAATCGCTAAATTTTCTAAAAAACAAGATTTAAAAATTATTTATGGTTTAGAAACAGAAGAATTAGAAGATCAAATACCCTTAGTTTTGAATGTTCGTGATCAAAATTTAGATGATGCAACATATGTAATTTTTGATATTGAAACAACTGGGTTGTTTCCTAATTTTGATGAAATTATTGAATTTGGAGCCATTATTATGCAAAATAATAAACAAATTGGCGATAAAATTCAATTTCTTGTAAAACCTATTCAACAAATTAATGAAAATATTACTAATTTAACTAATATTAGTCAAGAAATGGTCAATAATGCAATTGATGAAAAAACGGCATTATTAAAAATTAAAGAAATTTTTGATAACCATATTTTAGTTGCACATAATGGAATTAATTTTGATATTAATTTCATTAATCAAAGATTATTAAAATGAGGATTAGAACCTCTTAAAAATCCTAGTATTGATACATTAATGATTTCGCGAGCAATAAATCCATTTAAAAGTCATCGTTTAGGAGCAATTTGTAAAAAATATGAAGTTGATTATAATGATGAAATTGCTCACCGTGCAGACTATGATGCCATAGTTTTAGCTGATGTTTTTAAAGTTATGAAAAATAACTTATTTAATGATTTTGGAATTACTAATTTAAACGAAATTAATACTAAATTACAAACAGTAATGTTAAAAAATCGTAGTTTTGGTAATTGAATTAATCTTTATATTAAAAATCAAGTAAATGTTAAAGATATGTATGAATTAGTGTCTATATCCCATACTGATATGTATTATACAAGACCAACAATTACTACAAGTTTTTTAGCAAATAAAAAAGATAAATTAATCATTTCAAATTCGGTTCATGAATCTGATTTAATTAATGCCTTATATTCAAAAAGTGATGATGAAATCAAATCAATAATGCAACGTTATGATTTCATTACTCTACCATCAATTGGTTCACAAAAACATTTAGTATATGCTAAAAAAATTACAATTGAAAATGTGCAAAAAGCTTTTAAAAAATTGGTCTATTTAGCTTTAGAACTAAACAAGATTATTATTTATTCAAGTTCGCCTTATTATTTTTTAAAGGATGATAAGAAATTTTATGATGTTTATGTTAACACTAAAGGGCTTGAAGGCAAATCACACCGTTTCGCTAATGAAGAATATGTACCAGATTTAGAGTATGTTGATCAAAAAAGTGCGATTGATGAACTTGCTTATTTAGAAGATGAAAATTTAATTAATTTAATTATTAATGAAAATCCACAAATTATTAATTCATGATTTGATGATAAAATCCAACCTTTAAAAGAAGGATTGTATGCTCCAAAAATGGAAGGGGTAGATCAAAAAACAATTGATTATGTTTATCATACAGCTAAAAAAATCTATGGAGATAATCTACCAACAATTGTCGAACAACGTATTAAAAAAGAATTAGATTCGATTATTAAGCATGGTTTTAGCGTTGTTTATTGAATTTCACATTTATTAGTAGAAAAATCAATGCAAGATGGTTATGGTGTTGGTAGTCGTGGTTCGGTTGGCTCATCACTTGTAGCAACGTTTTTAAATATTACTGACGTTAACCCGCTTACACCACATTATTTATGTCCTAATTGTAAAAAATGTGAATTTATAACAAACGCTGATGATGGATTTGATTTAGTTCCGAAAGATTGTGAACAATGTCAAATTCAAATGTTAACTGATGGACACAATATTCCTTTTGAAACTTTTTTAGGTTTTGATGGGGATAAAGTACCAGATATTGATCTTAATTTTTCTGGAGTTTATCAAGCAGTTGCACATAATTTTATTAAAAGTATTTTTGGAGAAACACATTCTTATCGTGCTGGTACAATTGGTACTATGGCCCAAACAAGTGCTGAGAATACGGTTAAGAAGTATTTTGAAAACCGTTTTAATGAAAATAAAATTATTCGTGATTCAACGGTTAGTTTATATGTGCAAAAGTGCATTGATTCTAAACGCACAACTGGTCAACATCCTGGGGGTATTATTATTGTTCCTAAAGAATATAGTATTTGGGATTTTTCACCTTATAATTTTCCAGCTAATGATATTAATGAAACTTGAAAAACAACTCATTTTGCGTTTGAATATCTACATGATAGTTTATTAAAATTTGATATTTTAGGACATGATAATCCAACAATTCTAAAACTTTTAAAAGATTATACGGGGATTGATGAACGTGATGTACCAATGTATGATCCATTAGTTATGAAATCATTTAGCGATATTAGTGCGCTAAATATTAAACCGTCTGATGTTTTAAATGAAACAACAGGAGCAATTTCTATTCCTGAATTTGGGACACGTTTCGTACGTGGTATGCTAGTGGATACTAAGCCAAAATCATTTGCTGACTTAATTCGTATTTCAGGATTGTCACATGGAGAAAGTGTTTGATTAGGAAATGCACAGTCATTAATTAAATCTGGAAAACTACTAAAAGACGTTATTGCTTGTCGGGATGATATTATGACATATTTAATTCGTCAAAATGTTGAACCAAAAACTGCCTTTTTAATTATGGAAGATGTTAGAAAAGGTAAAAAAATTAAGCCAGAACACCAAATCATTTTAAAAGAATTAAAGGTTCCTGAATGATACATTGAATCAGCTAATAAAATTAAATATATGTTTCCCAAAGCACATGCCACAGCTTATGTTATGCATGCATGAAAATTTGCTTGATATAAAATTTATTATCCACTAGAATACTATGCAGCATTTTTTAGTGTTCGTGCTGATAATTTTGATTTATTTGTAATCAATCAAGGCAAAGAATTTATTGAAAAAACTTATAATGATATCGAACAACGTTCTAAATCGCGTGATCCGCAAAAAAAAGTTAGTTCGCGCGAACTTGCTTTACAACCAATTTATGAAATTGTGATTGAATTATTAGCTCGAGGTTTTAAAATTTCAAATATTAGTATTGAACAATCACAGGCAACTAGTTATGTAATTGATAAACAAAACAATGCTATTATTCCACCATTTATTGCTATTCAAGGATTGGGTGAAACAGTAGCTAATTCAATCATTGAAGCTCGTAATCAAAAAGCTTTTTCAACAATTGAGGATTTAAAAAATCGTACAAAAATTTCACGTACAGATTTAAAAAATTTACGAGAATTAGGTGTTTTAGATCATTTAAGTGAAACTGAACAACTAACATTATTTTAATTTTTTTGTTATATAAAAACCCTTTCTTTATTTTTTTAGTAGTATAAATTTAAGTGAGTTTATTTTTTAAACGAAATTATTTTCACTAAGGATAAGTAAGAAAGTAGATATAAATATGAAAAAAATAAATAAAAAGATTTTGTTTTCTTCATTGCTATTTGGAACTGTAGCTATTGGAACAGTTGCAGTTGCAACTGCATGTAGTGACAATAAGAAAACTAAAAAAACAACAAATACAGGTACTATTCAACCTGGAAGTAGTACAGGAACAACAAGTAAATCATTAACGCAAGAAAAAGTGTTAAGAAATGAAATTATTTCTGAAATTTTGAATGCTAAATCTAAAAAACCAGATCGTGATAAGATGTGAGTTAATTGATGAAATAGTTCTTTTGAACAAGCACGAAAACTAGCGAGGGAAATGGATAAAGCAGTTGATTTAACAAAATCTTCAAATTTTAAAAAATTAATTGCTGAAGGGAAATACAAATCTACATTTAGTGCACAAATTGAAGATATTATTGCTAAAGTTAAACATGATATTAAAATGTATGCAGAATCACCATTTTGAAAAAAATGACGTGATGAAAAAAAGACTGTTATTACATTAGTAAATAATAACGCCCCTCGTGAAGATTTAGCAGCTATGAATGTAACATCAATTGATTTACCTGCTGATTTTCCAATTATTTATTCAAAACCTGATTATGATGGTATTCCTGGATTAGGTGCACGTTTTCCAACGCCTAAATCAAAAGTAGCTCCTGAAAAATTATTAGATGATGGTTTCTCATTTGGGGATATTATTGTTGAAGATGGTTCTGAAACTCAAAAAGCAAATCTACCTGGTCAATTAACTGAATCATTTGAAAACACAGCTGATAAAGTAATTTATTTATACTACGATTCAGGTTTACCAGAAGCGTTTAAGGACAATCAACGTCAACCTGAAAAAATTAAACAATTTGAAGATTGAATGAAGAGTCAAAATGCTAATGATTTTATTGCAAAACGTATGTTAAAAAATCCAAATAATAAGGATGATTTAATTGTTATGCCAATGAGTAGTTTATGATATGCAAGTTATGGTATTTTAGGAGTTAATTATTCATTGCATGCTCTGTCAGAAGCATTTGGTATGCCAAAATCTGAATTAGATGCTTTAAAAGCTAAAGAAGAATTTAAAGTACCAACTCAATTATTTACATTAGTTAACCAAGATACAGATTTAAAAGAAGATAAAGAAACAATTAAAGATGAATGTGATCCTTTTAAATCACACCGTGATTCAAATCATAAAATTGATTGAAAAGTTTGAGCAACAAATTCACAAGTTTTAGATATTGCTATTACTTTAGGACTAAAACCTGATTTATTAGTAAATGGTGAATTATCAACAAGTGGACATGAAGAAAGACAATTAGCTTTATATTTATCAAAATATATTAATGGACCACTAAAAGATTGCAAAACAATCACTCCAAGTGATGGAATTCGTTGAGAAACAACATCATTAACTAAAATTAAAGATTTAAATGTTAACTTGATTCTAGCTGGAATTCATGGGGAAGCTGCAACAAAAATGTTTGGTGCATTAATGAAAGAACATAAAGAAATTGCTAATTTTGCAATTACTAACCGTCGATTTAGTGATGAAACAAGAAAAGTAGTTGCTCCTCAAGATCGTGATCAATACTCTCAAAATGCAGCTCTTGTTGATTGAGAAGATTACTTAAAAACAAAAGACTTACATTAATTTTTAATTAAAGATAAAGATTATAATACAATAAAAAATCCATCTTATTATGTTTATAATAAAGATGGTTTTTTATTATTTATTTAATTTTTGCAAATAAAAATCAGCTTTTTGATAAGCATTTTCCCCATATATCTTAATTTTTAATTCATTAGTTTTTAAAAAAGCGTTTGTAGCTCATAAAAACCCATAATATGATGTTAAAAATAAGTATTTATAAATCAAATGTTCGTCATATCCTAATTTTTCTTTTATAAAAGAAATTCCAAAATTTAATTGTGTATCATTTAGATCCCTTAAAAAATTAAATAAATCCCAATCTTTTAAATTTCTGCTACTATATTCAAAATCAATTAATATAAAAAGATTTTCGCATTCATTTGCTAAAATATTATTAATTGAAAAATCGTTGTGGGCTAAAACAAGTTTAGTTTTTTTTACTTCTTGCTCATAAATAGATTTAAAATATGCAGCTAATGGATCATTTTTTACCAAAGGCAGATAAGATAAGTAATCAAAATCTTTAATTTTAATTTTTTTGTTAATGGTTAACGTTTGTAATTCTTTGATATTATGAATCACGTTAGCCATAAATCATTCATTAATTACATAAGGTTTTTTGACATTTATTTTTTGACTAATTAGATGATGAGATTGTTGATCATAATAAAAATAACCTTTAAAAAATTTAGTAAACAAATAATGTTCTAAAGTATTTCCCTTTTTGATTTTAATTCTAATATATCAACTTAAATTAATTATGTCTACAACTTCAAATACCTGATTAGTTCAAGCATCTAAAACAATTTGAATCGATTTAAAATTGTGAAAATCAATATTGATAAAATTAATTAATAATGATTTTGCTCAATTTTTCATTAATTTTGATTTTTAAAATATTTTATTAATTCATTAACAAATTGATTTAAACGCGCTTGATCTTGATTAATTGCACCATAATAATAAAAACTTTTTTGAATACTTGCTCGTAATTTTTTTAGCATTCCATTTACATTATTCAAATATTCTTCAACTGAAATGTTATTAATATTAGGATCTTTTTTTTCATAAAAATCTTGATTAGCCCCAGTTGTGATGATTTTATAAACCTCTTTATTTTCTAAACTAAAAGGAAAAGTTCTTCAAACTTCTATAAAATAACGTGATAATGATCAAGGAATGTTATATCAATTTAGAGTAAACAATAAAATAATTCGATCAAACCCTAAGATAAATTCTTGCTCTTTTAAAACATCAAAAGGTTGATTTGCATCAAGATTAACACAAACAAAATTTGTTTGTTTTTGAAAAGCTTCAAAAATTTGTTGTGTATGAAACGATTTAGTTGGACAAACACGTGCATATAAAACTAATGTTTTTTTCATGTTATTTAACTCCTTAAATTTATTTATTAAATTAAAACATAATTTAATAAAAATTGAAATTAACATTTTATAAAATTTTGATTAATTTTGAAAAATTATAGATAAAAAACATTACATTATAAAATTGATTTTATAAAAAATAATTATATTTTATTTAGTTTTTCACGTAAATTAACTAAGACATTTTTAGGTAAAAATTGTAATAATTCTTGATCAGATGCACTTTTTAAATCATTAATGCTATCATAATATTTTAAAAGTTCATTAAAACGTTTTTTACCTAGACCTTGAACATTATCTAATAAAGAATTAAAAATAGATTTTGTGTGTTTATCTCTTAAAAACGAAATTGCATAATTGTGAACATCATTTTGCATATTTGCTAAGAATTTATATAAAATACTTTTACGATCTAAAACAATTTCATCGCCATTAGTTAAAACAATGGCATTAGTTTTGTGTTTTTGATCTTTTTTTAGTCCTATTAATGGAATGTTTATTTGTAACTGTGCTAACGCATATAAAGCTGCATTAACTTGTAACTTTCCCCCATCTACTACAATTAGATTAGGTAATTTTTGATGTTGTGAAACTAATCGTTGATAACGTCGTGTGATAACTTCAATCATAAAATGATAATCAGAAGCATTTTTAGTTGTCATTAAATTATATTTACGATTTAATTTGTTATTTAATTTACCGTTTTGATAAACAATCATCCCAGCAATTGGTAAACTTAAATTAATATTAGAATTATCAAAACACTCAATGATATTTAAATCTGGTAATTTTAAAATTTGTTTTAATTGATTTAAAGCATCATCTAATTCATTTTGTTTATTAATTACATTTTTAATATTAGATTCAAAATACAAAATAGCATTATCAAGAGCTAATTTAAGAATTCGTTTATGAAATTTTGTTTGCGCATTAATAAATTTTGTGTGAAAACGTTGTGATAAAGCTAATAAATTATCATCATCTAAACTTACAATAATTTTTGAACTAATTTTATTTTGTGAATAGTATTGCATTAAAAATGAGGTTATTAATTCATTAATTTCATAATCATAAATGGCAAATGTATCAGCACTTTTATTTAATAATTTGCCTTTAACATAATTAAAAATTATAATTACTAAATAATTATTTTTTTCATAAAAACCGATGATATCGAAACTTTCATTATTATCCAATTGCACTAATCCTGAATTAATAATTGAAGTAAGTGCTTTTTGTTGCTCAGCGTATTTTTGAGCATTTTCAAAATCTAATTTAGTAACTGCATGTTGTTCTTTAGTTTGTAGAATCATTAAAATGTGATCTAAATTACCTTTAAAGATTTCTTTAACTTCACTGATTGCTTCTTGATATGTTGATTGTTGAACTTGATTAATACATTGATGCAGGTCATAATAAATACATTTTTTATATGGTTGATGATTACATTTATTAAATGGAAAAATACTATTTAATAAATTAAATAATTGATATTTATTTGTGCTATCAGCTAATGGCCCAAAATAAATTCCTTTATTTTTATCATAAGTACGAACATATTTTAAACGGGGATATTGTTCATTTGTAATCATGATATAAGGATAGTTTGAACCATCTTTTAATAAAATATTATATTTTGGAAGATGTGTTTTAATTAAATTGTTTTCTAAGATTAAAGCTTCGTTAACATTATTAACGACAATATATTCAAGATCATTAATGTTATTAACTAATTTACTTGTTTTATTGTCTTTACAACCATTAAAATATGAATGGGTTCGATTATATAAATCTTTCGCTTTACCAATGTAAATAATTTGATTGAATTGATCTTTTCATAAATAACAACCAGGTTTGTGAGGAATCAGTTTTAGTTTATTTTTTAATAAATCATTCATTAACAAAAACTTTTATCAAATAAATCCTGGGGATTTAAGGCGTTAATAATTACCTTATATAAATTTTGGAAAAGTGGAGCACTAATTTGATTTGTTTTAATAATTTCATAAATAACTTTGATGTTATTTAAACCTTCAATAGTCTGTTGTTTATTTACTAAAGCTTCTTGTACGCCTTGTTGTGCAATCAGTAAACCAAAACTAAAATTACGTGATTTTTGATCAGTACAAGTTAAAATTGTATCACCAATAAAAAAGTATTCTAACGGATTGACTTTTTTGTGAAAAATTTTCTCTAAAATTAGTTGCATTTCATTGATTCCTTTAGTTAAAAAAGCTACTAAAGAATTATTTGAATTTTGTAATCCATAAATGATACCACAACCTATTGCTAATGCATTTTTAAAACAAGAAATATAATTAGCAGCATCAAACTGTTTAGATAAAATGCATTTAAATCAATTGTTTTCAAATTCTTCTTTAACTTTTATAAGGGCGTTTGAATTATTGCCTACTAAATTAACGACTGTTGGTTTTTTTAAAAAAACATCAATTGCAAATGAAGGGCCAACTAATCCAACTAAGGCTTTAATTTTTAAATTTTGTTTAATATAATCACACCATGATGATTTTGTTTCAAGATTTAATCCTTTCGCTGCATTAACAACAATAGTTTTTGATAAATTAAAAATTTTGATATTATCAACAAAGTTTTTAATAGCAAATGAAGGAATAGCAATGATGATAAAATCATATTGATTCTGAAGTGCTAAATTAATATCCAAATATGTATTATTAATTGGTAAATCTAATTTTTGATCCTGAAAATATTTCTTATTTTTTTGATTTTCTTTCAAATCATTAAGCTCATTTTCATTAATTCCATAAACATCAACAATATGAGAATTTGAAACTAAAACTTGTGTTAAAGCACTTCCAAAAGCTCCGCTTCCAACAATTAAAATTTTACTCATTATTATTTTATTCTCCTCGTAATTTTTTATTTTTATCTTGTCAATATAATGTTATTGGTACACTATCAAATCCAAAAGCTTTACGAATTTCATTTTCAATATATCGAGCATAGCTAAAGTGCAAAAATTTAGGGTTATTACATTTTAAAACAAAAGTAGGGATTTGTGATTGTACTTGAACGATATATGAAATACTGATTCTCCCTCCTTTAAATGGTGGTGGTTCTTGAAAAGCATTTGCTTTAATAACAACATCATTTAATAATGAAGTTGCAATTTTGCGCATTGCTTGCTCACGAACGAATTCAATTGCTTCAAAAATAGTGTGAATTCTTTTATTGTCTAAAGCACTAACAAAAACAATTGGTGCTCATGATAAATACTTAAATTGTGAACGAATCTGTTTTTTTACCATTTCCATTGTATGACTATTTTTGTTAATAATATTATCTCATTTATTAACAATAATAATTGTTGGAATATTTGCATTATATGCTAAACCACCAACAACTTCATCTTGTTCTTTAAAAGGTTCAGATCCATCAAGTACTAATAAAATTAATTGGGATCTTTCAATTGCTTTTTTAGTTCGTAATACAGCATATTTTTCAACAGATTCGACAATTTTACCTTTTCGTCGTATTCCTGCAGTGTCAATGATTGTATATTTTTTATTATAGTAATTAAAATCATTATCGATTGAATCACGTGTTGAACCTGCTTCAGCATTAACAATTACTCTTTGCTCACCTAAGATGGTATTTGTTAGTGAACTTTTACCAACATTTGGTCTTCCAATAATGCAAAATTTAAAGCGTTCTTGTTTTTCTAAATTATTTTGTATAGGCATATCTTTTACTAATTCATCTAAAAGATCACCCATTCCTATTCCATGCTCAGCTGAGATTTTAAAAAATTTACCAAACCCAAACGAATATAGTTCTCCTTCATTAAGATAATATTTTTCTGATTCGATCTTATTTATAACTAAAATAATTTTTTTATCTTTAGCTTTTTCTTTTAACATTTTAGCTATTTTTTTATCATCATTATTAATTCCATCTTTTGCTGAGACTAAAAAAATAATTGTATTTGCTTCATTAATCGCAAATAAAACTTGTTCATTGATGTTATCTTGATAAGTATCTTTTGAGCTAATTATACCTCCTGTATCAATCAACATAAAGCTTCGCGTTAATCAATTACCAATATCATATATTCGATCTCTTGTTACTCCTGGCTGATCGTCAACAATTGATTTACGGCGCATTAAAATACGATTAAATAATGATGATTTACCAACATTTGGCTTTCCGACAATAGCAATAGTTCGCATAGATTATTCCTTTTTAATCACAAACATTATATGTAATTATAATAAAAAACAATTTAATAATGTTTGATTAAGCTTTCATATTTTGAATATAAATTATTTCTTTATTTGGCAAACATTTAAATAAAGGGTGGTTTTGTGATTAATAATTTATTTAAAACTAAAAATTATTATATTAGTTTTTTAATTTTAGCAACTAGTATTGCTTGCTGTTTCTATTATAATAATTTTTGAATTTTAATAGTTAATATTTGTCAATTTTATTGATTATATTCAATTAAATTTAATTATAAAATTATCATTTTAATCATTATATTCAGCGCTTTATGTATTATTTTGTGTTTATTAATTCACAAAGATTTTAATATACATTTTTTAGTTATAAATATCGAAAAAAAATATAATTACTCGTTACGAACACAAATTTTAATATATCTTAGTAAAAAGTACTCAAATGAAAATACTTTAATGTTAATTAAATTAATGATTTTTAATGAAAAGATTAACAGTGATTTTAAGCAAATTTTATATGATCTTAATATCGCTCATTTATTTATTGTTTCAGGATTGCACTTGAATTTATTTATTCTAATCATTAATAAGATTTTTTCTAAACGATGACCCAAAACAAGTTTTTTAATAGGAATATTATTTTTACTTTTTTATGGATATTTACTTGAATTTTCAATTGGTTTTATTCGAGTTTTTATTATGCATATTTTATCAATTAAATTTTTTCAAAAAATTTCTAAAATGGATAAATTGGCAATTAGCGGAATGTTAATTGGTTGTTTAAGTATTTATAATTTATCGATTTTGAGTTTTATTTTTGCATATTTAGCTTTATTTTGCATTTACCTTATTAATATTTTTATAAAGAACAATTCGGTATTAAAAAATATTTACATAAATTTGTATATTTTATCAATCACTTTTGTCATTTCAATCAATTTAAACCAAAAAATCAATTTTTTAAGTATTGTTTTTGGTTATGTAATGAATTTACCAATTCTTTTTGTATATCAAATACTTTTTTGATTAATGTTTATTCCTCATTTTGAATTAATTTTAGATTTATTTACTAATACATTAGTAAAATCTATTTATTTTATTAGTGAAATTGATGCGAGTATTCTAATTAAAGCTTACGTAAAAATTGTTACGATTTTTTATACGACTATTTGAATAACAACTTCTCTTTGAATTTATTATAAAAAAATATTAAAAAAAGTATAAGAGTATACTATTTTTCAAATTCGTGATATATAATATAGTTGCCAAGTGTAAAAAAGTGGGGAAAAATGTATAAAAATGTTTATTGGTACTTATAATCATTCAATTGATTCAAAGAATCGTATGTTAGTTCCATCAAAAGTTAAAGCAACATTAGGTGAAGCCATTTTTGTTTATTTATCACTTGGTTTTGATGGAAATATAGATATGAGATTAGAGAGTGAATTTAATCAATTCGTTAACAATATTAATAATTTATCAATTGGTTCAAAAGAAGCGCGAAATCTTACAAGATTAATATTAAGCCAAACTTATAAAATAGAAATCGATAGTGCGTCAAGAATTTTAATACCTCAAAACCTTATTGATAAAGCTAAAATTAAAAAAGATATTTATATTATTGGAACAAATGATCGATATGAAATTTGGGCTAAAGAAGTTTATGATGATTTTAGCTTAAATCAAGAAAGTACGCTAAGTGATTTAGCTGAAAAATTATTAATTAATGGAATTTAATCAACACATTACCGTTTTATTAAACGAAACAATCGAATTATTAAATATTAAACCAGATGGCATTTATGTTGATTGTACATTTGGTCGTGGCGGACATTCACAACTCATCTTAAAAAAACTCTCAAAAAAAGGTAAATTAATTTGTTTAGATCAAGATCAAGAAGCAATTAATTTTGCAAATAATTTATTTAAAAATAATACAAATGTAATTGTTATTAAAACAAACTTTAAAAATTTAAAATCAGCATTAGGTGCACATAAAATTTTTTATGTTGATGGCTTTATCTTTGATTTAGGTTTATCAAGTCCACAACTTGATGATCCAAAAAGAGGTTTTAGTTATCATAAGAATGCTTGATTAGATATGCGAATGGATCAATCGCAAAACTTAAATGCTCACTATATTGTTAATAATTATTCTTTTGCAAAATTAGTAAGTATTTTTAAACGATATGGAGAAATAAAATATCCAAAAATTATTGCTGATGCAATTGTTAAAGAACGCAGTATTAAAGAGATTAATACAACATTAGAATTAGTTGAAATCATTAAAAAATATTCTCCTAAAAAAAATTTATTTGAAAAAAAACATCCTGCACGTTTATTTTTTCAAGCAATTAGAATAGAAGTTAATGATGAATTAAACATTTTAGAAAAAGCATTTAATGATGCTATTTCAATGTTAAATCCCTTAGGTGTTGTGGCAATTATTAGCTTTCATAGTCTTGAAGATAAAATTGTTAAAAAGGTCTTTAATAATTATGCAAAAATTAAATTACCTAAAGAAGTCCCAATAAATAATTATGTAAATAAATATAGTTTATTGAATCAAAAAATTATGCCAAGCACCCAGGAACTAAATGATAACAATCGTTCACGATCATCTATTTTAAGGGGATTAATTAGAAATTATTAAAAATGGAGGATTTTATTTATGAACAAACCAATGTGTTTGCTTCGTTTAGATAATTATTATTTTACATTGTTGGTATTTATTTATAATGATGTAACTAAAGTTAATGATTTAATTTTTATAAAATCTATTCCAAACAATAATCAAAATAATTATGAATCATCAAATTTTTTGCAAACAGATTTAAAAATCCAACTTAATACATTGATTAACTGTTTTAAAAAAGAATTGCACATTAATTTTATTGATGAAATTATTGTTAGTTATGGTTTTAGTAGCTTTCAAACTACACATACTACTTTTTATAACTATAATGAATTTATGAAATTAAGATCAAATTTTAATAATGAACACAGTGAATTATTAAGTTCAGATCAAAAAAGTTATATAGCAGTTGATTTTGGAATAAGCCACTATTCTAAAGAAAATAGTTATAAGTTGATTTCATATTATATTTTGAAATATGATTATCAATTAATAATTGATTTGTGCCAATCATTTAATTTAAAAATTAAGCAATTTATAGTTTCACAAGCTCATTTAAACGGTTTAAAATTTGATAATGAAGATAATAAAACTTCATTATTATTAGAATTAGAAAATTTTAAAATAAATTTTAGAACTTATAATGAATATAATTTAATTAGTAATGTTATTAGTGAGACAAAAAACCACTTTTGCCTGGCTGATATCATTACTCAAACAGCACAATCATTAAATATTAATCCTAAAAAGATTGAGAGCTACTTTAATGATATTAATTATAATAATAAAAAAGTTATTGAAATTAATATTGATCCTAAAGAGTTGTTTACTTATAGTTTTATTTGTGGTGCGGATATTGAAAATACTTTTTTAAAAATTTTTAAAGAACATTTTGAAAAAAGTATTTTATCTCAATTTGATCATCCATTACTAGATTTTAATCCAAAGAATTTAGCCTTTCTTTTTATTAACACTCCTTTCAATAATTTAAATAAGATATTTTATTATTTTTTTAGTTCATATTTTAAAGAAGTTAAAATTGAAGTTTTTCAAAATAAATTTTTTATTTATTCAAATTGTTATGAATATAGTAATAGTCAAGCCCTAGCTAAGCAAGATTTTTACAATGTACATAACATGAAAAATTTTGATAGCTTTAGCAATGAAAATATCCTAACAAAGATGCATGATCAAACAATAAACATAAAAAATTTTTAATAGAAATATAAAAAGTATACAATTATTAAAAAAACTCATTTTTATGAGTTTTTTGTTTTTATAATATATGAAAGATAGGATGTGATTTTGTTTATATGGCGTTAAGTAAACACAGTATTGGTTTGATTAAAAATTTAAAGAATAAAGGATTGACTATTAAAAATAAAGAAAAATTCATTAGTTTCTTGTTTAATTATGGAGTCATAAGAGTTATAGATGGTTATTCATTTTTTTTAAAAAAAGATAATCAATATGTAAAAGGCTTAAAAAGTAAGGATTTAATTAATTTTGTTTTATTAGATCGTAAAATTGCTAATTTAATGGGTGATTGTATTATGCTATTTGAACAACAATTAAATGCTATTGTTGTTCAAAATTTTTTAAAGATCAATAATTTAAATTCAAAATATGTTATAGATATGCGAACAGATCCTTTTATAAAATTTGAATCACCAAAACATTATGAAATATTATCAGAAAATATTTACACATATGCTAATTCTTCTAATTTGTTAAGTCAATTTAATACTAACGCACAAGAAATTCCTTTAATTAATTTAGCATTATCATGAACATTAAATACCACTATTGGCTTTTATCGTGCAGTTGATAATAATGTTCAAATTAGTGTTTTAGAGTATTTTCAATTAAATCATATTACACCATTAGAATTTATTGATATTTTACATATCATAAAACATTTTCGTAATAGTATTTCTCATAACGATATGGTAATTACTAATAGTTTCAATGATAACGTAGGTGCATTTGCTAAATCATTAAAATTAAAAAGTATTAAAAAAGTAGTGGGATTTTTAGATGTTGTGGCTTTTTTAACGGCGTTTACAAACGATAAATTTCATGTTTTAAATGGTAATTTACACATCAAAATTTTACAAGCAATTAAAAAAGCAAAATTCAAAGGCGTTGTTTTAGAACATATTAATAATTTATTAGGAGTTGAAGATTAAAATTATGCAAGATCAAGGAGTAAATAACAAGGCAATTAAGCAAAAAGTCTTAAATTTACTATCAACTGATACGCGTGATAGTTGTATAAGAACACGCTTAACAAAATACCATTTAGATATTAGTCACACTTTTAATAAATATGAACTTCAAGATTTTATTGAAGGTAAAATTAACATTCTTAAAATTAGAAATTTTATTAACATCAATACGTTTGAAAATGATGTTAAAAATATAAATTCAATGGATGAATTGATTGATTATTTACAGGATTTCAATTTAAAACTAAAAGATCTTTTATCGACACGTAAAATTAATGAATGGAGCCAAGACTTTGTATTTTATAAAAATGAACGAATTGCTGATATGATTAAAGCGATTGAAAGTCAACCAAAAAAATTTGAATATTTAAGTCGTGAAGCACGCAATATTTATGCGCAAACAGGTGTTTGACCTTTATATATAGCTAAAAATTTTTTGATTGGTACAACACCTAAAGCTTCAAATATTAACGCGCCCTTAATTTTTGTTGATGTTGAGATTAAAAAATATAATGGTGAAATTTTTTTAAAACGAAAAAATACTAATTTTATTGTTAACGAAAAAATACTATCTTTTTTAAAAAATGATTATAAAAATAATATCGTTTCTTTAAATGAAATTAAAAACTTTAGTTATTTAGAAATTCAAACTCTAATTAAAAAAATAATACTAAAAGATCATTTAGAATCGATTATTAATAATAATGAATTTCTAAACTTAAAACAAAATGAAATTAATGAGCAATTTAATAACTTTTTTTTATATGATGCATATGTTTTAGGAATTTTTGAGCCCCATGGAGGAGCGATTAAAAATGACTTAGAAGTGATTATTAGTAATAATATTGATCCTTTTGACGAAGAAATAAATAATGTTAATCAACAAATTTATTATAAAAACTATCATTTTTTAGCAGAAGAAAATAAGCTTCCTTTAATCCAAATTAATCGTCCTTTAAATATTTTTCAAAAGTATGCTATTCATTCAGGATTAGTTAAAAATACTTTAATATATGGACCGCCTGGAACGGGAAAATCAGAGGTGATTGCAAGTATTATTGCAAACGTAATTAATGATTTAAAATCGATTTTAATTATTTCGGAGAAAAAAGCTGCTTTAGATGTATTACATGAAAGATTAGCTAAAATTAATTTTTTCACACTTTTTATTTATGATACAAATAATGATGATCAATTTTATAATAACATTTTTAATTTAATTGAAAAAATAGGAGGATTGCGTTTTATTGAGAATCAAGATTTAAACCAATTCAATGATTTTAAATATAAAAATAATATTATTTCAAACATTTATTATAAAAAGATTCATGAATTAAAAAAAGAAATTATTAATATTACATCTTTAATTAAAAATTTACATAATGAAAAAGATAATAATGATAATAATTTTGCTAATTATTTGTATTGATTATCACGCTTTAATGAAGTAGAAATTAGATTTATTAACGATCCATTATTGATCAATGAAATTAATAATTTAATTGAGAATTATTCTTATAATTTTGATGAAATTATTACACACGTTAAAGCTAGTTATGATTTTTTTAAAAAATATAATTATGAATTTTCTAAAAATAATTTTTTAAAATTTAAAGAAGAAAGCGAACAATTAAATAAATTACAAATTGATTTTAATTTAATTACAAAATCTTTATATCAATCACAAACTTTTCTACCACGTATTAAGTTGTTAGAAAGCTTTTTAGTTAAAAATAATATGACTTTAACAAGTCTTATATATGATGATGTTAACTTGTTAAGTAATACATATGTTGAAGCTAATGAGTTTTATACAAACTTTAATCATCTTTTGAAAGATGATTTTAAAAAATTTATTGAAGATAATATAAAAAGTCATTCATTGTTTTTTAGTCATTTAAATACTTTAAAAAATAATGAATGAACTTATGCTTTTGAGCAATATTTATTAATAAATAATCCATTTGCTAAAAAAGGTTTATTTAAAAAAATTAAAGGTGATGAAAAAAAATTATGAAAACAACTTGATCTACTTAAAATATATATTAATAATCCTTTTTTATCAAAATTTAGCTTTGATTTTTTAGAAGATTTAATCAAACAACCAATAGAGATTTTCAATGTTGAAAATCTTGTTTATTTAAATAACAAACATTTATTAAATAAAGCATACGTTAAAGATTTATATGAGAATGCTTTTGATAAGAATTTATCATATGAACTAATTTATGGCCTTAAAGATTTAAAATTAAATAGTGAGCAATATGATATTATTAAAAATTTAATTAAATATCAAAACGAAGTTTTAGTTAATTATCAATTCATTAAAAATACTGATTTTTTTAATTTGTGTAAAAAATTAAGAGATGCAAATATTCAATTTTCTAAAAATGCTGATGAAATTATTTACAATAACTATTTAGATTATTTGCAAATTAAATTAGTTACTGCTCCTAAACAAATCCAAACAAAAATTAAAGAAATTGCGCAAATTTGTCGTTTAGCAAAAAAACCTAATATTGTGAAATTTATTTTAAAATATTATGAAATTTTACGTTTTCTTTTCCCTATTTGAATTAGTAAACCAGAACTTGTTAGTGAGATGTTACCATTAATAAGTAAGAGTTTTGATTATGGAATTTTTGATGAGGCTTCTCAGATGTTTTTAGAACGTTCTTATCCTTCAATCTATCGTTGTAATATTAATATTGTTGCAGGCGATGATAAACAATTATGCCCTACTAATTTTTTTATTAATCGTCAAGAAAATGAAAACGATGAGTTTGAATTAGCAGATGTAGATGTTGCAGAAAGTTTATTAGATCGTGCTAAAACTGCTCTATGGTCAGAATATTTATTAAAAAACCACTATCGTTCTAATCGAGAAGATTTAATTAGTTTTAGTAACGATAATATTTATAATGGCGATTTACATTTTGCATCTAAAAATGGGTTATTTGATCCAGGAATGGAAATTATAGATGTTGAAGGTGTATTTGAAAATGAAAATGTTATTGAAGCACAAAAAATTATGGAGGTTTTAAAAGAACGAGCAGCCAATTATCAAAAAATTATTGTTATAACTTTTAATATCAAACAAAGTGAATTAATTGAAAATTTAATACTACAAACTTTTAGTTTTAATGATGTTGTTTATCAACGTTTTGAGAATGATGAAATTATTGTTACTAATTTAGAAAACGTTCAAGGTAATGAAGCTGATTTAGTAATTTTATCGGTTACTTATGCCAAAAATAAAGAAGGAATTTTACGCAATAATTATGGCCCATTAATGAAAAAAGGTGGTGCTAATCGGTTAAATGTAGCGATTACAAGAGCAGCAGATAAAATGATTGTTGTTAAATCAATTAAAGCTGTGGATATGATGGTTAATATTAATAATGATAATATTAGGACTTTTAAAAATTTTATTGGTTATTGTGATGAAATTGTTCATTTGACTAATCAAAATAAATTTAATGATTGTAGTCATTTTGATGAAGAATTTTTAACAAGTTTAGAAAAAACCATATTGAAAATTTTAAAAGATTATAAAAAAACAAATCAACAAATTTTATATAAACTAAAAATTGGTAATTTTAAAATCACTTTTGCTTTATATAATGAAGAAAAACAAAAAATCGATTTACTTATTTTTATAGAAGAGTTTAATGAATGAAAATCATATAATCTTTTAGAAATTTATGATCAATTTAACTTCTTAATGGATCGTGGTTATAAAACAATCGTTATTAATGATTATGAAATTTGTTTAAACTATAATCAAGTTAAAAATAATATTATTAAATTAATTGATTAATATATATTATTAAATTGTTAAAATTTATGAAATATTTATTATCTTTTCTGGAGGTTTAATTTGAATTTAAAGTCATTTGAATTTTTAAAAGGTGATGCAATTGTTGATAACCAAATAAAAAAAGCTATTAATACTAGTTTGATTAAAGCATCATTTTCATGTGCAATTATGTGTATATTAGTTCTTATTTTTGGTTTTTTAATGCGAAAATATTTATTTTATTTTTCAGATGCATCTAGTTTAATTATTAGCTCTCGTTTGATTTTTCAAATAATTACAATCATTGTTGCTACTTTATCAATTGTCTATTTTATTGTTCATTTAATCATTTACTTTAGACAAAGAAATAATTTTTTAGCTCCTAAATTTGCATGATCAATCATATTGTATCTATTGGATGGTATTACAATGTGTTTTATGATTAGTTATGTAGCGGCGATTGTAGGATTAGATTTGACGTTAATAGCCATTGGAATTAGTTTATCAATCATTGTCGCAATGGGAATACTAGGTTTTATTATGAATCATAAAATTGCTTTTAAATTAGGCATTGCTAATATCGTTTTATTTACTATTGCTACAATTGGTTCAATTATTTTATTGATTGTATTTTTTACAACGAGATATAACCATACTGGTTTTAACAAAGGTGTTATTATTGCTGACATTGTATTAAGTATTATTTGATTGCTCGCTTTAAGTATTGGTTTTGCTTCGACGATTTACAGTATTAAAGTAATGGCCGAACATCATAATTTAGATAATAAAAAAATAATGCGTGATTTTACAACTTGAAATAGTTATTTACTATTTGCTTCATTCAATCGTATTTTATTATATGTAATTCGTTTGTTTTTATTGTTTAAAAGAGTATAAATATAACAGGTTTGTTTAAACCTGTTTTTTTATGACAATACATTTATTTTTTAGCACTCATTATTTTAAAGTGCTAAAATTATAATAGTAAAGTAGGTGATTATTTATGGAATTTAAACAAAAAAACTCAAACAATCCATTAGAGGAATTTGGACGTAATTTAAATAAGGAAATTTTAGATAATAAAATTGACCCCATTATCGGTCGAGATGAAGAAATTAGAAGAACCATTGAAATTCTAAGTCGTAAAACTAAGAATAATCCTGTCTTAATTGGTGAACCTGGTGTTGGTAAAACAGCAATTGTTGAGGGGCTTGCATACCGAATTGTTCATAAAGATGTTCCTTCAAACTTATTAGATAAAACAATTATTGAATTATCATTATCATCTTTAATTGCAGGCGCTAGTTATCAAGGCCAGTTTGAGGAACGAATTAATAGTATTTTAAAAGAAGTCAAAAAAGCAGATGGTAATATCATTTTGTTTATTGATGAAATACATCAAATTGTTGGTATGGGTAGAAATCAAGGTTCAAATATGGATGTTGCTAATATTTTAAAACCAATAATGGCAAGAGGAGAAATCAAATTAATTGGCGCCACAACGCTTGATGAGTATCGTTTATATATTGAAAAAGATCAGGCATTAGAACGTCGTTTTACAAAAGTTTTAGTTAACAAACCAACAATTCAAGAAACTTTAACAATAATGCGAGGTTTAAAGCCACGGTGAGAAGCCTTTCATGGGATTAAAATCCATGATAATGCATTAATTGCTGCTGTTAATTTATCTGAACGTTACATAAATGATCGTAATTTGCCAGATAAAGCTATTGATTTAATTGATGAAGCAGCTGCAAAGATTAAAACGCAAATTAATTCACAACCAATATATTTAGATGAAATTAAACGTGATTTACAACATTTACAAACTGAAAAAGCCGCTTTAGAACCAGAAAAAGATGAAAAATCAATTAAACGTTTAAATGAAATTTTAGAAAAAATTAAATTAAAACAAGATGAATTTAACAATTTAAATGATTTGTATTTAAAAGAAAAAAAGCAAATTGACGATTTAAAAAATTTACGGCAAAAAATTGAAAGAATTCAACATGATATTGAATTTTATCAATCTGAGGGTAAGTATGAAAAAGCATCAAGATTACTTTATTCAGATTTACCATTATTTGAAAAACAACGAGAAGAATTAGAAAATAAAATTAATGAGAATAATAATCAAAAAATGATTATTGATTCATTAACAGAGAATGAAATTGCTGATGTTATTGTGCGTGCTACAGGAATTCCATTAAGTCATTTATTAGCTGATGAAAAAACAAAATTATTATCGCTAAACAAACGAATTGCTAGTCATGTTATTGGTCAAGATGAAGCAGTTAAATTAATAAGTGATGCGGTAATCCGTGGTCGTGCAGGTATTAATAATCCTAACCAACCTATTGGTTCTTTCTTATTTTTAGGACCTACGGGCGTTGGTAAAACAGAATTAGCAAAAACTTTAGCAAAAGAATTGTTCAATTCAGAAAAAGCCTTAATTAGATTTGATATGAGTGAATATATGGAAAAACATAGTGTATCAAAATTAGTTGGTGCTCCACCTGGTTATATTGGTTATGAAAATGCTGGAGTTTTAACTGAATCTGTTAAACGCAAACCATATAGTATTTTGTTATTTGATGAAATTGAAAAAGCACACCCTGATATTTTAAATATTTTATTACAAATATTGGATGAAGGTAGCATTAAGGATGCTAAAAATAATGAAATTAATTTTAAAAATACAATTATTATTATGACATCTAATATTGGAGCAGAAGCTTTATTAGAAAATAATAAAACAAAGGCATTACTTGATTTACAAAAAACTTTTAAACCAGAAATTTTAAACCGAATTTCTGAAATTATTTTCTTTAATAAGTTATCAAAAGAAATCATTTTTAAGATTAGTGAAAATTTACTTAAAGAATTAGAAAATTTATTAGCTAAGCAAGATTATTTAATTAAATTTGATGATAATATTGCTCAAATCATGGTTGAAGATGCTTATAGTTCAAATTATGGTGCAAGACCTTTAAAACGATGAATTACAAAACATTTAGAAAATGAAATTGCTAAATTAATAATTGAAAATCGTATTACAAAAAACATAAATTATAAAATAAATTATGATCGTGAACTAGATCAAGTTTTAATTAAATAATAATAAAAATCACCAACAATAAAATGGTGGTTTTTTATTCCAAATATTTAATTAAAACCTTTTTTTTAGTAATATAAAGTAAAAAAGATTATTTTTATTAATTAGTATTATTCTTATAATTATTATTAAATTTTTAGAAAGATAGACATTAGCAATGTTAAAAAATTATTTTCAATCAAGTTGATTATATACAACCTTTTTATCACGTTTGGTACTTTTTAAAAAAAGCACATATTTTTTAGTAGGAATTAGCTTATTTGTTAATTTAATTTTTATAATTATAAATGGTTTAAATATTGCTAATAATATAAAAACGTATTTGATTTTATTTTATCTTTTTACTAGTATTAATTCACTTTTAACAATAGTCTTTACCACTATTAAAGCTATTAATTTATTCAAAGATTTAAAGGATGAAGGAATTGAAATTTTAGTCTTTTCAAAAAGTATTTCACGTAAAAACATTATTTTTACTAAAATAGGTTTTTTAATATTAAATATTGTTTTTTGAAGTTTAATAACTTATATTTTAAATATTATTTTTTACGTAGTAAATATAAAGAATAATAACGGTATTAATTTTTTTTATTTATATGCTTTTTTTAATTATTATTTCTGTGGATTAATTTTTGCTAGTATTGCTGCTTTAATTGTTAGTCGTTGATCAAATAAAGTTGCTATGATTATTCCAATTAGTTGTTTTCTCCCCTTTTTAATTGCTGGTGGTGTTGCTAATTTGTATTCAACATCTAAAATTAATCAAGTAGCCAAATACATGAATATTAATTATGATAAATATGATAGTAATACAATTTTAGATGTAGAAAAATTTTATTTAAATAATCATAATGATGAAGTTTATTTAATCACTAAAAATTTAAATAATCCACAATTTAGTAAACGTCAGAATTATTTTTTGAAAGCAGCGTTTGATCACGCAAAAAATGCATCGACATTTTTTCATGTCTTATCTTGATTATCTGTTCCTTATCAATTAAATAATAGTTTTTATAAGAATGATATTGATCCTTTTAGTGTTAATAGCCAACACGAAAATTATTTAGATAAATATTTTAATTATCATGGTTTAGAATCAAAATTATATGATTATAAACTTAACAAACACCCTCATTTACCACAATTTAATATTAATGAAAATCAAAAAGAATATTTTGTTCCTGGAGCTTTAAAAAATACGAGTCAATTCCCAACACTTGAGAATCGTAATTTAATTTATGCGAGAGAAAATGTAGATCGTTTTGACGTTAATTTCATTGAGGATGATAATTTATTTTCATCAACTAATGATTTTGTTGGTGAATTAAAATGAGCGGTTATTAGAAATACATTAGAATCAAAAGTTTTCAATAACTTTGCCAAAAAATTTTATGATAATTTTGATGAAGATATTGATAAACCACAAATTATTGCTGCTTATAATGATGTAATTAATGAACAATCATCAATAAATTTTTCAACAATCGTTGATGAAAATAGTATTCTATTTGCTAAAAAGATAAATAATTATTATGTTAAAAATCTTGTTGAAAAGAAAATTTATTTCATTGTAGCTTTAATGTATTATTTATATTTTAATGAGGAACGTTGAAATCTTTTAGAAAAATTATTAAAAAACGATAAAGTTATTAATTTTTATCGTCCATCATCAATAAGAATCAATGTAAATAATTATGCATATGATATTGGAGGGATCGGAAGTTATGAATTAATGAAAAAAGTAGTTAATAACAAAACTTTATATCGTTACCAACTACAAAAAAGTAATAATTATGTTTTTCAAACAGCAAAAGAAGTTTATTCTATTAAACGTGCTGATCAAATTGTTAATAAAAATTATTATTGATTAATTTGAATTTTATTTAGTACGATTTTAATTATAAGCTTGGCTTTAATTTATTTAAAACGAGATTATAAATAATTATAATTACTTACTAAAACTTAGTTTATTTAGTTCATATTATTAATTAAACCTACTACAGAAGCAACTATATAAGTTTCTGTGTATGAAATTGAAAGTTCTAACTCTTTTATTAAAATTTTATTAAGATAAACTTGGCGTTGATTCTCTGTTTTCAGAATTAAAATATCTCCATATCCATATTTTAATTTTAAAGCTTTCATAACTGCTTCTTTACAGGCAAAAACGCTTGCAAGATAGCGTTTTTTTTCCCTTGATGAATTAAGTTGAAAATAGTATTCTAATTCATTATCAATTAAAATCCGTTTTGCAAATAAAGGATTATTTAATTCTTCACGATTTCATTCAATAATATCAATTCCATGAACTAATTTCATTTTTTTATTTCCTTACCGGACGTTTCTCTCAAACATCAAAAGTGCTTTTTTTATCAACAACTTTTTCTAAAAGATCAATAAAATTATTTAGTGATGTTGTGTATTCACGTTCTTTTTCGAATTTTCTTTTATATTCATTAAGTTCTTCTATTTTTAATATTGCATTTTTATGTTCATTTATAAATATTTCTAATTCATTAATTAATTCGTCTAAAAAAACATCTACACTTTCAGGATCGTAACCAACTTTGTTAGCAACAAATTTTTTATTTTTATACTCATTAATTTTATTATCATTTACCATGCACACACCTATTGATTTAAATTATCTTATCTACTAGTTTAAATTATAACTTAAGAATTTAAATAATAAATATTCATATAGGGAATTTTAGGACCAACTATTGTACTCATATCTACATTAATTGTTTCTATTTTAATCGAATCTATATCTTGTGAATCGTGGTTTTGTTGTGATGAACTAGCCATTACAATATTTGTTATGCCTCCAATCATAGAAATAGCTGTATTAGCAATAATTGTCCCAAATAACATTTTATTTCAAAAACCTAATGCTCCAGAAACAAGTGGCATAAATCCTCCATAAATCATGTTTTTATTAATTATTCTTTGCATATTAAAAAAATGGAGTTCCTAAACTAATCGTTGAATTCATTGGTTTTTGTGCGATTCTTGCATAAGTGCGAGCAACAGAGTTATCGATCATTTGTTGAGGATTAAATTTTGGTTGAGGGTTAAAAGCATAAACTAATTGTGAAATCATTCCTAAGAATCCAACAACTGTTTGACCTAACATTGATGAAATTAAAGCGTTATTTCACATATAATTAAAAGAGTTAGAAGTTGAAAAACCACCATAATAAACTTTTTTAAAATTATCAGATATTTTTTGCATATTGTTAATTCCTTTCTTACATTAAAAGAATTAGTTAAAAAAGAAGATTTTATTTATTTTTAATAATTTGTTGAAAGTTACTAAAGTGTTCTTTAGCGACTTGTTTTAAAATTTTTAAGCCAAATTTTTGAAAAATATTATTAGCGACGTCATTAACTAAAGGATTTGAACTTCCTAAAGGGATTTTAACGTTAAATTGTTCTTCAATAATTGCAATCATTTTTAAAAACATAACACGTGCAATTATTGACGCCAAAGCTACACTTGTATAAATCGATTCGGCTTTAGGGATTAATAAGTTTGGTTCATAAGGTTGAAAATTGACTTTTTGTAAATATTGATTTCAGTTTTTTAATGAACTAAAAGCATCAACAACACTAAAAATTGAATATTTAGCGTGTTTGTGAATTTCACTTTGTAATGCTTTATAATGTAAAATAGTTTTAAGAATATGTGCATTATTGTATTCTTTAATTAATTCATTGTATTCTTTAGGATTATAAGAAACAATTGTATATGAAATCTGATTTTTAATTTGTTGATATATTTCTTGCATTTGCTGATCATTGAGTTTTTTAGAATCTATGATTTTTAAATGATTTATTTTTTTAAAATCACTTTTTTTTAAACTCACTGCGCAAACAACTATACCTCCAAATAAATCGCCAACTCCAACCTCATCAGACCCAATAATTACTTGGGCACTTTCATAAATTTCTGATTGGCTCATAACATTTTGATTATTTTTTTTAGTGTTTACTTGTTGTTTTATAACATTAAATAGTGTTAAATCTTCTCTTTTTAAAAATGTGTTTAAAAAAGAATTTATATCATGAGTATTAATAGTACATGTGTTAGTATTGTAAATAATGATTAAAGTACCATCGATCTTAAAAGTATATTTAGCATAATTATGGTTGTTATGTACTAAATATGGTCTTCATAGAATTAAGAATTTATCAACTTGATTAGATGTTAATTTAACAGAAACAATTGCCATAAAAAACCTTTTATTAATGTCTTATAATAAAATTATAAGTTTAAACGTATTTATATTGTTTATAATTAATTAAATTAGTTTAATACTAGGAGTTCGATTATGAAATTTAAGAAGTTTGATAGTAAAAAATCGATTTTACGTTTTTTACAAGTTGATGAAACAAAACGTGAAATTAATTTGTCTTTTAATGACACAACTGATTTTATTTTTTTTCTAAAAGAAATTGCTGAAGATCCTAATATTGCTAAAAAGAATGCTAAAAAATTAACTAGCTTATACATTGAAATTAGTAATAAACTGGGTAATGATGACAACACTGATTTAAGCGTTTATGAAACAAAATGTAATAATTTAATTGAAGCCTGTGTTATTGATGAAGCAATCTATTTAGTTAATATGGCAAAGAACATAGTCATTTTCTTAGCTCATAACAAACTTGATCTTTTACAAAAAGATTTTTTTGATAAATTATTATTAATAGAATCGCATTTTAATTTTGATCAAAATCTTACTTATTCATATATTAAAAACTCATCAATTGCGTTATTGATATTTCATTTAAAGCAATTTATTAACATTTATGATGAATTTTTAAACAATTTTGAAAATGTTATTAATCATAGTTTAGAAAATTCAATTTCAACTAAAAATAAATTAACCCAACAAATCAATCATTTTAATACTATAAAACGTCGTCCTTCATAATAAAACAAATAATTAAGATACAGTTGCATTATAAAAACCCTTGGATTCATAAATAATCTAAGGGTTTTTATAATTTGATATTCTTTTGTATGTTATGATCTTAAAACTTTATAAATGAAATATGGACCAATTAATAATGGTAATATAGCACCAACGTGATAAACACTCATTCCGATCAATGAAATACCAATTCAATAAGTAATTAATGTTGACAACATTCCATATATCCCTGAATTTAATATTCCGTATGTGAAACTATTATTACGACGACGCATTGCTGCATTACCCGCTAATAGACCAACATAAACAAAATCCCCTGATATTGAATAACTTGCACCTACCATTATACCAACAAAGATTAGAGCAATAAAAATTTGAAAATTAATTTTTATTCCTAATTGTTTTGCTACTTGTTGGTTAGTAGCAATAATGTTTAGTTTGTATGAGTTAAATAATAATCATAATAAGCCTAAAATAACAAAGCTTGCTGCAATAATTAATGAATTTAATGGTGCTTTTTGTACTGACCCTACAATATGGCCAACAACATAATCATTAGCGTGATAATTTAATCAACCACGAATACTTTGTGCAATTGCAATTAAAAAGAATGTTAAAATAACTCCTATTAAAATTAGTTTTTTGTAATTAAAGTTTTCTTTTTGACGTGAAACAAAGAAATATAAAACCATTAAACAACAACTCATAAACATAAAAATTCATGGTTCTTTTTTTTGTAAGATGCTTAATTCGTTTGCACTTGTAAAATCAACTGGGATACTTAAAGCACATAATAAAATTAAATTAATTGTCCCAATACCCATTATTGATACATCTGCAAAACGGTTTCGTGTGATGCGTTGTAAGACATAACTACTTACACCTAAAGCAACTCCAGTAATAATTAATTGTACAACCTCTTGTCATATTACTTTAGCTAATTCACTAAAGCCTAACTTATTAGATAAGGTAACAGAAAAAATTAAAATAATGACAACTAATAAAGCAATCAATAAAGTTATTGTTGTTAACAAAGGTTTAAAATGATATGGAATAAAACTTTTTTTATTTAATTCTAAGATGTGATTTTGTCCTAATATATTTTGTTTATCTTTAAAAAAATTAAATTTCATTTTCATAGTTATTCCACATTCCGACGGTATTGTTTTGAAACAAAAATATATGCAAAGACTGGTAAGGCAGCGATAGCTGAGAATAAATTAATATCAAATTGATTATAGACATTAATTAATCAACGTGAAGATGTTAATAGTAATAATGAAATTACAAATGATAATAATAATTGTTTAAAACTATTGCCTTTTGGATTTAATATTCGTGCCACATGAGGCGCTATCATTCCTAATAGTGTTAAAACACCAATTAAAATGATGCTTGAAACAGTTGCGACAACTGCAAAAAAAGCTGTTAGCCAAAAAATCAAATTAACTTTAATTCCTAAAGATTTTGCTAATAAATAATCTTTAGCAATGATTGTATAATATGGCGCCATAAATAAATTTGCTAAACTAGAAACAATAATTAATGGACCACCTATACATAATTGTTGTCATTGAAAATTAATCGGAGGTTCAACGAAACCTGTAATTTTAATGTTTATATCTTTTACAAGGTCTTCTAATAATACATTAATACCAGTAATGATACCTCCAATTGCAAATCCTACTAAAATTGGTTTAAAACTTGCTTCTAAAGCATTTCCTTTTACCAAGAAAAAATTAATTACAATTAGACATGAAGCAAAAACAATACCAATAATGAAAGGAAGATATAAAATTTGATTAATAGCAAGTTTACTAATTGCTAAACCTAAAATTGCAGCAGGTAAATATCCTAATGTAGTTGGTGAAGCTAGTGGGTTTCGTGAAACTACTTGCATACTGTACCCACTAAATGATAATGTTAATGCAGATAAAAAGATTGCAATTGGAGTAGCAATAAATTTACGAATATAAGGGGCACTTCCCTCATTTATTTCTTCACCTACATTTTTAAAATTCATTAACTCTTTACCATCAAAAAGACAATAACAAATTAGCACACAAATACTTAAAATAATTAATAAAGATGTTATAAGTCTTCTAAAATGTGTTTTTCAATCTAATTTATTTTTAAATTTTAATGATTTATTCTTAAACATAAAAACTTAATTATTTTTGTTTATTTTCTTTTGCTGGATCTGTTCAACTTACAACTTTTGTTCCTTCAACAGATTGTAATGTGTTTGTTGTACGATCATAGAATTCAAAATTAATTGGTGAACGAGAATTATTTGAATCGCCACGTTCAGTAGGAACAGCTTTTGGTATTGCATTGCCAATAAGAGTTTTAAAAGAACGGTTAATATGAGAATTATTACCACCTAGAGCATATAAATTCATACCAGCAACTTTTTGAGCATCACCAGTGAAATCTTTAAATTCGGTTTTTGTTTCATCTACTAAATCAGCTAAAAATCCTGGTAGTTTAGTATATGTTTTTCCTTTTTCTTTAACGAATGAAGCATAGTCTGGTTGAATTCCCAATGCCACACAATGATCTCATAAATTATAGAATCAGATTGCAAATTTATTATGATCATTAGTAGAATTTTTTGGACGAATGTGTTTTAATGTTTGTTTTGATGGCATAGTTCAATCAAGACTAACACTTGCTAATTCACTATCACTTACTCCTAATCTTTTAGCAAGTGATTGAACTAAACGTACTGTTCCAATAGGTCCTCAAATTGAAGAATATTCAAATTGAAAATCAACCGGAATAATTTTGTTATTATTAACAGTTTTCTTAAAGAATTTTTCAAAATTTGATTTTAAAATCTCTCCATCTTCATTGCCTTCAAGATTGTTTGAGTCATAATTAAAGAAAACATAATCCGCAGTTCCATAAAAAGCTTCTTGCATTGATAGCATTCAATCATAGTCATTTTTTGACGCATTATTTTGGGATGCACCAATTCCATGTCAGTTATCAAAATATTTATCAGCATTATGGTTTTTTGGTTTAGGAAAACGTAAACCAAATCCAGGAACATTTGAATCATCTGGTTGAGAATACAATAAAGGAAATAAGTCTTCTTGTTGGAAATAGTATAAATCTAATTTAGATGCATCTGAACTATTAAAACTTTGTGTTGATTCTGCTCATAAAACAGTTGTATTATTATCTCTTAATTTTTTAATAGTTGGTAAATTAGCAACTTTTCTAACATATTCACGAATCTTATTATTAAGTTCTTTAGCATACTCTAAAAAACTTGTTTTACCGCTATTTTTCAAAGGTTCATGTGATGTAATTTCATAACCTGCATCATCCAATGATTTTGCAAACATTTCAAAACATTTATAAGGGTCTGTTAGTGAATTAAAAAAAGTACTACTATTATTAACATCACTTAAGATATATTTTTCACTAGATTTAGTTGCATTTTGTTTTGGAGCTTTTTTTGAAATTAACTTATTAAGTGTTGTTTTTCCTTCCTCTTTAACGTTATTGTCTTTTCTTGCACATGCTGTAGCAGCAACCGCAATACTTGAAATTAAAACAGTTGAAAAACCTACTAGCAATACTGCTAAAGATTTTTTATTTTTCTTAAACATATTTTTATTATCCTCATTTTTAAAATAATATTGTTTTGTTTTGACAAACAATTTCATTCTAATAGTAAAAAGAAAATATTCTATGATTTATATACCAAAAAATCCACTTTTTGATGTCCAATATTAGTTTTAGAAACAATTCCACCGCCAATGCAATGATCATTTTGGTAAAAGACAGCATATTGCCCAGGAGTAATAGCTCTAGCTGACTCATAATTTATTAGTACATTTTTGGTATTTTTAATAGGTAAAAAATCGTTTACTATTATTAAATCTTGTCGGTGACGAAAGCGTACCATAATTGGAATTTGAGGATTATATGGTTCAATAAAATTTATATTTTCAATTAATGCTTGAGTTGAAATTAAATATTGTTTTTCAAAACTTGAAGGGGCAACGTAGATTATTTTTTTATCGATATCTTTATCACAAACAAACATTCTCTCATTCATGCCACCTAGATTCAATCCTTTTCGTTGTCCAATTGTATAATACATTGTTCCTATGTGATGACCAATAATTTGATTATTGACAATATTTATAATTTGCCCTGGTTGGTTAGGAATATAATTTTGTAAAAAAGTTTTAAAATTACGTTCACCAATAAAACAAATCCCTGTTGAATCTTTCTTATTAGCTGTAATCAAACCGTGTTTTTTAGCAATAGCGCGCACCTGTAGTTTAGTTAAATGCCCAATAGGAAATAGCACATTCTGTAGTTGATTTTGGTTTAAATTACACAAAAAATAAGTTTGATCCTTATTTGTATCAATAGCTTTTAGTAAAAAAGATGAATTCCTATCATGCTTAACTCTTGCATAATGACCCATTGCAATATAGTCAGCTTGTAATTCATTTTTAGCATAATTTAAAAAAGAATCAAATTTAATAAATTGATTACATAAAATATCAGGATTAGGTGTACGGTTCTTTTGATATTCGCTTAAAAAATATTCAAAAACGTTATCTCAATATTCTTTAATAAATTCAACACGATATAATGGAATACCGATCTTTTGAGCAACAGCCTGAGCATCTTGGTAATCTAATTCACTCTCACAACCCTGATGCGTTTTATTAAATTCATGGTTATTTTCAAAATTTGCAATTGTATCCCAATTACTCATAAATAAACCAATCACTTCATAGCCTTCTTGTTTTAATAATAAAGCACTAACAGAAGAATCTACGCCACCAGACAAGCCAACAACGACACGTTTTTTTACTTTAACTTCCATAATATTTAGAAATCACCATCTTTAATTATTATAATATTATATAATTTTTTAATAGTGAATTCTTGATGCGTGAATTTATTTATAATATTAATTTAAGAGGTATATTAAATGAAAAAAGCAATTTTGATTTCCATTTCTTCATTAATTGGGATTAGTGCGATTGTCGCAACTAGTACTTTTTTGTCATTATCAGCCAAAACAAATATTTATGCAAAATTAATAAAATCAAGCGATCTTAATCAAAGTTTAAATTACACTAATTTATCAGATGCTAATATTGGAATTAAAGAAATGCTTTTAGGTACTAATAAAATTAATAATGGAAATTATGTTTTATATATTGGAACACAATCAAACCTTGATAATTTAAATTTTGTTTATGATAATCAAACTAACCATATTAATTCGATTAGTGATTTAAAATATAATGATAATTTGAAGTTTAATGGATCATTAGCAAAATCAATTAATAATGTCAAAAATTATGCAGATAAAGGTGTTTATGAGCATGTCCCAGAATTCTATAGTTTTATTGATTTAATGGATACTAATGTTTTTAAACAAAAACAAGATTATGAAAATTTAATTAAACAAAATAAATCAAGCACTATTAAAGAAGATCAAAATTGAGCTAACAATGCACCAACAGATTATTCTTTTGATGTTAATAAAAAGTATAAAGATAAAAGTGGAAGAGAAGTTTATTTTCGTAACGACACTCAAGCTGTTAAATTTCGTGAAATTTTAAATTTTTTAAAAAAATATTTATCAAAAGAAAAACTAATTGAATTAAGTACATCACAAACTCCTGGAATTGTTTTGTTTTATTCTCAAGACAATCTTAGCAAAGGTCCACAAGTTTATGCTAGTTCAAAAATATATGACAAATCAAAAAATGAACGTAAAGAATCATATGTTTCTGGAGACAACGTCTATAATTCATCACGTTTTGAATTTGGCGGAGATTTAAACGCTGCTATTTATAGTGTCTATGGTAAAAAATAATCAAATATAAAAACTATTGGTCCTTTTTCATACTTAATTACAAGTGTTCATATTTAAAAATATTTTTAATAATTAAAAATAAATTCAAAAAAATAATATAAAAATAAGTTTAATGTTATCAAAAAACATTAAACTTATTTTTTAGTTGACTTTCTATATATATATATATATATATAATATAAAATAATTGGATAAAGAAATGTCGTGATTTAAGAGGAATTGATTATGCAATACTAGTTTTTTTGGTTTAAGATAGATTTATTAATAAAAACAAAACGAGCACGCTCAAAATTATTAGAAGTATGATTTTTTAAAGACATTAACAGTTCATCATTATCTTTAAAAATAACTTTATAATTAATTACTTGTGGATGATATTTTGAAATTTTTATAATAATATCATTTCATCATTTGTCTTCTAAATTATTAATAACTCAAAAACCTAAAATTGTTAAACGCTTTTCTAAATCTTTAGTAATTACAATTGTTAATCATTTATTTGATGATAAATTAAAACCATCGATAAAAATTTGATCAACATCTATATTATTTAGTTCTTGTTTTTTATTCTCTAAATAATCAAAAATTTTTAAAGCAATTTCATTACATAGTTTATCAACCATTTTGTCATTATAAATATTATAAATATCTTCTAATATTTTTTCATATTCATTTAATTGTAAATTATTGATTCCCAACGATAATAAGCGATATTCAAAATGTGAAATATCAACTTGGTATTTTGAAATAATTTTTGATTCAAAAGCTCCATTACGATCACGTGGAATATTAATTGAAACTTTTAAATCGTTCATATACAGTTGTTTTTTAGAAAAACCATTACGATAGTTTTTAGAATTACTACTTAAATAACGTTCAAAACGTTCATAATTTAAATGATATTTCATTTCGATTGTCAATATATATTCTAAAAAGGTTCTTGTAAAAGTACTAATATAGTCATCTAGAATTGGTTTGTGCAAATACTTGTATTTTTTAACTAACTTCTCTAGAATTGTAAAAATATTCTTTTTGTCCATAAAAAAACTCCATTGCAAAATAACAATGTTTAAAATAGATTCATTGTTAATTAATAATATTATTTATTAACATCACTAAGATTATCTTTTGACTTAGTGTGAAATAAAATTGTTTTTCTTTCTTGTTTTGTAGCGATGCTTAAAATATTTGTTTTGTGTCGATATATTAATAAACTTGCACTAACTAATAAGAAAAACCAAACATATCAGATTCCTTTTATAACATAATTTAAATCAAAAAAATACGTAGTGAAATTTTGATTATAGTATGGTATGTAATTAATTCCTGGAACTAATACTAAAAAACAAGTGAAAGTTGCAGTAATCATAGCAGATAAAGACATATATTTAGTAATTAGTAAAATGACCAATAGTGTAATGATTCCAATTAGCGCTACTATTGGATCAACTGTAATTAAAAAACCGCCATAACATGCAACTCCCTTCCCGCCTTGAAATTTAAAGAAGATTGGGTAACAATGACCAATAATGGTGAAGATACCACCAAAATAAACTAAAATGGCTTGATTAAAACCATTACTTAAATCAAATGGAGCGTCTAAAGCATATTTGTAAATAATGTAAGTTAAACTAACTGTGGTGATTGGTTTAATAATATCTAAAAAAAGCGTTAATATACCTAATTTTTTTCCGTGAACACGTATCATATTAGTCATGCCTGCATTTTTAGAAGCAAAAAGACGAACATCTTGTTTTTTAAAAACTAAGGATAAAATGATGCTTGCATTTAAACTACCAATTAAATACGAATATAAAGGAGATATGATTAATGTAAGAATATAAGCCATCACAATGTTATATACTTGATCCATAAAAACTCCTTTCTTTTGACTTAATTAATATCATAAGTTTTAAAACAAATAATTTTAAAAAACAAACATTTTCATATTTGTCAATATTAAATATAACACACAAGTTCAATCTTAAATATTAAAAATAAAAATTATTTTGAGCATAAATTTCAATTCTGCAATGTTTTTTGTCTATAATAATATTTAAATATTAAAGCTATAAGGATGTGATAACTTGATTAATAATAAGAAATTTATTAATAAAACATTTGATAATACTAACCAAATACGATTGCAAAATAATTTAAAAACTTATGCTCCTAAATTTTTAAATTTAATTATTATTAATAATATTTTTGTATTAATTATGATTATTAGTTTGTGTATTTTCTTTTCTGATCCACATTTTTTATATCGAAACGATGTTATTTCGAACCAGTATCGCCAATTTATATTTACATATCAGCAAACAGCAATCGCAATTGTTTTATATGTTTTAGCATGATATATAATGGTGAATTTTTTCTTCTTTGGCTATTTATTAGAATATGTAAAATTAAATAAATTTGAAACATTTAATTTTGCATTAGCGTCAATTTTATTTAATCCTTATGCTTATGTTATTATTGTTAAAAATTGAACATCATGATCTTTTTACTGACAACGTAGTTTTTATCATGTATTAAGTGAAAATAATAAAATTGAATTTAATATCAAAAATTCAAAAACAATTTTCGCTTTAGTTTTTTTAATTATTGCTATTCCTTTTATAATTTTTTCATCGATTGATTATGTCCCAAAGAATCCAGGGCGTTTGATTATTTTTAACAAAAATAGTTTAGGCGAAAAGGTTATTTACACAAACAATGTCTGATTTCATAATATGCATTATTTTACTTCTCAAGGGAATTGAATGTGTATTGGAATTGCATTCTTATATTTTATTAATCCAAAAGCACGTTGTACAAAAAACAATCGTGTTTTATTAATTGTTTTGTCTTACATTTTAATTATTAGTTCAATTTGATTATGTGTTTTGTTTCCAATGTTTTCACGGCAATCAACTTGAGTTTGATTTAATAATATGGTGGGTTTTTATAATCATTTAATTACTCCAATATCTTTTACAATTTTTGCTTATTATTGTATTATCAAAAATAAATATGCAATTCACATAAAGTATTTTTATGCATGAAAAGGATTTATGTTTTATGTAGTAATTTATGCAATGTATGCGCTATTTTTACCTCTTTTAGCAAATGTTACTGTTTATGGAGCAATTACGAATATTTGACCAAGCGCAAATGGTAATCCTATTTTTGTAACAATGTTATTCGCACTAATCGGTTATCAAATTCTTGTTTTTAGCATAAATTGAACCATATTAAAATTCATTAACAAATACAAAAATAATAAAATCTTAATTGGCTAATTTTTTTAAATGCAATTTTATTACCATGCATTTATAGAGCATAAATAAAAAAAGTGAAAGCAATTTATAAAATGCTATTCACTTTTTTTATTTTATTTAGCAACTTTTACAACTGCAAATTTAATAACTTTATCATTATATTTAAAACCATCACTAATAACTTCAACTACATGCATTGATGGTTTGTTTGTGTTTTCAACAACTTCAAAAACTTCCATTATTTCGTCATTTAAACTATCATTAACCTGTGGAGATATTTTTGTAATTTTTAGATTATCTAAACCATCAATCATGTTTTGAGAAAACATTTTAAACCCCTCAATGAAAGCTTGGATTTTAGGATCATCATAGTTTTGATTTACAATTTTCGTAAAATGATTAATTGCATCTAATAAAGGTTCCATTTTAAATTTGAAAATTTTAAAGACAGCATCATTTACTTTGGCTTCATGGCGTGCTTCTAGTTCATTAACTTTTTGTTCTAGAATTTGTTGTGCTTGTTTTGCTTTTGTTTCTAATTGTTTGATAAAATCTTGATTTAATTGACTAATTTGCTCTTCTAACTGTTGATTTTTATCTTTTAAAAGTGTATTGATATTTTGTAATTCTTTATTTTTCTTTAATTCATGTTCATATAATTCTTTATATTTAAATTCTTGCTTATTATGATTTTTAGTTTCTTTTTTATCAACTTGGTTGTTAACTTTGTCATTATTTTGGTGTTTGATGTTTTCATTATTTTTGCTCATTATTTACTAATCTCCTTTAATACTTTATTTTTATAATACTCAACATTTTGGTTTGTACGAGTAGAAATATTTTTTAAATAAGCAATTTCATCTTTGGATAATTCAACTGGCTTTGCATAACGAATTGTAGTATAAAAATCTCCATTCTTTTTACCAAAAATATTTGATTTTTTATTAACGATTCCTGATCCACTAATTCTAAATTTTTTACCTTCAGGAGTATTTGAAGGAATTTCAATGGTTTTAATACCATTAATTGTTACTACTTCAATTATTCCTCCAACAATTGCTTTGATGGGATCAATGTAAGTTTCTGAATAAATATCTAAACCATCTAATGCAAAATACTTTGATGGTTTAACACTAATGTGTAAATAAAGATCAAATTCTTGATTATTGACAATATTACCTTTTTTGCTTACTAATAATTTTTCACCTTCTCGTGTACCTGCTGGGATTTCAACAGTTAAATTAACACGTTCATTGATAACTTTTTTACCATAACATTGTTCACATTTGCTACTAGCAACTTTACCTGTTCCTTCACACTCATGACATTCAACTTCTTGTTGAATTGTTCCAAATAAGGAATGAACATTTTCAATGCTAGTTCCTCTACCGTGACATTTAGTGCAAATTTTGACATCTTTAGGATCTTTTGCACCTGTTCCTTGACATTTATAACACGTAATTTTACGATCATAATTAATATTTTTAGAAATACCATTAACAGCTTCCATAAAATCTAAATGTAAACGTAAGTGAATATCATATGTTTCATATTGGTTTGATGAATTATGTGAACTAGAAGCATTATTAAAAAAACTGCCAAAAATGTCATTAATATCAAAATCAACACCACCAAATCCTCCACTAAACCCAGAAAACCCACTAGCACTGCTAAAACCTTGTGGACCATCATGGCCAAATTGGTCGTATTGTGCACGTTTTTTAGAATCAGATAAAACCTCATATGCTTCATTAATTTCTTTAAAAAGAGTATCATCAGCAGATTTATTACGATCAGGATGGTGTTCTTTTGCTAATTTACGAAATGCCGCTTTAATCTCTTCAGGAGTTGCTGATTTACTAACACCTAAAATTTCATAATAATCACGTTTTGCCATACTTAAAACATTCCCCCTAAATATGATAATTACAATGATATATTATAACCTAAAATAATAAAAATTAGCAATCATCATATCTGATTGCTAAAAATAATCATAATTAATTATGAAAAAATAGACAACGTTATTCCTTTTTTTCATGATGTTCATGATGACAAGGTTTGCATAAATCCATTTTATTCATATATAAATTAATTGTTTTGTAATTTAATTTAACATTATATTGTGTTTCAAGAATTTTTTGAATTTTACGACAACCAATATAATGCTTATGACTTTTACAAATTTTTTCAATTAAATCCATATTTCTTTTTTTAATTGGACAAACTTGATCTATTTTTAAGTCTTCTAGTCATTTATAATAACCAGAAATTGATACATCAAACAACGGAATTAATTTCGTTAAATGCATTTGGTGGTTTTTAATCAATTCATGAATCATTTTAAATTTTTCTTTTTTTGATTCATGATGACGATAAGCATTAATTACCTTAATAATATGATTTTGTTCTCATTCTTCATAATGATTAATTCTTAATGCATTGATATCAATGTTATCGACAATTTTTGACATAAGCAAAATAATTCCTCTCTTGACTATACTTTATATTATATTTGTTTATGTAAATTTTTTGCAAGTGATAACGTATTAAATAACCTACAATAAAAATTGCATACATAAATAAACACATAATTAAAGCGTTTAATCGGTAATTTAATTGTAAGAATTGTGCTACGGTACCATATTGTGCATAAATTGGAGAATATCAATCACCAAAACTAAAACCACTAGCGTTATTCTTAATATTAAAAATTAATATCATCACGTTAACATAAATGATATAAGTAATTAGAACAATATGAATGATGATATATATCCAGTATATTTTAATGGTTTTACGCGTGTTTACAAATAAATAAAATCCAAAAAGACACAAATAAAAGTGTAAACTAAAATAAATGGGATTAGGATTGTCCCCTATAAAAATATAAGTTATTAAACGATTTCATCTAATTGGTTCATCACCAATTAGTCCACCAATAATTGTTAACAAACCAAAACAAAAGCACAAAAAACCTAAATGATTAATAATAATCTGTTTTTTATCAAAAATGGCTACACATGAAATTAATACTGAAAAACAAGGACATCAATCTAATAAAAATGTGCGTGAAATTGTAATAGATGCTTCATATAAATCAATATCATCACTAAATTTATCCCTTAAAACATTGATTATTTCAATATGATTAATAAAAAAAACATGAATATTTGGTGCTCATCGCAAACAACAAAAATAAATTAAAAAACTTATGCTAATTAGAGTATTAATAATTCATTTAGTGTTTATAAAATAATTTCATGTTAACCAATTATGTTTTTTAATTTGTATTGGTTTAATAAGAAAATTAGCTAAACCAATACAAGTAATGCAAAAAATAGTTAAACCAATTAAAAAATAATTTGCTGACAAATAACAAGCACCCCTTATTTTTTAGTATAATTCTAAGTATTAATTAAACCAAATTAATGTTTAACTTTAATAATTATATTACAACATTATTACGAGTCTTAGTAATGTTGTTTTAAGTAAATAATTCAAACAAAAAAAGGAAAAAGAGAGTATGAAAGATTATAAAAGCACCCTTAATATGCCTACTACAGGTTTTGAAATGCGTGCTAATTTAAACGTTAAAGAACCAAAAATTCAACAATTTTGAGTTGAACACCAAATTTATGAAAAATTGCTAACTAAAAATAAAGACAAGAAGCCTTTTATCTTGCATGATGGGCCGCCATATGCAAATGGAAATATTCATATTGGTCACGCTTTAAATAAAATACTAAAAGATTTTGTTGTTTCATATCACAATATGAATAATTATTACTCTCCTTATATTCCAGGATGAGATACACATGGTTTACCAATTGAGGTTGCCTTATCTAAAAAAATTAAATTATCTAATCTAAGTGTTAATGAACGTCGTGAACAATGTAAAAAATACGCTTTAGAACAAGTTAATAATCAAATACAACAATTTTTAAGATTAGGAATGATATCAGATTTTAAACAACGCTATTTGACATTAGACCATAATTACGAAATAGATCAATTAAAACTTTTTACTTATATGCTAAAAAAAGGTTTTATTTATCAAGACTTTAAGCCTGTTTTTTGGTCATGATCATCACAAACAGCATTAGCAGAATCAGAGATCGAGTATGCTGATCGTCAATCTTCAGCTATTTACGTAAAAATGAAGGTAGTTGATCATAATGATTTGTTTACTGATAAACCAACATCATTAGTGATTTGAACAACAACTCCATGAACATTACCAGCTAATTTAGCAATTGCAATTCATCCAGAATTAGTTTACAGTTTAATTGAATATAAAAATGAAAATTATATAATCGCTAAACCTCTTGTTGAAACTTTTGTAAAAAAAGTTGGGTTTGAAGATTATAAATGAATTAAAGATTTTAAAGCTAATACTTTAGAAAAAATAAAATATATTTCACCAATTAGTAAAAAGCATGCTTTTGTGATCATGGATGAGTATGTTAGTGCTAATGACGGAACGGGTTTAGTTCATAATGCACCTGCTTTTGGTTTAGAAGACTATTATGCATGTAAAAAATATGGTATTGAAACAGTAGTTATGATAGACCAATTTGGTAAATACAATGCATTAGTAAATGATTTAGAATTAGAAAATATGTTTTATGAAGATGCTAATCAAGTTATTTTAAATCGTTTGATGAATGAACATTTATTAATCCATCATGAAGTTATCACTCATAGTGTTGCACATGATTGAAGAACAAAAAAACCTGTTATGTATCGTGCCACAAAACAATGGTTTGTTTCTATTGAAAAAATTTTACCTAACATTTTGCAGACCCTAAATAACGATGTTAAATCAACTAGTTTTAGAGGAATTGAAAGAATGCATGAAATGATTGTTAATCGTAAGGAATGATGTATATCACGTCAACGCGTTTGAGGTGTTCCTATTCCTATGATTTTTGATGAGAATCATAATGCAATTATGGATCATGAATTAGTAGAAAATATCATTAATGTTTTAAATGAAAAAGGTGTTAATGCATGATTTGATTTAGATGTAAATGCTTTTTTAACACCTAAGTATTTAAGTATGAAAAATAAAACTTTTTATAAAGAAAAAGACATTATGGATGTTTGATTTGATTCTGGTAGTTCATATAATATTTTAGGACACTATAACCTAAATTATCCAGCAGACGTTTATTTAGAAGGTTATGATCAATATCGTGGTTGATTTAATTCTTCATTAATTACAGGGACAATTTTAAACAATCGCGCACCTTATAAATATTTAGTAGCACATGGAATGGTTCTAGATGGTGAAGGATATAAGATGTCAAAATCAAAAGGAAATGTTGTTGATCCATTAGATGTATGTAAGATTTATGGAGCAGATGTTTTAAGATTATGAATTGCTAATTCAGATTATCAGAATGATACAAGAATTTCAGAAGAGATATTAAAACAAAATGCTGAAATTTACCGAAGAATTAGAAATACTTTATTTAAATATTCATTATCAATCTTAAATGATTTTGAACCAAGTGTTGATTTTAGTTTTAATGTTCGTCAAGAAGAGCAATTTGTTTTAAATGAATTTAATGAGTTACATATAAAAGTTATTAAAGCATATGAGAATTTTGATTATCAAACCGTTGTTAAACTATTTAACAAATTTATCTTAGATTTATCATCATGATATTTTGAAAATATTAAAGATGATATGTACTGTTTGGCAATTAATGATCCAATTCGCAAACAAATTCAATCAGCAGTTTATTGAATTTTAAAAAATTCATTAATTGATTTAACACCAATTATTCCACACACAACTGAAGAAGCTTACTCGTTTTTAAAAGATGCTAATAAAAAAGAATCAATCCGTTTAGAGGATTTTTATGATCAATCCCAATTTCAATTCAAAAAAGGCATTGCTCATGTTAAAGCATTCTTTAGTATTAAAGATCAAATTTTTAATGAACTTGAAAATGCACGAAAAAATAATATTTTAAAGAAAAATAATGAAGCTTTTGTAACAATTGCAAAAAATTTGATTTTAGATGATTATTTGATAAATAATCCAAAACTATTAGCAAAATGGTTTGGTGTTGCTAAGATTGAATTTGCTAATAACACAAATGTGGCTAATGCTAATTTTAAAAAGTGCTTACGTTGTTGAAATCATTTCCCTGATGAAGAAATGTACAATGATGAATTATCAATGAATTGTTATAAAGTAATTAATAAAATAAAATAGAACATGAATGATAATTATTTAATTTTAAGCATTGAATCAAGTTGTGATGAAACAAGTTTAGCGTTATTTGAAAATAATAAATTAATTGCTCATAAAATTAGTAGTTCAGCATCTATACAATCACTTCATGGCGGTGTTGTTCCTGAATTAGCAAGTCGTTATCATGAACAAAATATTAATCACCTATTTAATGAAATTTTAAATGAAACAAAAATCAACCCTTTAACTATCACTCACGTTGCTTACACTGCAATGCCTGGTTTGCCAGGTTGTTTACATGTAGGAAAAGTTTTTGCGAAACAATTAGCTGTTTTAATTAATGCTGAATTAGTGCCAATCAATCATTTACATGCGCATGTTTTTAGTGCAAGTATTAATCAAAATTTGACTTTTCCATTTTTGGGATTAGTGGTTTCAGGAGGGGAAAGTTGTATATATTTAGTAAATGATTATGATGAAATCAAAGTTTTAAATCAAACACACGATGATGCAATTGGTGAATGTTATGATAAAATTGCTCGTGTTCTTGGTTGAAAATATCCAGGGGGTCCAATTATTGATAAAAATTATCAAGAAAATTTAGCAACATTAGAATTTATTAAATCACAGCCCGCTGCTAAAGATTTTAGTTTTAGTGGGTTAAAAACTGCTGTAATTAATTACGTTCATAATGCTAAACAAAAAAAGATAAGTTTTGACCCTGTTGTTGTTGCTTCAAGTTTTCAAAAATTTGCAATTAATGAAATTATAAAGAAAATTAAATATTACTTAAATTTATACAAATTAAATCATTTAGCAATTGGGGGAGGCGTATCAGCTAATAGTTTACTCCGTAAAAAAATTCAATCTTTAGATGTTATATCATATATTCCAGAAATGATTTATACAGGTGATAATGCTGCTATGATTGGGGCTTATGCTTATGCTTTAATTAAAAATCATAAGAAATCAATATTAATAAAATAATGGTAGAAAGAAAAGAATTTAGTATGAAATATAAAAAAATTATAACGAGCGAATCTGTTGGTGCAGGCCATCCAGATAAAATATGTGATCAGATTAGTGATGCAATTTTAGATGAATGCTTAGCACAAGATAAAAATTCACGTGTAGCTTGTGAAGTTTTAGCTTGTAATCGTTTAATTGTTATTGCTGGGGAAATTACCACGCATGCATATGTTGATGTAGTAAAAACCGCTTGAGAAATTATTAAACCTTTAGGCTATAATGAAAATGATTTTACGATTATTTCTAATGTTAATAAACAATCAGTAGATATAGCGCAAAGTGTTAATAAAGCAAATAAAGATTTAATTGGAGCTGGTGACCAAGGAATTGTTTTTGGCTATGCTTGTGATGAAACACCTCAATATATGCCATTAACAACAGTGTTAGCTCATGAATTACTAAAAGAAATCGAAAAACAAAGACGTAATAAAGAATTTGTTAAAATTCAAGCTGATATGAAATCACAAGTAAGTATTGATTATTCTAATTGTACGCCTGTTATTGAGACAATGTTGGTAAGTATTCAACATGATGAAGATTATAACATTAAATATTTTAATAAAAAAGTTAGCACAATTATGGATCAAATTGCTATAAAATATGGTTTAAATACCGATTTTAAAAAAATTATTAATTCCTCAGGGAGATTTGTAATTGGTGGTCCAATTGGTGACACTGGTTTAACTGGAAGAAAAATTATCGTAGATACTTATGGAGGAATAGGTCATCATGGTGGTGGTGCTTTTAGTGGCAAAGACCCTACTAAAGTTGATCGTAGTGCTTCATACTTTGCACGTTGAATAGCTAAAAATGTTGTTGCAGCTAAGCTTGCTAAACAGTGTGAAATTCAATTAGCTTTTGCAATTGGAGAACCACAACCTGTGGCAATGTTTGTTAATACATTCAAGACTAATTTGGTTGATGAAAAGAAAATTTTTGAAGCAATTAATAAAAGTTTTAATTTTGATATCAAAACGTTTATTAATGATTTAGAATTGTGAACAACTAAATATTTACCAGTAGCAACTTATGGTCATTTCGGTCGTGATGATTTAAACTTAAGTTGAGAAAAATTAAATAAGGTTCAAGATTTAATAAAATATAGTAAATAAATTTAAAAAAAACGATACGCACAATAAAGAGCATATCGTTTTTTTAATAAATAATATAATGGTGCTCAAGAAGGGACTCGAACCCTTATGATTTCTCGGTTGATTTTGAGTCAACTGCGTCTGCCATTTCGCCACTTGAGCAAATTAAACATTAATTATTATAACAATTTTGAATTTAAAATACTAGTAAAAGATTAATTAATTTTAGTTTTGACAATTTGGACAATAATAAGTTCCCCGACCGTTGACCTTTGTTTTTTGAATAATTGTTCCACAAATTTGGCATGGTTCTTTAGCGTGTGTGTGAACTAATAACATCTTTTGAAACAAACCTGTTTCATCATTACCAAATTTATAAGTGTGGATTGTTGTTCCTTTATTTTTAATTGATAATAATAAGATTCGTTGTGCTTCTTTTGTGATCTTTTCATAATTTTTTAAAGTAAGATTTTTAGCTAATATTGTAGGAAAAATTTTAGCTGCAAATAAAATTTCATCAGCATAAATGTTACCAATTCCTGAAACAACAGATTGATCTAACAAGGCTGTTTTAATGGCTTTATTACTTTTTTTTAATTTTTCATACAAATACTGCGCTGAAAAATTATTATCTAGCGGATCTAAAGCAATCTTTTTTAATTCTTTTGAATCTAAAAAAGATTGTTGCTGATAAATGTGAAAAGTTCCAAATTGACGCGTATCATTATATCTTAATTGCATACCATTATTAAATTCAATAATAATATGAGTATGTGCTAAATTAAATCATTCCTCTTTTGCTTGATAATAAAATTTTCCCTCCATCCGCAAATGTACACTTAATACTAAATTATTACTTAAAAAAAATAATAAATATTTACCAAGACGTTTAATTTTGACTATTTTATGATTAATTAACAGTTTTTCAAATTCTTGTGGTGTTTTATTTTTTAAGATTTTAGGTAAATGAACAATAGTTTTTTTAATAAAAATATCGAGAACATGATGATTTAAATAATCAACAATCGTTTGTACTTCTGGTAGCTCTGGCATTTTTTAAACCCCCTTATATAGCAGATTATAATATGGATAAATTATTTATAATAATTTTGCATATTATTTATTTTTAAAGATGTGAATAACTCATCTAATTCTTGAGTATTATATGGTTTTAAAACAAAATTTTCTAATTTTTCATCAAACAATAAATCCGTTTGAATCGCCGCTAATTTTTTTGATAAAAAAGCCATATCTTTGTGTTCAATTAATTTATTTTTAACACTAGGTGCTATTTTTTCTAAATTAGTATAAATATTTTCTATATTATCATATTTTAAAAGTAAATTAATAGCTGTTTTAGGGCCGATTCCCTTCACGCCAATTAAATTATCACTACTATCACCCACTAAACCCTTATATTCAATAATTTGATACGGTAAAATGCCATTATTTAATAATGAAAAATTTGTTAAATTAATTTCTTGCATAACACTTGTCCCTGTTTTTAAGAGTTTAAGTTTTGTGTTTTTGTTAATTAATTGCAACATATCACGATCTGAACTATAAATAGTTGTATCAACATCAAACTTATTCATTAAATTACTAAAAGAACCAACAAAATCGTCAGCTTCAATTCCAGGTTGTGAAATTATTCGAAAACCCATAGCAACGAATAGTTTTTTTAAATAGGGTAATTGAACAATTAGTTTTGCATCCATAGGTTTACGTGTCGCTTTGTAAGCAGCATATTCTTGAGCACGAAAAGTTTGTTTAGAAGCGTCCATAGCAATTAAACCATAAGTAAATTGTTCTTGATTTAAAATCTTAAAAATCATTGAGGCTACTAATTTAATGGCATTAGTAGGCATTAATTGTTTTTCAACTGCTCATTCAGCTTGTTTATAAGTAGCGTGAAAGGCTCGATAAATCAATGAATTTCCATCAATAACAATTGCTTTTTTCATAATCTAAATCCTTTGCTTAATATTTACAATAAAATTAAAATGATTTAATAATTTAACTCCAAAAACATAAATACCTCCAATACTAATTTCATCAATTAAATATTTACTATTTTGAAAAATTGTTAGTGTTTGTTTTTTATTATCAATTAGTGTTTCTAAATAAAAGATATCATTCCCGTTTTTAGTTTTTGATTGCTTAATGTTTAAAACTTGTGCAAGAATGTTTGTTTCATAATTTGTGTTTATTTCATAAAAGTCTTTAATTGTATATTTTAGTTTATTATAATCAATTTCAGTTTTATAATTTGCGTAATTTAAACTATTCAAATCAATTCCTAAATACTGAATTTCATCATCTAAATAACGATCATTAACACTCATATCTTTTGCATAATCTAAACCCACTAAATTTAAATCAAAAAAATGACCATTCAATCCTGTTTTTTCAAAAATTTCATTCAAATTATTTAATAAAAATAAACGATTAATTCCAAAACTATCAAAAGTGCCGACTCGTATCAAAATTTCAATGTTTTTTAAACTAACATTGCCTTTTTTTAAAGCATCAATGTATGAAATATAATCGCTTAAAGTTGATTTTTGCAGAGCAGATTTGATTTTTTTAAGTAATTCATCACCAAAACCCTTAATTGTTTTGAAACCAAAACGAATTATTTGTTTTTGAGTATCAATAACAAAATCATTACTAAAATATTGAATATCAGGGCCCTTGATACTAATATTAAATTCTTTTGCTTCATTTAAGTATGATAATAATTTATCTTTTGATGCACTAGTATGTGATAATAATACACTTAAAAATTCTAATGTATAATAATGTTTTAAATACGCTAATCAATAACTAATATATGAATATGCTAGTGAATGTGAATGGTTAAAACCATAATGTGCAAACGAAAAAATATATTCAAAAATTTGATTAACCAATGGTTGTTTATAATTATTATTCAAAGCACCATTGATAAAATCATCTTTTAATTGGATTAAAATTTTTTCATCTTTTTTTGATATTGCACGGCGAAAATTATCGGAAGTAGCAATATCAAAATTTGCAATAGTTTTAACTAATTCAATCACTTGCTCTTGATAAACAATAATTCCATAAGTTGGTTCTAAAATTTTCCTTGTGGCTTCGTTTCAATAACTAAACTCTTCACGTTTAAAACGACGTTCAACAAATGTTTTAATATTTTGTTGTGGACCAGGACGAAAAAGAGCTGAAACAATAGAAATATCTTCAATATTCTGAGGTTTGACCTTTAATAGTACTTTTTTCATTCCTGGCGATTCTAGTTGAAATATTCCGTTTGTCCTTGCTTTAGCTAAATCTTCAAAGACAAATTTATCATTATAGTTAATGTTAAAGAGATCAATTTTTTTATTTTGATTTTCATAAATCATTTTTAAAACATTATCAATAATTGTTAAATTTTTCAAACCTAATAAATCCATTTTAATTAAACCAAAACGCTCTAAATATTCCATTGAATATTGTGATAAAGGACGGTCATTAATACCTAGTTGAATTGGAATAATATTTGAAATTAAACTATCACTTAAAATTATCCCTGCAGCGTGTGTGCCTATTTGGCGAGGAGCATTAATTAATTTTTTAGAAATTTCAAACAACTCTTTATGCAAAAGATACATTTCTTTTAAAATCGTATTTTTTTTAATTGCTAAATCAAGATCTTCATCATATTCAGGTTTAATATTTTTACAAATTTTATCAATTACTTTTAAATCAATTCCCAAAATCCGCCCTACATCTCGAATAGCCATCTTCGCTTTTAAACGTTGAAACGTTAAAATGTAAGCAACATGATCATTGCCATATTTTTCAAATAAATATTCAATAACTAGATCGCGTTTTTCATCCATAATATCAGTATCAATATCTGGCATACTTTTTCTGGTAGGATTTAAAAAACGTTCAAAAATTAAATTATGTTTAATAGGATCAATATCTGTAATATGTAAACAATAAGCTACTAACGAACCAGCAGCACTCCCACGTCCTGGCCCTACAATGATACCATTACTTTTAGCAAAATTAATAAAATCATAAACAATTAAAAAATAATCATCAAATTGTTTTTCATTAATAACATCTAATTCATATTTTAATCTTTGAACATAAATTTTATTAACTTGGCCATCGTTAGCATTTAAGCGTTTTTTTAATCCGCTAATACATAATTGTTTTAAAATTTCACTTGAAATAATTGAATTTTGTTTATCATAAACCGGAATATTAATTGGTAAATCATGAATTTGTACTTTTAATTCATTTAAAACTTTATTTAAATTATTTAAAGCAATTGGTGAAAAAAATGATTGTGCTAGATTATCATTTAGAAAATGATTATTATCAAAATCGCAACAATTTTTAAAATCTTCTAACTTTAAATCATTTTTGATTGCTAACATTGCTAAAAAAACAATTTTATCATTTTTGTTAGCATAGAAAACACTTTGTAATGCAATCGCATTAGGAGCATTTTGATCATGCGTTTGATAAAAATTAGGACTCTTAAAAACTATAGTTCCTTTTTTACAAACAATAATTAAGTCATCAAAATCATCTTGAATTTCAAATTCTTTACTTGTCATAATTCAAGATGATCATTTGATTAATTTTAAATAGCCATTATAATTTTTAGCATAAGCTACTAAAGTAGCATTTTGATATTCAAATTCTAATCCGATAATAGGAGTTAAATTATGTGCTTTTGCTTTATCATAAAATTCGATACAGCCATACATATTATTTAAATCAGTTAAGCAAACGTATGGTTGTTTGTTATCTAATGCGTATTTAATTAAATCATCAATACTTAAAGTACTATTAAGTAAAGAATAATGTGAATGCACATTTAAATTAATAAACATTATAAATTTTGTTGTTTCTCTTTAATAATTTTTTTGATCTTTTCACGTGTTTTCTTATCAATTTTTTCATATTCTAAGATATATGATAATTCTTCAATCGAATGTTCTTCGTACGGTTTTTGTTCATCAATATCATTAATATCGAAAATAGATGTTTCTTGTACTTTTGAACGCTCAAATAACTTTTCAAAATCACTTTTTTTATCACTCATAATTTATTACACATCCTTATAAAAATTTTATTAATTTATTACCTAATATTATAAATAAAATTAGGTAATGGCTTATATTTTTATTTAATCAACAACTATTTTATTTTTAATTAGTGCATCAAGAGCACTTAATAAATTTTCTAATTGATCTATATTAGTTAAACTACAACCTGCTGCCAAATCATGTCCGCCTCCATTAAATTGACTAGCAACCAAACGTACTTTGTACTTATTACTTCGTAATGAGACTTTATAAGTATTTGTATTTTCATCAAAATATACGATGAATCAAATGGGATAATTTTTAATATTACTTAATAAATAAACTTTATCTCCTCATCTTGTAAAATGATATTTTTGATTTCATTGCGGATCAATGTTTAAGTATGCAACTTGTCCTTGTGTTTTGATTGTTTTAACCAATTCATTATCAAATAAAATATCATTTAAATTACGTTCATACAATTGTTGATAAATTTGATAATGTTTGACATTATTTTTAAAAAATCAAGACATAATCTCATATGTAAAATCACTTACTTTATCGTACATCAAACGATTTGAATCAGTAGTAATACCTAATAAAAGATAATTTAAAGTTTTTAAATCAAAATTTAAATTAGTATGCATTAATGAATATGCTATCATTTCACAAACTGCAATTGATTGATCATTAATGTATTCAAGATCAGTATAAGTTATTGTTTTTACATGATGATCAACTAAAATTGTTTTTTTTGCTAATCTATGTTTTTGTGATAAAACTCTTTCTTGATTAGCTGTATCAACAATAAAAGCTATTGAATCTTTAATAAATTCATCATCAACTTCATTGGGATCAAATGTAAAAAAATTTTTAAAATCATTAGGATTTAATGCGTTAACCCCAACAATTTTAACTCTTGTTCCAAAAGTATTTAATTTTAAAATTCGTGCTAATGCGAAAGCAGAACCTAAAGCATCACAATCAGGATTTGTATGAACAAAAATAGTGATTTTATTAAAACCATATGTTTGTTCAATTAATTTTGTTAACAAATCTTTTTGCATAATAATTTTCTCCCATTTTATGATAAATTAATTTTAGTGATTTCTTTAGTGTAAACTAATTCATAAATTGCATCTAAAACTAATGATTCTTCTTCTAATTTAGCAGCTGTTTGAACATTAGGATTGGTTGTTGGATTCTTAGGTGCAAACAAGCTACATGAATCATCGTATGGCAAAATCGATAATTCATAAGTATTAAACCGTTTAGCTAAACTAATTATTTCTTCTTTATCGTAAGCTATTAAAGGTCTTAAAACTAAAAAATTATCTAAAACACTACTAATTGTTTGCATGCTATTTAAAGTTTGTGAAGCAACTTGTCCAAGTGCCTCCCCAGTTACTAAAGCATTTGCTTTAACACTTATTGCTAAACGTTTAGCAATACGCATAAAATAACGACGCATAAGTGTAATTCGATAAGATTCTTTAGAAATGTGCGCAATTTCGTCTTGTAATTTAGTGAAATTGCATACATATAGATTCGCTTTTGTTAATTTATTATCTAATGTTATTTGTTTTGCTAATGCAATTGTTTTATCTAAAGCTTTTTGTGAAGTGTGCGGCGGAGTAATAAATGTAATAAAATCAATACTAATTCCTCGTTTCATAATTAAACGAGAAGCAACAGGAGAATCGATTCCTCCAGACAGTAACACTAAGGCCTTACCATTAATACCTACCGGCAATCCTTTAGCACCCATAATTTTATGACCATAAACTATAGCACAATCATATTTTATTTCAATATTAATTAATAGTTGTGGACGATGAACATCAACTTTTAAAAGGGGTGAATTTTGCAATAAATAAGCAGCGCACATTTGTTTAATTTCCATTGAATTGTATTTAAAACTTTTATCACTACGACGGGCTTCAATTTTAAATGTTTGTTCATAATCATTTATAAATTCTTTACAAGCTAATTGAATTTCACTAAGTTCTTTATCAACTTGATAAGCAATACAAATAAAAGCAATTCCATAAACTTCTTTCAAATCATCAATAATTTGTTTTAAATTATAATTTTCTAAATTGATAATCTTCAAATTATCATAACCAACACAGTATGTTAAATTTTGATATTGTATTAATATTTGTTTGATATTGTGCACTAAAACTTTTATAAATTGTGCTCGATTTTTACCTTTTAGTGTTAATTCCCCATATTTAATATAAATTATTGGTTTCATATCTATTGATTCACACCTTATATCATTCAAGATCTTCTTTAGTTAATTTAGGACTAATACCTTTTATAATATACTCTTCGTATCATGTTTTTGCTTTTGAAATAACTTTTTCAAATTCATTTAAATCAAGCTCATAATTAACTAAAATAATTTCATTTTTATTAATATCAAATGCTTGCGGATTAATATAATCTTCACTTGTTAAAAAAGCAATAGCAAAAATTCCTTTACTAATTTTTCTTAAATAACAATACAATCCTAATTGTAATTGATATTCATCTGAAATAATAACTTCACTTTCATCATTATTAAATCATTTTGCACGTTTATCGCCTTTCTTTTTTATAATTGGATGATTATGTTCATCTTTTTGTAGCACAAGAACATAATCAATTGTTTTAAATGAAAAACTATCAATAGATGTTGTTTTAATTTCTAACATTGGTTGATTTGGGTACAATAATTGACCATTTTCATCAATTGGTTCACCATCCGGAATTCCACCAAAAATTTGATTATCTTTAAACACATCATAACCAATTTGCGCAGGTTCGTATTGTTTATATTTAACTTTTAAAACAGTCTCAACATAATCTTTGATTTTTGGTTCAATTACAACACCGGCTTGAGCGTATATTGGATCGATTGGTTCATTATAAATTTTAACCATCATTGCTCAGGTACGAACTGGATTAGTAAAATCACCAATATTCAAAATAGAACCTAATCTACTACCTGTAATTTTTGCAAAATATCGTTGATAACGTTTTTTATAATCGCTTGATAAAACAATTTGGTTATCAACTAATTCAAAATCTTTATTTGGCGTTTTAATAAATGGCATAAACTAACTCCTTATTTTAGATCCATTAACTTTAAATTATAATTTATATAATTATTTATTTTTTATAATTATGTATAAATGAATAATCATATTTAATAAAAAGAAAGTTCAAAAATGAAAACAATAAATTTAAAAAAAGAATTTAATCAATATTGTATTAGTTTAAAAACTCAAGATCTTATTAAACAATACTTTAATGATGAAAAATTAAAAGAAAAATTATTAAAAAATCGTTTAATTGGATTAATTAGTTTAATTATCATTTTTATAATTGGTGTGGGAATTTTAATTCTTGGTGCTTTTATTAATAAAGGTAATGGCGCTAATTTAAATAATGGGGCAATAACTTGTGTTATCATAGGAATTTTCTTTTTGTTATGTTTATTAATTCCTTACACTATTGTTGCAAATCAAAATAAAAAAATTATGCATAAATATATTGAATATCATTTTAATGAAGTTAATGTGGGACAACTAATTAAAAAAATAAGTACTTTTTTTCAAGAATTTAGGTTATTAACAGAAGGTTTTTTAAATTTTAAACAAAGTAATCAAGTTATTGATATCAATTATTGTAATGAAAAATATAGTTTAATTTATTCATTCCAACAAAAACCACAAGTATGATTAATAAAAAGCACTAATGGTAATAAAATTAGTTCTAAAGAATGAGACTTAAAAGGAAATTATGATTTAAAAATTTATGAGTTAGAAAAATGAAATGCTGGTTTTTCTAAGTTTTATCTTGAGAATAACATTGAATCAATCGCTTTTCAAATTGAATCAAAACTAGGTACAATTATTAATGATTTTGAAGAATTATGAATTAAAGGTGGAGGTTTCCTTAATGAAGAATACTAAAACATCGCAAGAACAAGTAATAGAATTAAAATTAAGTGATCGGCAAAAAAAAGTATTAAAATCTATCGTCGATGAATACACTATTAGTGCAACACCGGTCTCTTCAAAACTTTTAGTACAAAAAGAATTCAAAGATCAATCTTCTGCTACAATTCGTAACGAAATGATGTTTCTTGAAAAAAACGGATTAATTGAAAAACAGCACATTAGTGGTGGGCGTGTTCCATCACTAAAAGGTTATGATTTTTATAATAAAAATTTAATTAATAAAAATAATAATGTTTCTGATAATTTTAAAATGCGTTTACATAAAATCCTTAGTAAACGATATTCCAATATTGATGAAATTTTAAATGCTGCTGTAAGTATCATTAATGAAACAACCCAATTACCAGCTGTTGTTACAAAAACAAGTAGTGATGAATTATTAAAACGAATTGATTTAGTAAAAATCAATGATAATTCGGCGTTAGTGTTAATTGTAACTTCAAGCGAAAACATTTTAACTCATTCAATTAAGCTTGATAAAAACACAAAATTTAATGATTTACAAACGTGTTTTAGTGTTTTAGATGAACGATTAGTTGATACTAAACTTAGTTTAATCAGTTCTAAATTAGATTTAATTGTCGATATAGTTCGTAATAAACTTGAAGAAGTAGAATACTATTTTAGTAAAATTGTACATCGTGTTTTTGATTTTTACGCTTATAAACCTAACATTGATTCTAAAACTTATGGAGTTAAATACTTAACTAAACATTCTGAATTTGAAGATCAACAAAAACTAAATGATTTACTAAATTTATTAGAAGACAGTACAATTTGACAACAAATTGCTTTAAACAAAAAAACTGATGGGTTAGCAAAAATTATGCTAGGAAATGAAATTGGCCACGAACATTTAGCCATTGCAACAACTCAAATTAATTTAGCAAACACTAATCATCAAATTACCGTTGTAGGTCCAACAAGAATGGATTATGCAAAAATCAAAGCTTTATTAGATTTTTTAAAAATTGAAATTGAAAAAATTTTAGGATCAACAAATGAACATTAAAAAAATTAAACGTGAATTTAATACTCATTACGAATTGATTAAAAAAGAAATTAAAAACTTAAATGAATATAAAAAAGAATTAGAATTCTTAATTGCAACAATTTATTTTAATTCTAAAATGGTTTTTAAAGAAATATCATTAGATAGTTGAAAAAAATTTAGCGATTATGTTTATCGATTTTTTTTAATAATTAATAAAAATAATCAATCACAAAATTTTGATTTAGATTGTTGATACTTAGAAATTAAAGAATTAATAAAAGTACTAAATATTAGTAATTTTTTATTGAATAAGCAATTAGAACAAATATATTTGAAATACATAATTTTTTATTGGTATAACATTAATATTCCAATAAATTATGAAATTGATGATTTTAATATTATTTGTTTACGCAATAAAGCATTTGTAGATTGTATGCAAATTTTACAAGAATATTATCATATTAATGTTGATATTTTAATTAATTTAGTTATCAAACAAATTAGATAAAGGATAAACATATGCAAGAAAAAAAACAAACAAAGAATGAAAATTTTCAAGATCTAGATCAATTAAAAATTGGTGATGAACTAATGGTGCATGCTTATAAACTTAATGGTTGATTGTATCGTTCTTGAAATAATCCAAAAGTTGTTTATATTGATGATCAATTATTAATTTTATCTTCAACTAATACATTAGTAATTACTAGCGAAGAAAAATCTGTTCGTAATTTTCCATCATTTACAAATAAGATGAGTTATTGGTTCTTTTTTAAAAATGAGTGGTTTAATTTAATTGCAACGGTTGAAAATGATGGTATCAAGTTTTATATTAATGTTGCATCTCCTTTTATTTATGAAGAGCAAGCAGTTAAGTATTATGATTTTGATTTAGATTTTAAAATTTCATCAGATGATAAATGAAAAGAAGTTGATGTTAATGAATTTATTGAAAATGCCAAAAAATATCATTATTCAGAAGATTTGATTCAAAAAATTTTAAGCGTTGAAACTAAAATTGAAAATTATATTAAAGAAGGTTATTTTCGTAAACTTGTCACTCGTCAATTATTGATTAAACTACACGTTTTAGATGATATTGATGATTTTAAAACTAATTTTAATAAACACACTAATGAATGAAATTATAATTTAAAAAAACATTTTAATAAAAAAAATGGTTTGCATCATTTTAAAAATAAAAAAGGGAATGTTAAAGATAATGAATAATAATAAAAGCTACATTAAAAAATATTTTGATGATATTTTAATACAGGCTAAACAGGTTTTAAAAAAACATGATTATGCGTATGCATATGATTTAATTTCTAATGAATTTAATAATCCATTAATTGATTTAAAAACTTTACAAGAATTTGAAGCATTTGCTATAGAAATTAAAAAAAGTGCCGAACTTAACTTTATTGATGAAAATGAGGCAAAATTAGCTAAAACAGATTTTTATTGTAAAATTCATGATCCAAAAACAACTTATGTTAGTTTAGCATATTTAGAAACTTTTTTAATGCGTTTCATTAATGAAATGGATGAATTAGATATTACATTTTTAAATAGCTTGCTAACAAATAAATTAATTAATGGATCAACAAAATTAGATATTTTAGATTTATTAGCAACTAATAATATTGATCAAAATTTTAATTTTTATAATAAATATTTAAAACAAACAAAAAATGTTAACCCTGTTAATTTTAATAACCATTACCAAGAAATTGACCAAATTCAAAATTATCTAAATAAGTATTTAGCTAAAAATCCTTCTTTATTACATTTAGCCAATAAATTATTAATGATGTACATTACATACTATTTTCCATTTAAATTTGCACATAATCATAATTTAATTGCTAAAACAATTATTGATTATGTAAAAAATGCTATGGAAAATCATGTTTGTCAGTATAGTGAAGAACAAAAAGCTATTGTGGCTTGTATTAATAAAATTTTAGAAGAAGAGCAAGTATAAAGTTATTTAAATTTGTTAAAATAAAATAAACAAATAATTAGAATATTTTAGGCACGCATTTTGATCTCAAAATGAAGTATATTAATTATTATGTTAACATAGTGTCTCCAAATACAATTTGGAGTTATTTTTTCATCTTAGAGGATATAAGTCGTGCTTAAAAAAATAAATAAAAAATCTTATTTTCATCATTATCATTCACAATGATTATTATTCAAACTACTATAGTTGCAACAGCTTGTAATAATAAAACATGAATTACGAAAAACTCATTTGAGTTTAGTGAACAACAAGCAACAGAGTGATAAAAACAAATTCTTGATTCAGCAAAAAACAAAAATCCAACTTTTCACATCAACGAGTGAAATGCATCATTTGCATATTTACAACAATTTAATGCAATAATTGGTGAAATAGAAGCTAAAAAAGACAATTTAAATAATCAAAATTTTTCTAAAGCTAAAACTAATAAAATTATTACTTTTGTTCCTTATATTGAACTTGATTCTAATAAATATTTAACAAACCAAGCAATTTCTAAGGATACAAGAGTTAATTGAATATCTGTTATTAACCAATATGCGAATAATAATGAACATAATTTAATGGCAACTAGCAATGATTTACTAATTTATTCTAATTTAAAACAAACACCTAAATACCAAATAGATAATAAAAAACTAAAAGAAGATTTTGTTAAAAATAATAATTGACTAAGCGAAAATGTTGATTATCATTTAAGTATTTTTAAGGATATTAAATATGATTTTTATCTAAGTCATTGGTGTTATCAATATTGAATTGATCAAAATCGTTTAGATGTTATTTTAAAACTAATTTATAATGCTAATAAAATAATTTTATACCCGGATGGAAATGCTGAATTATATTATGTTGCAAATTATTACGCACAGGCAATTAAAAATTTAATTAGGGAAGATCCCCATTTATCAAAACAAAAGATTAATGATCATTTAAATAATTTTATTAATATGAAATCATTTTTAGAAGCAAAAAATTATTTTAGTTCACAATTAAATAATAATAAAGATTGATTAACAGTTTTTGTCTTAAATAAGTTGTTTAAAATTTTTACAATTGATGAAAGTTGAGTCGATTCTAAGTACTTTAGTTTTAATAAGGAACTAATGCCCAAATCTTATAAAATTCGCACCAATTATGCAAGCGTACTAAATTCACTAAATTTATCATTAGATGCTAAAAACCAATTTAAAAAAAAATTTTGAGCGCACTTTTAGAATATACAATAAAACATTTTTAGATTTTATTATTGATGGTAAACAATACTACGATCCTAAAAAGCAAAACTTAATTTTTATGGGTTCTTCACTATTTAAAGATAATGTTTTAAAAGATCGTAAAATTGTTAAACAAGAATTACAACAATGAGCACTAAAAATTAAAAACAAATATCCTAATGCTAATTACTTTTTTAAATTACACCCTATTTATAATCAAAATCAAGTATTAGATTACATTCAAGAAATCACTAATGGAATCTTTAAACCAATTATTTTAGATGCAAAAACACCATGAGAAAATATCTTATTAAAAGATTATTTATCAATTAAAAATAACAAAGCAGTTTTATTTAAAAACAAAAACACACCTAATTTTTCATTATGGGGTTTTCAACCAACAACATCAGCACTTCTAACGAGTTTTGATTTTATTCGTAATAATACTAAACTAACAAATGATGAAGCCCAATCAATTATAGGTTTTGATAATTTTTTACTTGGTAAAAATTATGACATTTTAAGACGTGATTATGAACCAAATAAAGATTATACAAACGAAAATTTGCAAATTTTAGAAAGAATATATGGACAATTAATTTTTTCTAAAATTTTAAAAAAATTCTTTTAATTATCAAAGACAATTAAAAGATTATTTAAATAATTTTAAATTATATTCTTTATTTAGTTAATATCCACATTTATTTCTAAATCCAAAATATCACAATTTAGATTTTATTATTAATAATCAATTAGTTTAAAAACTAATAGAAAATTAAAAACCATTTATAAGTATTTTTATAACCTTATAAATGGTTTTTATTGTTTAATATATAATTAAATTATTTTTCTTCTTCAACTTTCATTTGCTTTAAATATTTACGAATGGCATATTCAACTTGCAAATTATTAGTAGCATTTTCAAAGAAATCATGGATGGTACGAACATCATCAAAATCTTTAATACCATCATCAACAAATCATTTTACAAAACTAAATGTTTCAAAATCATTTTCTTCCAAACATACTTTTGCCATATTGGCTACATGCTTACGAACTTTTAATTCTGTATCTAAAATGTGTTTTATTAATTCCTTAGGATTCGCTGGCTTAAAATTAACATCTACACTAAATTTAGTGTGTAATGGAATTTCAACTTTACGAGCATATTCAGAAATTAAATTCTTGTGAACACCTAATTTATCATTGCTTAAATCAGCAATAAATTTTGCTAAAAAAGGCATACTGAATTGGTCATCAGCAATATGAGCATATTGTGCATAAATACTACCTAGTTCTAAATTTAAATTATAATGTGTATTTAAAACATCTATAACTTTTTGAGATTTAACCATTTAAAAATCCTCCTTGTGGTCTAATTCATATATATTATATAATTATTTAACAATTTATAAGAAATAAAAACCTTAAAACTTAACGTTTTAAGGTTTTTTAAATCTTTTATGGTTTTCGTAAAATTAAAGGTTTTTTATTGAATAATTTTCTTCTAAAATAATCATGAGCAACAGCATTAATTTTTTCAACATGATAATAAGTATTAGCTAAAACTCGTAATCCCAAACCAGGAATATCCATACGTGATACACCAAATATCATATCCATGTCAGGATATTTTTCCTTAACTAAATCACGAATTTTAATAACATCATCTTCAATAACTTGTTGATTAATTACAATCATGGTTCCACAATAATGATAGCCATCCATGATTCCAAATGCTGATTCATCATTTTTACGTGGTTGAAATTTTAAATTATCAAATAAAACCAATTTATCATCATAATATATTTTAGTATTTAAATACATTTTTTCGTATTGATAAGCAGACCCATGTGGCGATCAACCAGGGCCAAAACATTCTGTGTAAATTAAAGTAGCACTTGAATCCATTTTAAAATTATTAAATTGTGCGAACTTTCCATCTTCATAAACAATTACGTTATCACTTATATATTCTAAAATACTATTTTTTCCTAACGTGATATTTGTATGTTGCTCAGAAGTTTTTCCATCAACCGTTTTATAAGCTTTAGCTGAGGATTGTGTTGTAATGATACAACGAGCATCATCATTAATTTCAAAATCAGAACGATAAATTTCACCTGAAACATATCCACCACCCATACTAATTGTTTGAAAACAGGGGTTGATTGGATCTTCTTCATCTAAAAATAAAGGTTTAGATGAACGATAAAAATTCGTAAAATAGACAGTATGTGCCATTTTTGAATGAGCTTGATCATATGCTACTTTAATGTATAAATAAGCAGCATAATTTTTAATTTTTTCTTTATTTAAAATCATTTGTTAACTTTATTCTTCTAGTAAAGCTAATTGCAAACGCTTTTCAATTCAATCAGCAACAGATTTTAAACCTTCATCTGTTTTTAAATTCGTTACAAAGAAATCTTTATTACCACGTGATTTTAATGTATCGGCTTTCATTACTTCTACATTAGCACCAACATAAGGAGCTAAATCAACTTTATTAATAATAAATAAGTCTGATTTAATCATTCCTTGACCACCCTTACGAGGAATTTTTTCTCCTTGTGCAACATCAATGATATAAATTGAAAAATCAACTAAATCTGGACTAAATGTTGCAGATAAATTATCCCCACCAGATTCTAAAAATAATAATTGTAAATCAGGGTGTTTATCACACATTTCTTCAATTGCAGCAAAGTTCATTGAAGCATCTTCACGAATTGCTGTATGTGGACATCCTCCTGTTTCAACACCAGCAATACGATCAGCTGGTAAAACAGAAGTATTTAATAAAATTCTAGCATCTTCTTTAGTATAAATATCATTAGTAATTGCTGCCATACTATAACCTTTTGTTGAAAGGTATCTTGTTAATCTTTCGATTAGCATTGTTTTACCTGCTCCTACAGGTCCACCTACACCAATAATTAATGGTCTTTTCATAATTAATTCTCTTTCTTTTTTAATTTTTAAAAATATTAAATGGTATTTTTATGATTAATGTAATGTTGACTAAAACTTTAATTATGACATGAATAATCGAACAGGTGTGTCTTCGTGTTCCATTTGTGCAATTTCAAGGCCTGGTATATTTTTGCAAAAATCTGTTTTAAAATCCAATGTAAAGACTTTATTAACAATATCATCAAAATAAACATGTTTAAGTTGATAAATTATTTTTTGTCCCTTAACTTGTCCTAATGGAATTGCACGTACACAGTTTTGCGTTAATGCAGCAACTGTAGAGTAAAGATGCGTATATAAAGCAGTTTTTAAATCTATTTTTAAATGCATAGCTAATAAAGCAAACGCAACAGCAGGATTTCCATAAGATTTTTTATTTTTTATTCTTTCAGCATATTCAACTAAAAGTTCACAATTAAAAAGTTCATTATATATCTTTACCATTTGTTGTCCAATTCGACGTTGACCTTCACGAGTCTCTCTTGCTAAACCTTGAAAGTTTATCATTTGATCAATTTCTCAAATTGCATTTATTTTTTGTTTTGGCAATAGTTTAAAAATTTGATAAATTGCCAATAAATCACCATGTAACAATTGTTCATTCATATACAGAAGTAACGCTTTAATTAATGATTCTCCATCAAAAACAATATCTTTTCTAATATAAGTTTCAACTCCAAAAGAATGACTAAATGTTCCAATTGGAAAGTTTGCGTTAGTGATCTGCATTAGGTCTAATAAATTTAAATAGTCACTATTTAGCGTCACTACAGTGTTTAAATGCTTCTTTAAGTTTAATTTTTTTTCTTTCATATAGGGCTTTATTATCTTGAAGGTATTCTTCTACTAAATAGTCGTAGGGAACGATCATTTGTGTTTCAGTAAATTGAGCCGGCATATGACGATTACCTAAATTATGGGCAATTTTTGCCATTTCACCAATTGTGTGTGCTGTAATAATTAATACATCTGATAACTCTAATCTAATAACAACTAGTTTATAATCATCCTTGTATAAGATGTCACCATCCATTAATTTTTTGTCCTCTTCTAAACGAATTCCATATTCAACATTTTGATCTGATGAAATGATAATTACACGTTTTAAAACGTCGTCGCTTGTTAAATGAATGTTCTCAATTTGATAACTTTCAACATTTTTAATGTTAGCAATATTATCTAAAATTTCTTTAAATACAGTCAAGATTATTACCTCGCTTTTTTAAAATGTAACGAAAATAAATTAATATAATATTTTAGTTTGACAATTAAAATAAGAAATATCTTTGTGCTAATGGCGCTTCTGTTAAAGGTTCAGCATCAAGTATATATTTGCCACTTGAAGTCTTTTTTAATTTTTTAGCTAATTCAGAAGCTGATTGTTCTAGTCAATTTTCTAAATCATTAAAATCAACAGCAGCATCAAAAGTTTGCGGATCAACTTCTAAATTTGGAGTCGCAGAGTTTCATTTCATACTCTTCTTATTTACTGAACGGCAATTTTTAACTGGTAATAATTCTTTTTCTAATTTATATTCCTCTTTAATGCCATTTTCTAACCCAATTTTTGAAACAAAACTTACTGATGTATTAGTTAACAAACGTCCATAAGTTCCAAATTGGTCACGCATAATTACAGGTTCGCATGTTGGAATTGAAGCATTTGGATCACCTGCTACACAACGAGCGATTACACCCATTTTTACAACATAATAAGGTTTTGCACCAAAGAATTTAGGTTCTCAAGCAACAATATCAGCTAATTTACCAACTTCTAGTGAACCAATATAAGAATCAACACCATGTGCAATAGCTGGGTTAATTGTATATTTAGAAATATAACGCTTTACACGATTGTTATCACTGAATTCACTATCACCTTTTAATGATCCAAATTGTGCTTTCATTTTGTGAGCCATTTGTCATGTACGAGTTGCAACTTCGCCAATACGTCCCATAGCTAATGTATCTGATGACATAATTGAAATTGCACCCATATCGTGCAATAAGTCTTCAGCTGCAATTGTTTGGCTACGAATACGTGAATCAGCAAAAGCAACATCTTCTGGAACCTTAGGATTTAAGTGGTGACATACCATTAACATATCTAAATGTTCAGCAATTGTATTTACTGTATAAGGAATTGTTGGGTTTGTAGAAGCTGGTAAAATATGGGCATATTTAACAGTTTCTAGAATATCTGGAGCATGTCCTCCACCAGCACCTTCTGTATGATAAGCATGAATTGTTCGCCCTTTCATAGCTGCAATTGTATGTTCTACAAATCCAGCTTCATTTAATGTATCTGTATGAATAGCAACAGCTACATCAGTCTTATCAGCAACTGTTAATGCTAAATCAATCGCATTTCCTGTTGCCCCTCAGTCTTCATGGATTTTAAGTCCACAAGCTCCAGCAGCAATTTGCTCAAAAATTGGATCTTCCATACCTTGACCTTTAGCTAAAAAACCAGCATTAATTGATAATCCATCAGCCGCTTGTAAAGCTGATTTAACTCAAAATTTACCAGGTGAAACAGTTGTGGCTTTTGTACCATCATTCATACCTGTACCACCAGCAATAACAGTTGTAATACCACCATCTAATGCAACAGGAACTATTTCTGGTTCTAGTCAGTGAACGTGAGTATCTAAACCACCAGCTGTATAAATTTTACCCTCACCAGCTGAAATTTCAGTTGAGATACCCACAATCATATCAACATTATCTGTTAAATGTGGATTTCCAGATTTACCAATCGCAGCAATTTTTCCATTTTTAATACCAATATCTGCTTTATAAATACCTGTATAATCAACAATTAGTGCATTTGTAATAACTAAATCCATTACTTCAGCATTACCTAATTTATCATCTAACTTCATAGTAGAATTCATTCCCATACCTTCACGTAGGGTTTTTCCACCACCAAAAACAGATTCTTCACCATAAGTAGTTAAGTCTTTTTCAACTTTAACTCAAAGATTTGTATCTCCTAATCTAACGCTATCACCAGTTGTAATACCGTATAAATCTGAATAATTTTTTCTTGAAATTTTAAACATAATGTTCCCCTTTTTATCTATAGTAGAAACTTGTAAAATAGAGTTTTATTTTTTAAGTTTTCCATTAACTAAGCCATTTACACCTCAAACTTCGCGTGTTCCGGCTAAATCAATAATTGAAACTTCTTTTTTATCTCCTGGTTCAAAACGAATAGCAGTACCTGATGGAATATCGAAACGTCGTCCATAAGCAACTTTGCGTTCTTTATCTTCATTTCCTTTTTCATCAAAAAATACTAATGCACTATTCACTTCAAACAAGTGAAAATGTGATCCAACTTGTATAGGACGGTCCCCAGTATTTTTAATACTAATTACTTTTGCCTCTCTACCTTCATTCATCACAATTTCACCACTAGCGAAATTAATTGCCCCTGGTACTAATTTACCTGGACTAAATTGACTTGATGATCCTGACATATAATCATTATCTCCTTTTATAAAAAAATTTTACGAATTGTAAATGTTATTTGTAAATTGGATCGTGTACAGAAACTAGTTTAGTACCATCAGGGAAAGTAACTTCAACTTGAATTATACTAACCATTGTATCTACACCTTCCATAACTTGATCAACACGTAGTACTTCACGAGCAGATTGCATTAGGTCAGCAACTAGCTTACCATCTCTTGCCCCTTCCATTACATGATCAGTAATTAAAGCAACAGCTTCTGAATAGTTTAATTTTAAACCTCTAGCTAAACGTCTTCTTGCAACGTCAGCAGCAACTGTTATCAATAATTTTTGGACTTCTCTTAATGATAGATTCATTTATTTACCTCTAATATATCTTGTATATTAAGTAATAATGCAATTTTATTTTAACGCTTTTAAAACAAAAAAATACACTAAAATTAAAAAAAAGTGTTTTTTTTAGGTAAATGTAAAATATATAGAATAAAAAAATGTGTTATTCTTATTGGAGAATTAATAAAAACAAAAATAATAAATGCTTTAATGATGAAATTAAAAATAATTTGCATTTATTTTTTTATGGGAATACAAGATAAACTTCTTGTAGATAAAATGAAATTCTAACTTATAATTTAATTTTTTAGTTTTGGGAGTAAATATGAGTTTTTTTAAAAAAAAGAATGATTTACAAAAAGAAGAACACAAACACGTTAGTGTTGTAGATATGAATGAAATTTTAAGCTATGAAGATAGTGAAGAATTTAAAAACGATGAAATTGATTCTAATGAGCCAATTTTTAAACTTAATAATGTTTCATTAGGTTACGGAAAAAAAATGATTATTAAAAACCTAACGGCAACAATTCATCGCAACGATTTTGTTGTTGTATTAGGGCCTAATGGTTCTGGTAAATCCACATTAATCAAAGGATTGTGTCGTATCAATAATCCTTCAAGTGGTTATATAATGTATAGAGATAAATTGATATCAAGACCATTATTACCATTTCTTTGATTAGAAAAAGCATGATCTTCTATTGTTAATATATTTACAAAAGATCGTAAAGAAGTTATTGAAACAATTGATTGACATATTCAAAATTATAAAAAAATTCATGCCTATAAGTCAAAGGAATTAGCTTTAAATTTAGCATATGTCCCACAACTTGCTGTATTCCCAGAAGCTACATCAATTTATGATTTTGTTAAAATGGGTCGTTTTCCAAGTTCAAATGCTTTGGGAATTAATACAAATACAGAACGTGAAAAACAAATTATTGATGAAGCTTTGAAAAATGTTGGTATTTATGAATTCCGCCACAAAAATCTTGAAGATTTATCAGGTGGTCAAAAACAAAAAGCATTAATTGCTTTAGCACTTGCTCAAGATACTGAAACAATTGTTTTAGATGAACCTACTAACCACTTAGATATAAGAAGTCAATTAGAAATTATTGAACTTTTACATAAATTACACCACGAAATGAAAAAAACAATTGTTTTAGTTATTCATGATATTAATAATGGTTTAAAATATGCACATAAAGTCATGATTATGAAAAATGGTGAAATGGTTCGTTATGGAAAATTAAAAGAAACAATCGATCATGAAATTTTATTAGATGTTTTTGGTGTTGAATCAATTATTGTGAAAAATGAATCGACATATCCACAAGTTTCTGTAACAGATTTTAGTTTACCAAAAGACTATAAAATTAATGAAATCAAAGAAAACGAAAAAACTAATTCAATTTATAATGATGGTGATGAAGTAGAAATTGAAAATGAATTAGAAAAAGAAGTTGATAAAACAAAAAAAATAAATTAAAATTAAAATAAAAACCGCATTGAAGTGGTTTTTATTTTATTATTAATTAATAATTTATAAAAAAGGTAAGCTTATAAATGAATCAAAGGTTAGATCATTATCTGAAAAACACTAATCAATGTGAAACACGATCCAAAGCAATTGATTTGATAAAACGCGGACGTGTGTTTGTTAATAATTTTGAAGTATTAAAACCGTCATTTTTAGTTAAACAGACTGATTCTGTAGAAATTAAAAATGATGAAATGTATTTCGTTTCTAAAGGTGGATATAAGCTTTTAAAAATTATTAAAGAAATTAATTTAATAATTAAAAATTTTGTTATAGCTGATTTAGGGAGCTCAACAGGAGGTTTTACTGATTGTTGTTTACAATTGGGTGCTAAAAAAATTTACGCAATCGATGTTGGTGTTGACTTATTACACCCTAGTTTAAAGAAAAGTTATAAAATTATTAATTATGAAAAAACTAATGTTAAAAATTTAGATAAATCTTATTTTTTAGAAGATTTAGATTTAATTGTTGGTGATTTATCTTTCATTTCTTTAGAGCAAATTTTTCCAATAATTAAAAAAATTTCATCCCCTAAAACTTTGCTTTTATTGTTGATAAAACCCCAATTTGAATTAGGAAAGGACGTAGCTAGTAAATATAAAGGTCTAATTCAAAATCAAAAATTACAACAATTAGCAATAAACAAAATAATCAATTTAGCAAAAAATTATGACTTTGAATGTAAACATTTAACTCCTACTGATATTTTTGATGAAAAAAAACAAAATCAAGAATATATGATATTTTTACAAAAGCATGAAAAATAATCATCAAAAAATCATCATGCATCTTGATATCGATGCTTTTTATGCTACTGTTAGTGAACTATTACATCCTGAATATAAAAATTTTCCAATTGCTGTTGGTTCATTAAATTCACGCACAGGTATTATTTCTTCACCTAACTATTTAGCACGTTCTTATGGCGTTAAAGCTGCAATGCCTATCTTTTTAGCTAAAGAATTATGTCCAAATTTAATTATTTTACCTTCTGAACACAATATTTATCAATCTTATTCAAAACATTTTTTTCAAATCATTAATAAATATGCAAATAAGATTGAAATAACTTCAATTGATGAATGCTTTATTGATGCAACAGGTTTAGTTAAAAAATATCATAATAATATCCGCTTGTTAGCAACAAAAATACAAAAAGAAATCAAAAACAAACTAAACCTTAGTATTTCGATTGGAATTTCATATAATAAAACAATTGCAAAAATGGCAACGGAATTAAATAAACCTTCTGGTATATCAATTATTGATGAAAATAAAATTATTAATTTAATTTATGAATTAAATATCAATAAAATTCCCTATATTGGCGAAATAAAATCACAAGAATTATATGCGATTAACATTTTTAAAATTAAAGAATTAATTGCAACTGAAAATAAACAAAAAATTTCATTAGTTTTAGGTTCAATATATCAAAATTTAGTCAATGATTTAAAAGGTTTAAGTGAAATTAAAATAATTGATGAAGATATTTATAAAACAATTTCACATTCGAAAACATTTAACGAAGATTTAAATGATTTTTATGAAATTTCTAATGAAATGAACGATTTAATTTTAACTGTTACTAATCGATTAAAAAAATGTAATTTAATGACTAATAACATCAGTATTTATATTAAATATCCTAGTTTTAAAACAAAAATTAAGCAAAAACAATTAACTTATTACACTGATGATTATCAAACCATTTTTCTAGCAATTAAAAACTTATTTAAAATAATGTATAAAGATGAAACAATACGTTTAATTGGTATCTCACTAAATAAATTAGTAAAAAAAGAAAATGTTAAAAAACAATTATTTTTATTTGATTAATTGATTGTTTTTTAAAAATCTATTCCTTCAATTGTAATTTTTCGACCTCTTAAATTCTTATTTATAAAATGATGTTGAATTAAATAAGGTTCTATTTTTATTTCAATTGTATATTGATCTAAACGTAAAATCTGTGCAATTGATTTTAAACCAATTTCATTATCTTGTCGATATAAAACATTTAGATAATTAATATCTTGTTCATCTAATCCAAACTCATAAATTTGAATTTTTTTAAAAATATTTTTAATATCATTAGACCCATTAATTTTAAAATCTACAACTCGTTTTAACAATCGATTTGCTAATCGTGGGATTCCTTTAGCATTATTAGCAATCAAATCAATTTCTTCTTCGTTTAAATCAATCTGAAAATGCATCTGATTATTCTTTAAAATAATTGCACTAATTTCTGATGGTTCATATTCATTTAAATGAAAGATGTGTCCGAAGCGTTCTTCTAAAGATTTTGGGATTTTTCCAAAAATTGTTGTTGCACCAATAAGTGTAAAATGAGGAATCTTTAACCTCGTCATTTTTGAATTAAAATCTTTACCTATATTAATATCAATACAAAAATCTTCTAATACAGAATAAAGTGTTTCAAATGCACCTAAACCACAAGCGTGAATTTCATCAATAAAAACAACGTCATTTTCTTTAATTAAAGATAATAAATTAATAATATCAATAGGTTTATTTAACAAGTTCCCTTGTGTTATGTGACAATTAACATTCATTTCATTAGCAATTATAAGTGCTAATGTTGTTTTCCCTGTTCCTGATAATCCATGTAATAATGTATGATCAAAACTATTTTCTAATCGTTTACTAGCAGTTAAATAAACTTTTAAATTGTTTTTTAATTGTTCTTTACCAATAAAATCTTTTAGATATTGTGGACGAAACTCATAATTAGTTTTCATGGCGCAATGAAATTTCTTTGATTGCAGAGCTTATAATTTCACTAATATCAATATCTTGTTGAGAATTAATTTTAACTTTAGTAATAGCATACTCAATATCTTTTTTAGTATATCCTAAATTTTCAAGACCTATACTTAATTCTTTAGCTCAGTTATTTTTATCATTTACTTTATTTATGTATTTATAATTTAATTGATCACAAATCAAATTAGCATTTCGTTGGTTAATTCCTTTAATTGTTATTAAATAATCTATATTCTTAGTAGCAATTGCATCAATAATTGTATCAATATCATATTTTAGAATATTAATAGCTGTTTTTGGGCCAATTGAATTAATACTAATCAAGTCTATAAATAATAACCGTTCATTATAAGTACGAAAACCATATAAATCTTTAATAATTAAATTTTTATTAGGCATTATGCTAATATATTCATACAAATATAATTTGCAAAATTTATTAATTTCTAATTCATAATCTTTTGGGATACGTATTTGATAACCAATAAAATTATGTTCGCCAACAACAATATTTGCATTTGCATAAATAACTTTAAAAATTAAATAGTTCATTTTAACCACCTCAATAAAGAATTAGTTAAAACTAATTATTCTTATCTTTTTTTATCAACTTTAGCTTTTTTAATAAATTTATATAAATCAAAAATTAAAAAATAACCAAACCCAAACATCCCAATTAAACTACCTAAATAAATACTAAACATTCTTCAAATAAAAATAATATTATTTATATCTTGCGTTGATAATCAATTCATTGCGTAACGAATTTGATTTTGATCATTTGTTAAAAAAACACGTAACATAAATTGAATTGAACCCTCAGATCCAGGCAAAGGGACAAAATTAGTTGCTGTGACAGCAATATTTGTATAATTAAATAAATCAAAAAAGATGTTATGTGGTTTTGGTTCTACTAAACGATATGAAATATACATTAGTGCATAAATACCAATGTTATAGACTACTCCAATAACAAAAGCCAATAATGAAACCCGCAGTGTTTTAAAATAATACAAATAAAAAGCTTTAAAACTTATATTTTGATTATTTTTTTGAATTAATTCAATTTTTGTTAAATATTTAAGCTTAAAAAGTTTTTTGACTCAATTATAAATTAAAACTAAACGAAAATGCAATTTTTTAGAGAAGCCTAAAACAAAATAAATAGCTGTCATACATAAATCAGCAATTATACCAACAACAGCCAAATAATAATAAAAGGGTAAACTTGTTTTATTATTAACTGCATAAGTTATTAATTCATAATTAATATAAATAAAAGATGGTACAGTTACTATAACTTGGCCCAATTCATAAAAAGTTGATGAAACAAGTAATAGTGCAGAAACTTTTTTTAGATTATGATAACCATTTTTATTTAAAAAATAAATTGAAAAAGGTTCACTTCCAACAGAAAAAGGAGTTACAGCATTTAAAAAAATTAAACTAAAACTATAAAGGATTCATTTCCATCAAGCAATTTTGATTTGGTTTTTATAAGTATCAATGACTGCAATAACTATAAACATAAAAGCCCTAAAGAAAATAAAGCTAATAAGAATTAACAATCATAAAATAGCTAATTTAATAGTTTTTAAACTATGATTTATTTTTATAAATAAATTTTGAAAATCAATATCTAAAATAAAAAGAATTGAAATAATAATCATTAATAAACAAACTATTAAACCAATTATTAAAAAACAAATATTCTTCTTCGTTCAAAAACTAGTTTTTTCATTAATATTATTATCCATTTTAAAAATCCTTATTCTAGTAATTTAATTATATAATTTTATTCCTAATAAAAAAAGAAGGGCGCCCCCCTTCTAAAAATTTTACTTTTTTGATGATTTGTTTGCTGATTCAGTTTCTCATCATGTTTTTTTCGAAATTGGATCACTTTGAAATTCTTCTTCAATTAATACTGTTTTTAATAATAATTGTTGTTTTTTATCTAAACCATTATTAATGGGTAAAACATCATCAATTGCTTTTTCTATTTGTTCTTTTCCATTTTTTTTAACAATTAAATCATGGCCACGATGATGACGTTGCGCTTTATGTTTATTATGGTGATTATCTGGATCAATATGTTCATATTCTTCTTCTATAAAGTATTCATTATTAGGAAATACTGAACTTTGAGGTGCTAATAAACATTCATCATAAACTAGTTGTGCTAGTTCAGCTTCATCACGTTTATTTCAAACACTTACATACTTTGATAACCAACTAAAATCATTTTGATCATCATTAATTAAACTTTCTTTTTCAGAAAATAAAGATTCTAAAAATAAATTTTCAGCATACACTTTTTGGTTTGAATAAATATTTTCAAAAACAGGTTCTTCAAATTCAAAAGAAACAGGAGTAAAAGGTGTATGTTCTTTTACTGAATTATCAACTTCATCAACTGGAGCTACAATATTCTCCTGTATAAATTCTTCATTGCTTTGATTTTCGTTCTTTATAGGCTCAGGTTCAACTTCTTCATGTAATGGTTCAATAGGTGTAGATTCATGTTCGTTAACAATATCATCTTCTTGGTTATTAACTGGAGCTGATGATAGATCATTGCAATCTTGTAAAATTTGTGGTTCATCCATTACAGGTATTTGTTCTTGTTGGATGTTTGTTAAAGCTAAATTACGTAAACTTTTAATCGTTTTTGTGTAATCAACTCACATAAAAACGCCACAATTTTTGCATCTTACTTTAACTTTTTTAGTAACAATAGTTTCATCATATAATTGATAAATATCTTTGTTATTATCTAAAACATCAGTAATATTTATATTTTTATCTTCAGTTAACTTTTGATTTAATTTATTTTTCTTACTAAATAATCCCATAATTCAACTCCAAAATTAATTATTTTTATAATTTTAACTTCTTTAACTAACTTAAATTATATATGAAAATAAACTTTTTTATTTCATTTATTAAATCTAATAAGCACGTGCAAATAAAGTCAATTTGTTTGTTTTTTTATTTGTATAAAAACACTGCCCGTTTTGAGTTTCATCAAAAATACAACGTGTTGAAGCATTAGTTAATAATTTAATTTGTTCATCATCTTCTTTTGTACCATCAAAGAATGCCTTAGCCATTTTATTTTGTGCAATAACTTGTTTTAATTCCTCGATATTATTTACAAAAACAATCGAATCCTCTAAATCTTTTTTTGCCTTTTCATAAATATTTCTTTTAATATCTGCTAATAATTTTGGGATGATTAGTTTCAAATCAGTTAAATCAACATTAATTTTTTCATGAGTATCACGACGCACAATAACAACTTGTTGATTAACTAATTCTTTAGCACCAACTAATATACAAATAGGCGTTCCCTCAATTTCTTGTTGTGCTAATTTATAACCAATTCCTTTATCACTATGATCTTCAAACAAACGATAATTATTTAATTGTTCACAAATCTGTTGACTAATTTTTAATAATTGGGGATTTTTATTAGAAAAAATCGTTAAAATAGCAATTTGATTAAAAGCAATATCAGGGGGCAAAATCAAACCCTGATCATCAGCATGAACCATAATTAATGCTCCAATAATTCGTGTTGATAATCCAGCAGACATTTGATGTACATAATGCATTTGATTATCTTGACCTTGAAACTTAATATCATAAGCTTTTGCAAAAAACTGCCCTAAATAATGACTTGTTGCAGATTGTAATGCTTGGCCATCTTGCATCATAGCTTCAATTGTATATGTTTTTTGAGCACCAGCAAAACGTTCTCATGGTGTTTTTAATCCTTTAATAACAGGTATACACAAATAATTTTGAACAAAATCTGTATACACATCTAAAATTACTTTAGCAAAAGAATCGGCCTCATTTTCACTTGCAAAAATAGCATGTAATTCTTGTCAATGAAACTCAGCATTTCGAAGAAATGGACGTGTTGTTTTTTCAGCACGCATTACTGAACACCATTGATTATTTTTAATCGGTAAATCATTATAACTATTAACAATATTTTTAAAATAATTACAAAATAAAATTTCACTCGTAGGACGTATTGCATAAGAATTATCTAATTTTTTATCACCAATTTGATTAACCATAAATAATTCAGGAGCAAAACCTTCAATATGATCTTTTTCTTTTTGAAATTCACTTAAAGGAATTAAAGTTGGCATGGCAAGATTGCGTACTCCGTGTTTTTTAAATTCGACATCAATTTGGTTTTTAATTGCTTCTCAAATTGCTCAAGCATTTGGTTGAAAAACCATCATTCCTTTAATATCAGTGTACTGAATTAATTTTGCATTATTTACAATACTTGTATATCAATCAGCAAAATTTTCTTTTCTTGTTGTAATCTTTTCTAATTTTTTACTCATTTTATCAATCCAACCTAAACTTTTATTAAACAATTGTTTTGTGTTTATCTGTAAATTGCTTTAAACACATTTTTAAAGCACTTGCGCCAATACGGGCACAACGAATACGATTCATTTGTTTTTTTACATTATAAAAAGCAATTAATTCTTGCATAATATCTTTATTGTAATCTAGCCCTTCAATCATATTTAAATAATTATTAATTAATAATAACGCATTATTAAGATCTAGATTTTTTACAAGTTCACAAATAATATCAGTGGATGATATGGAAATTGCACAGCCTGTACCTAAAAAAACGACATCAATTATTTTTTGATGATTTAATTTAACATAAACTGTAATGTCATCACCACATCCTTCTGTTGTATTATGATATGACAAATAATTTATTTCATCTTGTACAAAACAAACTTTATTTTTAGGGTGTTCATAGTGTTGCATGATAATCTTACGTAATAAAAGATTGTCATTGATATTATAAGATGCCATTTAATTCATCTCCTTTTTGATATTCTTTAATTGCCTTAATTAATCTATCAACATCATTAAAATCATTATATATGTAAAAAGATGCACGAATAGCACATTCGGTTTGAATCACGTTATTAATAATTTTTGCACATGATAATCCACTTCGCACAATAATATTTTTTGATCCTAAATAATTAGCAAAATCTTGGCAAAAAACACCATTATAACTAAAAGTTATAGTACTTGAAGTAGCATCTTGCACATATGTTTTAATTTCAGGAATTAAAGCTAATTGGTCACGTGCATATTTAGTAATTTTTAATTCATGTTCATGAATTTTATTATAACCTATATCCATTAAAAATTTTAAAGCAGCATTAAAACCATAAAAACCAGCAACATGCGGAGTTCCACCCTCAAATTTCATGTAATTATCATAGAGCTGATAACTATTTAAATCAATGCTAAAATTCATTCCACCACCATATTTTAATGGTTGCATTTTTTTAATCAAGTCATTTTTAATATAAGCAACACCAATTCCTGTAGGTCCTAATAATTTATGTGCTGAAAAGACCATAAAATCACTTTTGCATTTTTTCACATCAAACATACGGTGTTGAATACTTTGAGTTGCATCAACGCACACTAATACATCTGGTTTAATTTTTTTAATATTTTTAATAATAAGATTTTCATCTAAAACATTACCAATTAAATTACCACCAGAAGCAAACGAAACCACTTTTGTTTTAGGTGAAATTACTTTTAGAAAATCACTAAGTTGTGGAAATTGATTTTTTTGATTAGCAAAAATAATCTTGACACCTAAATCATCTCGAAGTTTGTATCATGGTAATAAATTAGAAGCATGTTCAATATAAGTTAAAATAATTTCATCACCCTTTTTTAAATGAGGTCTTAAACCGTTTGCAATCAAATTTAGAGATTCTGTAGCACCACTTGTAAAAATGATTTCATCAAAATTAGCATTGATGAATTTGGCAACATTTGCTCTTGTTTCATTCATAATTTCATGAGTGTGAAAAGTAAAATTTGAATCAGTATTATGGGGGTTAGTAGAATATTTTGTATAATAATCAACAATTGCATCGATTACAACTTGAGGTTTTAATGAAGTTGCACTTGAATCTAAATAAATAACATCTTTGTTATTTTTAAATCAAGGAAAAAATTGTTTGTAATCATTCATAGCGTATCCTTGCTTATTTTTCAAAAATAAGACTAAATTTCTTGCGATGGCTTGATAATTAAATTTGTTAAAAACAATAACAAAGTTTGCTTTTGTCAGCTCAACTTTAGAAAAAATCTAACATACTTCTATAGTATAATATTAAAATTATATTGTTTAAAACGATAAAATTATAATATATTCTCATAGCAAAAATAATATGGAGTTTGATATGAAATTTAAAAAAATTCTTTTAACAAGCACATTAAGTGTTTTAGGGGTTATTTCAATTGCAAGTTTAGCTACAAATTGTTCACAAACGAAAACAAAAATTAACCAGTATAAAATAACTATAAATAAATTAGATAGTCTAAATTTAACAAGTAATTTAACTACAAAACAAGCTTTAAAAGATGTTTTATTCTCAAAAGAAGGACAAAATGAATTTTTATTATCAAATGTTAAAAAAGTGGTTTATGATTGAGCAAAAAACAATAATGATCCAAAATTAGCTCATGATGTTAGTGAATATAATACACAATTAGATGAACAATTAAAGAGAATTAAAGAAAATGTAAAAAAATCATACCCAAATGATTGACAATCTGTTTTACAAAGCGAACTATATGATACTGAAGGTGGTAGTGAAAAATCATGAAAAGAAGCTAAGTTAATTGATCAAGCATACAAATCAATTACTTCTTCAATTTTTGATGATAATGATAATTGAATTAGTGTATTAAATGATCAAAATCAACTAATTGATGCCTATTCAAATGATGCTACTAAGTTGTTAGAGAATGAAAGTACTTTTAAATCAACTAAAATTGGAGATAGAAACAAAATTGTTGCTAAGACAAATAATTTTTTACAAAAAGGATACGCTAATTTATTTAATTTCTTAATTGATGATTATATTAAATATAACCTGCCTTTATCATTTGCCAACATTGAATTTAAATATGATGATTTAAAAAATCAAAACATTTATAATAAAGATTTTTTTACAAAAATACCAACTTCTGGCACATCACCTAATTTTCCTTGATTTGATCCTAAACCAACTGATAATAAATCAACTAACACTACAACTAATTATCTAGAAGTAGCTAAATTATTAAAAGAAAATAAATACTTAGATTCAAAAGATGATACGAATAATATTGACAAAAAATTCAACAACAATAATGATATTAATAAATATTTAAGCTTAAATGATTTTATTACTCAAGACAACACAAATTTAACATTAAGTGTCGGTTTATTAGCTAAATTTTTATCATTATTTGGAAATGAAAATTTTGGTATTTATCAATTAGATAATTTAGATGAAAATAATATTTTAAACAATTTTATTAGTAAGAATCAAAGTAATGCAAACACAAATAATGTTGATTTATTTTATCCTTTAGTTAAAAAAGATAAAACAGCTTTTTTAAATGATTTTAAGGATGTTAAAGCTATCCGTCAAATTAATGATTTAAAAAATGGATATACTCTATTACGTAATGAAAACAGTGTTGATTTATGAGGTATTAACAATTTTAAAAGACTTCAACAAGCAGCTAAAATAGGTTTGAACGCTCTATTAACAGAGTTAAAAAATGATTTTTTATACAATGGTGCACTATACTTAAATTCACGCAAATCAAATAGTGTTAAAAAACAAGGCTATGATATTAAAGCTAAAATTAAAGATTACTTTAATAACAATAAAGAGCGCTTATTAGCACTATATATTGCTACACATCAAAACGATAGTGATTTTTTGTTTAAATCAAACTTAAAAAATGATTCAAAAGTTTTTGCATTTGATCAAAGAACAATTAATATTATTAAAGAAAACAATGAAATTCATTTATTAAATTACTATGATAATTTAATTGATAAGTTAAATGATAAATTAATTAAATTTAATAAAAAAACATTTATTATTCCTAGTGTTGATAGTTTATATGATAATGGAATTAATACACCAATTTACTTAATTAAAGACCAAAATCAACAAATTAGTTTATTTCAAACTTTAAAAATAAAACTAGTGGGTAATAAAAATCTTATAGATGAAAATCAAAAATTATCTACAATGATTAATGATTATGTTGAAAACTTTGATATAAAAAAACACCTTGTTGCTAATAATAAAAACTCCCAATCAATTGTTTTTGACGATTATGTTATAAATAAAGTATTTAGTAAAGGAATAAACAGTGTTTTTGCAAATATTATTAAACAAGAACAAATTAAAAAAAGTGTAGCAAAATTCTTTGAATTTAATGATTTTAATTTTAAAAATAATTTTCTTGAAAACCAAGAATTATTAGCAGCATTTAACCAAATTATTAAGAATACAAGTGTTTTGGAAACAACACAAACTAATAATTTTAGTAATTTTGATAACTTAAAAAAAGTTTATGAACAAGCTTTGAAATTATGAAACGATAATTATACTAAAAATGGCCCTTTTAATCAGTTATCAATCAATTATCAAAAATACCAAGCATTATTTGAAACACTCGCTATTATTAATTACTTGTTAGATTTTAAAGATGGTAAACCAACATATCAAAATTTAATTAATTACTTGTTAAAAAAAACTGCTAATCATCAACCATTATTTATTGGTTGAAAAGCTTTAAATGATGTAACTAAAATTCCTAATTTTGGAAAAGATTCTAAAGAAGATTTTAGTTTCAAGAAATACCAAATTAATTTATATAATGGACTTGACCTATACCAATTAAAAAAAGCTGATGTTTATGAAATTGACCAAAATAGTCAAGAAGTTAAATTCAAAAAAACTTTTATAGATGCATTAACATACACTAACGATAAAAATTATTGAAACTCAACCGTTAATAAAGATGGTTCAGTTTATAATAATTTTATTGGCTTAATTGATCAAAATAATCAAAAAGATAAATTAGGTAAAGCTTTTGAAAAAATCGACTTGTTTGATAAATTAGTTTACGCTAATAACCCAAGTAAACAATTTAAAGGTGCACTATATGGTTATGGTAGTAGAGAATTATTAATTAAAACATTAGATGGTTTTGTGTCTTATCATGACTACCAAACACTTGCACAATTACTTTATGATCTAAATTTTAATGCAGAAGCTAATGCTGAATTTAAAACTATTTTAGATAACCAAAAACAAATTATTCCTGGCAATCAAAAAGATAGTAAAATAAAAAATATTGATTTAGCAACTAATGAAATTAAAACAATTATGATTAAAGGAATTAATAAAATCCCCCAAACTGCCTTTCAAAGATTAGATTTAGATTTAGTTTATAACAAATTAGACAAAAATGCTACACCATTAGTTAATAAAGAAGATAATGCTAATTTAAAATATATTTTATTAGTTTCACAATTTAATGCAAATGATGTGCAAAATTTAGTTATTAACAATCAATTAAATCAAAGTGCAACAGGATATTTAGGATTGTCAAAAAGCCAATTTTATAACTTATTATTTGATTTAGCATTAAATGATCAAACTTTAAAAATTGAAGCTTTTAGTCAAATTGAAAACGAACATAAAATTAAAGTTTACGATAAACGTTTAGCTAATAATAGTAATTTAAAAGGTTGAATCATAAATAATCTATAATGAATAAGCAACTAGTTCCATCCCTTTTAGCATTTGATAAAAAATATCCTTATGAACAATTAAAGATCTTTAAAAAGCATCATCTTCAAACAATACATTATGATGTTATGGATCTAACATATGTTAATAACACTGCTTTTGAAACTGAACATTTAGAATGGCTACTAAAAAATGATTTTTTAGTACACATTCATCTAATGGTTATTAACCCTTTAGAAAAAATTAAACAATATTTTATATATAAACCAACTCGCATATCTTTTCATTTTGAAATGAATGATTATCAAACTAATTTATTAATCATTAATGAAATTAAAAAACATCATGTTTTAGCAGGGATTGCAATTCATCCTTGTTTATCACTAAACGATTATGCTTCTTATTTAAAAGAAGTTGATTATATTACTTTTATGTCGGTTATTCCAGGTAAGGGTGGACAAATTTTTTTAGAAGAAAGTTTATTAAAACTAAAAAAATTATATGAATATAAAATTAAAAATAATTTCAAATTTAAGATTGAAATTGATGGTGGTATTACTTTAGAAGTTATTAAAAAAATCAATATTCCAATTGATTTTTTTGTAAGCGGTTCTTATTTAGTGAAAAATATTGAAAAACTAGAGCAAACTGTTAACGAATTTAATCAACTTGTTAATTAATATTAATTCTTAATTAATTTTAGTAACTATTTTATTTAAAAACCATTTCTTATAGTAATTGAAATGTACTAATTAATAAAAAAACACCACTGCAGGTGTTTTTTTATTATTTAAAGAATTTACAAAATTAAAATTGTTTCAAATAATTATTTACTTCTTGTTCAATGATTATAATTTGTTCACTACTTAAATTAGATAAATGATCATTAATATAATATTTAAAAGTATAAATAATTCCATCATCTTTTATATAAAGATCGCTGATTTCAACTTTTCTAATATTTTTAATTTTTTTAATATTAGCAATTATATTATTTAAGTCAACGTCAGAAGCTAATTTAACACTAATATCACGTATGACATCATGATACATACTTGGCTTAATAACTTTAGTGATTACTTGTTTTTGATTTAAATAACTAGTTAAATTTAAATTAATAATAAAAATATCATTACTTAAACCATATGTTTTTTTGACTTGATTTTTTAGTTGACCAATAAAACCAAATACTTGTTTGTTTGCATTAATTAAAGCTAATTGGTTATTATCATATAATTCATTAACAACATGATTTTTATCATATGCATAATCAATATTTAATTTTGTTAATAAAGCATGTAGTAAAGCTTTTGTTGTCACAAAATTATTAACTATTAATGAATCATTAATTTTTGAATTAATTAATGGTTTACATAAAATGATTGATAAAACTGTTTGTTGACTTGAATCAACTGGATTAATCTTTGAAATCTCAAAGATATTTTCTAATTCATTTTTTTGGTTTTGGTTATATTCTAATACTTCAAGTAAGGAGTTAAGGTTATTTAATTTTAAATGCGAACGCATATTTGAAATTGGATTATTAATTTCATAAGCTTGTTTAAAATTAAAAAAATTAAACTCATGTGCTTGTGTTTGATTTTTTAAATTATAAGTTTTACACTCAAACAAACCTTGATCAACTAAAAAATCACTAACTTTTTTTTCAAAATCATAAGCTAGATTATTTTCAAAATTTAAAATATCAAAACTGATTGGTTGTGGTTTGATTTCTTGAATACTAATTTTTTTCATAATATCTTCATAAACATCAAACTCATTTAATACATCATATCGATGACTTGGAGTAATTAAATTAGACTTATTAATTTTATAACCTAAGCGTTTTAAAAATGTTTGAGCAGTGTCTAAATCAATTTCTGCACCCACAAAATCACTTACTTGATTAATTTTATTTTTAATGACATTATGAACTGAATGTTTAAAATAATAAATTAATTTTGCATCTGATTTAAAATTAGCTAACAATTTTTTTAATGTTACTTTTGTAACATAATTAGTTAAGGGTTTGCTAAAACGCATAGCCGCTGCGGTATTGATTTTTAAACGACGCGCTGTATTTGCAATCAACATAGGATTAAAATTTGCACATTCAATATAAGCAGTTGTGCTTGTTGCATCAATTTTAGAATCATTAGAACCAATAATTCCAGCAAGTGCTAAAATTTTTTGATCATCAACGATAATTAGATCCCCTTTTTTAATTAAATATTCTTTTTGATCTAAACCCAATAAAATTGCATCTTCTTCAGCATTTTTAACAACAATTTGACCACTAATTTTTCGTGCATCAAATGCATGAAGTGGATTAGCAGTTAATAATGTTAAAAAATTCATATTATCAGCGAAATTATTAAGAACTTTAATTTGATTATTAATCAATATACTTTTAGTATTCCATTTTAAAATATAATTTTGAATATTTTTAACCTCGATTATTCCATACGAATTAACATCATCAGATAAAATCCGCACGTCAATAATTTCTTTATGTGGGCGATGATTAATCGTTGCATCAACAACATATTCGAAATCAAAATAAGCACATAATTCCTTAGCTATTCAAAAATAACCATTTAAATCATTCCGATTTGATGGAATTGATAAATCTAAAATAACATCATCTAAATTAAAAATTTGATTTGGGGTTTTATAATGGTCATAATTGTCATCTAAAACTAAAATTCCATCTAAATCTGTTGATGTTAAAAAACTAGTAGCTTGTGGATTAATTTCACTGTAAGCACATAACATTCCATTTGAAACATATCCTCTTAATTCACGTGGCGTAATTTTTAAACCATTTGCTAGTTCGGCATTTAATTTTGCTAAAACAACTCAATTATGAACACTAAAATTATTTGCACCACAAACGATCTCATAAACTTTTTGGTTTGCTTTAACTTTAACTAAATTTAAATGATTAGCATTAGGATGTCTAGTTTTTTCTAATACTTTAGCAAAAACTAAATTAGTAGATGGTTTAATGCTATTAATTGTTTCAACTTCACAACCTAAATCCATTAAAGCTGCGCATAATTCATTTAAAGGAATCTTTTTTAGTTTTGGACTAATCTTATGTAATAAATTTAAACTTAAAATCATCTTTTTTTACTCTTTCATTAAATTTAGGAATTTATTTAATTTGGGCATTAAATTTAAAATTATTTGAATATAAATAACGAATATCATCAATTTCATATTTTAACATTGCAATTCGATCAATACCCACACCAAAAGCCATCCCTGTTCTAATATCGTTAATATTCGCAGCTTTTAGAACATTTTCATGTAGCATTCCAGTTCCCATAATTTCAATTCATGTACTTTTTTTGCAAACTGCACACCCTTTTAAATCGCATTTAAAACATTGAACATCAACTTCAAACGAAGGCTCAGTAAACGGAAAAAAACTTAAACGATAACGTGTTTTTAAATTTTGACCAAATAAATATTTAATCAAACTGTCAATTAATCACTTTAAATTAGCAACAGTTAAACCTTCTTTAACTCATACAAAATCAACTTGATTGAATTGGTGGCTATGTGTTGCATCATCATCATCTTTTCGATAAACATTACCAAAAGACATAATTCTAATGTCCTTGTTTACGTTATTTTCTAAAAATTGTGCGGTTGTAGTTGTGCAATGCGTACGTAACATTTTAATTGAATTAATAAAAAAAGAATCAGCACTTGCTCTTGCTGGATGATTTTCATCAATATTTAAATGATCAAAATTATAAATAGGCGAAACAACTTCTGGACCACTTACAATTTCAAAATTTAATTTTTTAAAAAAAGATGCAATATCATCAATAATACTATTAAGAATATGATGATGCCCATTATTAATAAAAGGAGTAAACAAAGTCTTATTTGTTCATTTTTTTAAATCAACTTGATCGTCTTTATTATTTAATTCTTTTAAAATTTGATCAGTAACAAATTCAATTTGTTGTTTGAAATTATTAATTAATAAACCCATTTCTTTTTTATTAGTGCTTTTTTTTAATTCATCATACAATGGTAATAAATGTTGCTTAACAAAAATATTTTTTAATTCAATCAAATGACGTTCATTATTTGCTGTTCGTAAAATTTGCTTTAAATTTTTAATTAGATTAATAACATCCATGAACACTTACTCGCTTTCTTTTTTAGTATCTTCTTGTTGATCTTTAATCACTTTTTGATCTTCTTTATTATTTTTTTGAAAATTACGAAACCAATTCTTAACTAATTTTTTATCTTTTAATTCTGGAATATAAACGTTTGAATAAGATCAATAAGCAAAAATATTAATATTAATAATGATAATTAAAAACGAACTTATTCCAAGAATTGAACCATATTTAAATATTTTAATTTGGTTATAAGGAGAATCTAAATGAAAATTTTTGGTTTTAAAAATTTTAATAATATTTTGTTTTCATTCGTTATATTCATCAATTCGCGCATAATAATCTTTGATATAGTATGATAAACGAACAGCTGATCAGATTAGAATTGCTAATAAAATTGCTACAAAAACATATGAAATAATCGTAATAATTTTAAAACCCTCGATTGTTTTTAAAAAATCATAAAATTTTTTACCTTTTTTATTATTCATGTTTATTTCCTAATTTATAATTTAAAAATAATTTCTTTTTATCAAAAACAAAATGTTTATGAGCATTAGTCTCATAACGTTTTTTAATCATGCTAACAATTTTAGGATTAATTTTACGATAAAGTAAAAATTGATCAAGATCGTTATATGTAAAACCAAAAAAACTCTCATCAGTTTTGTGTTCATCATCTTCATTTGCTGGAGTAGGCGCACGGTTTAAAATTTTATTTGGTAAATGATAATAAGCACCTAATTCATAAATATGTTTTTTTAGTAAACCAATTAACATATAATAATCAGCGGCACTATCGCCATATTTAGTAAAAAAACCTAAAATGTACTCATCATAGTTTAAATTACTCACAACAACACCCTTGTATGCATTCGCCATTGCATATAAATAATTTGTACGAATTTTAGGCTTTAAATTATAAAGAACATATTTATCATTTGTTTTTTTATTAATCATTTTACAATAGCTATCATAGATATCAACAAGATTGATAACTTCAATGTTAGGATAAATATTTTTTAATTCATTAATACATTCATAATCTAAACTCGAATTATGAATATCTAAAAAATAAGCATAAATATTAAGATCATACTCTTTTTTTAAATCATTTAAAATAGCTAATGTTAAAGTGCTATCAATACCACCTGAAATCCCCAAAATAACATTATTCGTTTGTGCGTCATTTAAAAATTTTATAAAATCATTTTTCAACCATTGTAGATATTTAATCAAATCATTATTCATAATTTATTTACTCTTCAAATTCTAATGTAATATCATATATTTTAATACTATCGCCCGCTACTGCTCCAGCTTGTAGTAATTGCTGGTTAAAATTGATGCTTTGAAGTTTTTGATTAAAACGAATTAAATTATCTTGCGTTTTTAAGGGAATGCGATGTGCTCAATATTTTAAATATTCACCAAAGACTTCAAAAATATGATCATCAACTTTTATAATTTCAATAGTTTTATCTAATTCTTTACTTTTAGGAATATCACTCGTTCATTTTAAAATTTGATCAACTGGTAATTGTTCTTTAAGTCGTTGCTCATAAATCTTTTTTTGTGCAAAGTAAATTTTAATAACATCATCTAACATATTATCTACATGTAAATTTGTTAACGCAGATATAATTTTAATTTCTTGATTATTTTTTAAATATTCTTTTAGAATCTGCAAATTTTCTAATGCTCCAATTTGATCTATTTTATTAGCAACCAATACAATTGGTTTGTTAACTAAATTTTGTTTATATTGTTTTAATTCATTAACAATCGTTTCATAAGCATTAATAATATCAGGATTATCATTAGGATCTAAAGAAATTAAATGAATTAATAAAAAACAACGTTCGATATGTTTTAAAAAATCATGCCCCAAGCCAACTCCTGTATGTGCTCCTTCAATTAAACCAGGAATATCCGCAAAGATGATACGATTTTGATCACGATAAATTGTACCTAAAACGGGATTTAAAGTTGTAAACATGTAATTTGCCGTTTTTGGTTTAGCATTTGTAAATGTAGAAATTAATGTTGATTTTCCTGCATTTGGTAATCCTATAATTCCAATATCAGCAATAGTTTTTAATTCTAATAAAACTTCAACATTTTCACCTAATTCTCCTAATTCATATAAATTTGGTGCTTTATTAAAAGGCGATTTAAAATGTGTATTTCCATGACCGCCTAAACCACCTTGGGCAACTAAATATTTTTGTTGATCAATATTAATATCTGCCAAAATTTCATTAGTGTTAGGATTATAGACAACTGTTCCTAGTGGCACATTAATAAAAACATCTTCCGCATTCGCACCATGTTGATTTTTAATATCGCCTTTTTCACCATGTTTTGCACGAATAATTTTTTTATATTTCAAAAATTCTAATGAGGTTTCATTATGATTACCAACAAATCAGATTGACCCACCATTTCCACCATTTCCACCAGCTGGTCCACCTTCTGGAACATGAGTTTCACGACGTCATGAAACAATTCCATCCCCACCATTACCTGCAATCAATACGATTTTACATTTATCAATAAATGCCATGCTTATTTTCCTTTTTGATCATCTTCAACTTTATATTTTATTCGTTCATTTGCTTTATTACGCTTTTTTAATTCTAAACGTTTTTTGTTAAATTCATTATAATATTGTTCTGAATCTTTAAGTTCATTGTATAGATCTGCAGCATATGTCTCAAAATGTTTTGAGCGATTCATAATAGCATTTGTAATTTTTGTCATGATAAAAATTGGTAAAATAAAAGCAACTACTAAAATTAAAAATCGTACTAAATATCCTCAAATTTGACTAGGAATAAATCCAGAAATAATTAAAATAAACATTCCAAATCAACATGAAACTACTGGCGTAAGAATGTCTCAACGAATCTTTGGCGTACTAAAAGCAAATATAATACATACAATAACTGCTAATCCTAAAGTTGAAAACATTGCAACTCAAACTGGATATGAACTAATTATATTTGTACCAAATTCAACACCATGATTGTATTGATTAGTAATTTTATTAACTAATGCCTGCATTTTTTCAATCATAAAAGCATCAGGTTTTGGTTTTAATTGATCATATACAATAGGATTTCAATGATAAAAATCTTTAACTCCTACAATCCATTGTTGGTTTTCATCTAATTTAAAACCTTCTCCATACCAACGACCATTAACACCAATTATTCCATTAAAACCTAAAAGATTGATTTCACCATATAAAATAAAAAAAACAATCATTGGAATAACAACAAAAAATGATGTAATTAAGAATTTATATAAAAGAGGTGATTTAAAACGTGTATTAGTTTGAAAGGGTTTTCTAAATCAAGTAGTTTTTGAATGCCTTAAATTCATTTACTGTCCTTTCTTTAATAAATGGTTGGTAATCAATATGATTAAATTATAACAATTTACTATATTTTAATTAATAAAAGGGTTTTTCCCATTCAATAAAACTTTTGGAGATAAAGGTTTTTTATTTGGAAGTTGAATCAATAATAGTTCAATATCAAAATCTTGCGTACTTACAAAAAGTTGATTTTTAAAAATCATGATTGTTCCAGGTTTTTGACATGACTTTTGATTAGTGATTTTAACTTGATATACTTTAATTGAAACGCCATTATATTGCATAATAGCGATTGGTTTATCATACATAGCATTAACAAAACGATTAATAAAAAAAGCTGGTTGGTCAAAATTAATAATATTTTGGTCCTTTTGAATATTATAAGCAAAACTAACAGAATTTTCATCTTGTTGGACTCCAACTAAATTTGGTTTTACTAATTCTAAAAAATGTTCTTTAATCATCAATGCACTAAGATTAGCTAACTCTAAAGTTAGTGATTTGGTTGTTGTGCAATCGTTTATTTCTAAACTTCTTTGAAATAAAATATTACCTGCATCCATTTTTTTAATCGTATGCATTAAAGTGATTCCTGTTTTTAATTCACCATTTAAAATAGCATAATGAATTGGTGCTCCACCACGTAATTTTGGTAAAAGTGAAGCATGAATATTAACAATTTTGTATTTAGGAATATCAATTATCCCTTGATTAATAAATTGACCAAAAGCACAAGTAATGATAATATCTGGTCCTAAAATACGGATTTCTTCTTCAATTTCTTTGATTTTTTCTGGTTGAAATAACTTAATATTATGATCTAAACAAAACTGTTTAACAGGAGAGTAGATAACATTCTTTTTTCGATCAAAATGTGCATCTGGTTGACTAACAACAGCGATTAAATCAACTTCATGCATGTTAAACAATGTTTCCAAAACAATTTTAGCGATTTCTGGTGTACCAAAAAACATTACTTTATATTTCATTTAATTAAATTCCTTATTTTAATACCTTATAAATAAGGTAAAGATAGCAAAATAACTCCTTAAAATGGAGTTATTAGTTTGTTTTATTTTTTTTGTTTTTCTAATTGTTTTTGACGTCGTTGAGCTGCTTTTTGTTGTTTTTTCTTATCTGCCTCTAATCTCTTGTTATAAATCTCATCATCTTTAGCTTTAATTGGTTCAATTCATAACATTTCTTCTTCATAATCTAAAGCACGCACAACATCAATTTCGCGTCGGTTTTCTTTTTTATTAATTTTTACCAAACGAACTTCACACTCAATCGCACGGGGTTCATCTATAATTAAAGTTTTAGCATTTCTTGTAGTAAACAAAACTACATATAGTTCTTTAGGTTTAGCACGTTTTTCTTTTTTAATTCGTTCCATTTCAATTTTATATTGCTCTGGATTCGTTGTTTTAAGTGCTTTGATTGCTTTTTGTTCATTTTTATAATCAATTCTTTGTTGTTTTGTCATCTGGGCTAAATTGTGTGGTTCAGCACGCTTAACTACATATGAATCAATAACTTCTTTTCCTTTATCGTCAATGCTACGTAAATATTTTTTAATTGTGGTTCAAACTTCATTTGTATCTGACTTATCTTTGTTATTAACACTAGTTTGATTTTCACCATTTTGTTTACGTTTTTTACGCATAATAAATACTACAACTAATACAATTGGAATGATAATGATTAGTATCATTAAAAAGTTACCATTACCACCCTTTGCACTATCTGCTTGTAAAATAGATTCTATTATTTCTTGGTTATCAAGCATGTAATCCCCACCTAAACATCAATTTATGAACGCATTATATTATTATATGAAATTAATAGCAACATTCATAATTAATTAACAGATTAAAATTATTTATTAGAATGTTAATAGAATTTAAATAATTTATTTAATTTAGTAACAATCATACATTATAAACTTTTATATCATTTATAATTATTATTAAAACATGGTTAATAAAATAAAAACCAATTAATTATGATTTCATTTCAAAAAATAGGAAGTAAGTAAATGTACAATATTAAATTTTTAGATTTATTAAATTCAAATTTAAAGCCTAACCCTCAATGAATTTTTAAAGATCCACATCCCGTTTTACGAGAAGTAACTCAAGATATAGAAGGTAATGAATTATCAAAAGATGATATTTATTATCTTAAAAAAATGGTCCGTTATATTGATGTTTGTTATCATAATCAAGCCAAAAAATATAAAATTCGTTCAGGAATTGCGATCGCTGCAAATCAAGTTGGTTGAAACAAACGCGCAACTTATATCCATTTTAATGATGAAGCCAAAGAACATCATTATTTATTAATTAATCCTCATATTATTAAACGTTCATCTGAAATAGCTTATTTAAATCCAGGTGAAGGATGTTTATCTGTTGATGATGATCGTTCTGGATATGTTATTAGAAATAAAAAAGTTCATGTTAAAGCATATGATCTAATTAGCGAACAATTTATTGATCAAGAATTTAGTGGTATTATTGCAATTTGCATCCAACATGAAATTGGTCATTTAGATGCTGGTTTATATTATGACAATATCAATCAACAGCAACCATTTTATGCCGATCCTAGTTGAACAAAGATAGGAAGATAAAATCTTATGGCAAATAAATACGATGGGAATGCTATTAAAATCTTAGAAGGGTTGGAAGCTGTTCGTAAGCGTCCTGGAATGTATATTGGCTCTACAAGTAGCACTGGATTACATCATTTAATTTGAGAAATTGTAGATAATTCAATTGATGAAGTTATGAATGCTAACGCAAAAAACATTAATGTTATTTTGCATGAAGATAATTCAATTAGTGTTTTAGATGATGGGCGTGGTATACCAGTTGACATTAATTCTCAAACAAAAATTTCTACTGTTGAAACAGTTCTAACAGTTTTACATGCTGGAGGTAAGTTTGATGAAGGTGCATACAAAACTGCTGGTGGTTTACATGGTGTTGGTTCATCAGTAGTTAATGCTTTAAGTTCTTGATTAATTTGTGAAGTTTATCGTGATCAAAAAATTTACCAAGCGAAATTTATTAATGGAGGTCATATTGATCAATCTTTAAAAGTAATTGGAACAACTAAAAAAACAGGAACATTAATTCATTTCTTACCCGATCCTCTAATTTTTAAAAATTTAGTTTTTAATCCTAACATAATAAAAGAGCGTCTACATGAATCAACTTTTTTAATAAAAGATTTAAAAATTATTTTTGAAGATAAAATTAATAAAAAAAAGTACGAATTTATTAATAATCAAGGTTTAATTGATTTTATTAAATTTATTAATGAAGCTAAAAAAACCTTTTCTGATGTTATTTATTTTAGAAGTAATATTAACAAAATAGATGTTGAAATTGCTTTTCAATATAGTGATCAAAATAATGAAATTATGGTTTCATTTGCCAATTCTGTGAAAACTAGTGAAGGTGGTGTACACGAAAATGCTTTTAAAAACGCTTTAACAAGTGTTGTTAATAATTATGCAAGAAAACATAATTTACTTAAAGAAAAAGACAAAAATTTAGAAGGCGATGATATACGTGAGGGTTTATCAAGTGTAATTTCACTTCGAATCCCTGAAAGCTTAATTAGCTATGAGGGTCAAACTAAAAACAAATTATTCACACCAGAAGCAAATGAAGCAGTAAAAAAAACAATTGAAGATAATTTTAGTTTTTGATTAGAAGAAAATAAAACACAAGCTTTAGATTTAGTTAATCGAGCAATTCTTGCACGTGATGCTAAATTGGCTGCAAAGCGTGCTCGTGAAGAAACTAAAAAAGTTAAAAAAATTAAAGAAGAACGGGGAATGGGTGGAAAATTAACGCCAGCACAAAGTAAAGATCCGGTTTTAAATGAATTATTTTTGGTTGAAGGTGATTCAGCTGGTGGATCAGCTAAACTAGGACGAAATAAAAAATACCAGGCTATTTTGCCCTTAAGAGGTAAGGTTCTTAATGTTTTAAAAGCTCGTTTAGTTGATGTTTTAAAAAATGAAGAAATAGCATCAATCTTTACTTGTTTAGGAACAGGAATTGGTGCAGAATTTGATTTAAAAAAATTAAAATATCACAAAATTATTATTATGACCGATGCAGATACCGACGGTAGTCACATCCAAGTTTTATTATTAACTTTATTTTATCGTTTTATGCGGCCTTTAATTGAAAATGGTAATATTTACATAGCTTTGCCTCCACTTTATAAATTAACAAATAAAAATAACAAAAAATTCTTTTATGCTTGGGATGATGTTGAATTAGACCAACTAAAAAAAGAACAAAAAAATTATGAAATCCAACGTTACAAAGGTCTTGGTGAAATGAATGCTGATCAATTATTTGAAACAACAATGGATCCAAACAATCGTTTATTATTAAAAATTAATATTAATGATATTTTACAAGCCGAACGGCAAATCAATACTTTAATGGGTAATGACGTAAGTATTCGAAAGCAGTGAATTGATAATAATATTGATTTTAGTGTCATTGACGAATTACAAATCAATAATGAGGAGTCTAAATAAAAAATATGAGTGATAATCATCAAAAAATTATTAATACACCTTTAGACAACATTGTTGGTGAAAGTTATGCAAAATATGCAAAATACATTATTCAAGATCGTGCTTTACCTGATATTCGTGATGGTTTAAAACCTGTTCAACGTCGAATTTTATACGCAATGAGCGAATTAGGAATCTTTTATGATAAACCTTATAAAAAATCTGCACGTACAGTAGGAGAAGTAATTGGTAAATATCATCCACATGGAGATTCATCAATTTATGAAGCAATGGTGAGAATGAGTCAAGATTGAAAAAATAATCTATGTTTATTAGATATGCATGGTAACAAAGGTTCAATTGATGGTGATAATGCTGCTGCAATGCGTTATACAGAAGCTCGATTATCAAAAATTGCTAGTGTAATGTTAGCCAACTTAAAAAAAGATGTTGTTAAATTTAGTCCAAACTTTGATGATAGTGAAAAAGAGCCATCAATTTTACCATCTCTTTTTCCTAATTTGTTAATCAATGGAGCAACAGGAATTGCTTCTGGTTATGCAACAAATATTCCTCCTCATAACCCTAATGAAGTTTTTGATGCTTTAATTTATCGTATTGATCATCCAGATTGTAGTGTAGAAAAACTAATTGAAATCTGTCCTGCGCCAGATTTTCCCACAGGTGGGGAAATCCACGATTTAAATGGATGTGCTAATGCTCACAAAACTGGTGAAGGTAAATTTATAATTCGTGCTTGCATTGATTTTAAAATCAATGATAATAAGATTAATCAAATTATTATTAGTTCAATCCCTTATGAAACAAACAAAGCTTTAATCATTAAAGAAATTGAAGATATTATTTATAATAAAGAAGTTGCTGGATTAATCGAAGTTCGTGATGAATCTGATGCTAAGGGAATTAGTATAATTATTGATACTAAAAAAGATATTAATTTAGAAAATGTTAAAAACTATTTATATAAAAAAACCAACTTGGAAATCAGCTATAATACAAAATTTATTGCAATTGTTCACCGAACTCCTACACTTGTAAATCTATCTACATATTTAGATGCTCAAATTAATCATAGTTTAGATGTAATTAATAAAGTCGATTTATATGATCTAAACAAAATTTTGTTACGTATTGAAATTGTTGAAGGCTTAATTAAATGCGTTGATTTAATTGATGAAATTATTAAAATTATTCGTGCTAGTGAATCGCGTCAAGATGCAAAAAATACTTTAATTCAAGTTTTTAATTTTACAAATAATCAAGCTGAAGCGATTATTATGATGCGTTTACATAATTTGACACGTACTGATATATTTGATTTAAAAAATGAATGACAAACGCTACAAGACGAAGCTAAAACGCTACAAAAACGAATAAATTCACTTCAAGTTCGCAAAAATTATTTAAAACAAAAAATGATTGAATTTAAAAAAACTTTTGGTTTTGAACGCAAAACAAAATTATTTGATGAATTAGTAAAAGTTGAAATAAACGAAGATCAAATGATCGAAAAACAAAATTTGAATTTAGTAATAAGTCGTGATGGATACATTAAAACTGTTTCTAAAAAGTCATTTGAGTCATCTAAATATGATGAATTAGGATTAAAAACTAATGATATTCTTTTTTATCATAATATCATTAATTCTCATGATAAAATCCTAATCATTACATCAAAAGCTAAATTAATTAATTTAGTTGCTCATAAAATCACTTCTATGCGGTGAAAAGATGTTGGTGAACACTTAAATAATTATGTGAAATTTGATGCTAATGAAAAAGTTATAGCTGTTTATATATGGAACGAACAATTTAAAATTGATGAATATCAATTAGTTTTGGCTTCTAGATTAAATCTAATTAAAAGAATTGAATTAAGCGAGTTGGATATAAATAAAAATAGTAAACAAATTAGCATTATGAAATTAAATGATAATGATAATTTAATCAGTGCTAATTTAATCAAAAAAGGTCATAATCAATTTATTATTGCAATTTCTAAATTAGGATTAGCCCTGCTATTTTTAGTTCATGAAATTAATTGCTTAAATCGTTTAGCTAAAGGAATTAAAATTATGAAATTAAAACCAAATGATGAGGTTAGTGCTATTTTAATTACTCCTAATAATGGTTATAATGTTCAACTTTTTTTAGAACGGGGAAGTAAGTGTTTTAATATTAGTGAATTAAAATTATCAAAACGTGCGGCCACACCAACAAATTTATATCCAATAACAAAAAAAGTGCAAAATGTTTTAGCAGCTTTTTTAGTTGCTCATGAAAATGTTTTTTATCTTTTAGATCAACAACAAAAAATAAATCCATATTACTTATCAAACCCCAAACCAACAAAACTAGATACTAAAATTAGTATCTATGAAAACGATCAAATGATCACTGATGTAGTTAAAGATTGCTTTTTAAGTGATGAAGCAATTAGTGATTTTAAAAAAATTAATATGTACGCAAATGAATTTGATAATGAAATGCTAAAAATTAATAAAAATCACGATGATTCACAATTAGAATTAATTGATGAAGAGGAAGAAAAAAAATAATGATAACAAATAAAAAATGTAAAGGCTGTGGAGCTTTTTTGAATGATCAAATCAATACAATTGGATATACCCCAAAAATAAATGAAACAAAAACCAATTTATGCCAACGTTGTTTTAAATTAATACACTATAATAAACTTGAAAAAGTAAGTACTAATTTAAATCAAAGTATTAAAGAGACAATTAACACTTTAAATTTTAGTAATTTACAGATTTTTGCTGTATTAGATATTTTAGATTTAGAACACACAATTATTGATGAACTAAAAGAATATCAAAATAAAATTATTTTTTTAGTTAATAAAATTGATTTATTACCTCAGCGCTACAATAGTGAATTAGTTAATGAAAATGTTGTTAAAACACTTATTAATCATGGATTTATTGATCCTAAAATTATCTATGTTTCCACACATTCTAATACCAGTTTAAAAAAAGTTATGGATTATATTAAAAATGCAACTAATAAAAAACAAAAATCCATTTTTTTTGGAAAATCAAATGTTGGTAAATCAAGTTTAATCAATGCTTTATTAGCGCTAAATAAAATTAAAACTAAACTTACAATTAGTAGTTATACTAATACAACAATTAATTTAAATAAAATTAATATACAAGAACATCAAATACTTGATGCTCCCGGAGTTTGTTTTGATGAAAACATTTTAAATTATGTACGTGATGAAGATAATAAATCAATCATGATTTCTTATGGTGCTAAAGCAATTAATTACCAAATTAATCCCCAACAAGCTCTTATGATTTCTGGATTGGTTGGAATTCAGTATTTAAAGGGTCAAAAAACAACTTTTACATTATATGTTTCATCCCAATTAGATATTCATCGTTGTAAATTAGAAAATTTTATAATGAATTTTAATAAACGATATTTATTAGCGAAGTTCAATTATCTAAATCAAGATCTTGAATTTGTTGACCATCTAATAACTTTAAATAAGGATCAAAAAACCAATATTTGTATTGCAGGCCTAGGTTTGTTAGTTATTAATGCTCATGCTGAACAAATATGTATCCGTTTACCAAAAAGTGTTGGTCTAAAAGTAGCAAAATATGCGATTATTTAATTATTATTAATAAAGAGAGATTTGTTATGAAAATCATTTTGTTTTGTGGAGCTTTTGATATGGTTCACAATGCTCATATTGCAATGGCTAAACAAGCCATGAAGTTAGTTAATGCTGACAAACTAATTTTTTTACCATCAAATTTTAAATTTTTTAAAGCAATTAATAAAAATGACAATTTAGAGTATGAAAAAACAAAATTAACACCTGGACATCATCGTATAGCCATGTTAAAAATTGCAACCAAAAATTTAGTAAATATTGAAGTAAGTGACTACGAATTAAAACAAATTAATAAATCTTATACAATCAATACCATTGAGCATTTTAAACAAATATATGGTAGTGAACATGAATATTATTTTATTATGGGTAGTGATAACTTAGAACGTTTTAAACAATGAAAAGATTGGGAACGAATTCTAAAAGAAGTTAAAATTATTTGTTTTAAACGTGGGGATGTTTGTGTTAAAAAAAGTTGCCCACAAAAAAGCTGTGAATGCGAAAGTTTTAATTTTTTCGAACATGAAATTCTTTTGGTTAATGATTTTAATTACAATATCAGTTCTACTGAAATTAAAAAACGCCATAATTTAACATCAGGAATAGATCCAGCAGTCCTTGATTATATTAATGAACATGGTTTATATGCTTTATGATTATTAGAAAAACATTTAATTTCATATGATAATTTTAATAATTTAGAAAAAAAAGTTGCACGCATCAATCATTGTCGTCGCGTTGCTCAAATGTGTGTTGATTTAATGAATGTCTATGATAAAAAACTAATTGATCAAGCTTATTGTGCGGGAATTTATCATGACATACTAAAATGTTTAGATGAACAAGAAAGTGTTGCATATTTTAATGAACATAAAAGTGAATTAAATATTGGTGATGATTTTATCTCTTGAAGAATCTTACATTCATATCTTGGTGCACATTTATTACAAACCCAATATGGTTTTAAAAATCAATTAATTTTAAATGCTATTCGTCGTCATACAAGACCTTTTGATTTTATTAAAGATTATAGTGAATTAACTACTTTAGATAAAATTCTATATTGTGCTGATAAATTAGAGCCTAACCGTAGGGAAGAAATTGATCAAATTAACATTGATTATTATCGAAAATTAGTTTTTGAAGATCTAGATAAGGCATTTATTGAAGTTTATCAATACCAACAAAGACAAAGAAAATAAGGTAAAAATATGATTGGTTTAATTGTGGCATTAAATAGTGAAATTAAAACCTTTTTTAAACAAATTAAAAAGAAGGTTTATCAAATTAATAATATTGATTTTTACTTGTGCACTCATCAAAATATAGAATTTGTTTTAGTTTTTACGGATGTAGGAAAAACTAATGCGAGTTTTATTACTGCATTATTAATTAATAATTTTAAACCTAAAGTGATTTTAAACGTTGGTAGTTGTGGTGCACTAAATGATCAGTTACAGGTTTTAGATATTGCCATTATTGATCAATGCCAATACTTAGATGTTAACGTTAGCGCTTTTGGTTATTTAAAAAATCAAATACCGCGTTTAGATAAATTTTTTATTTTAGATAAAAGTTATAATCAACAAATCAAAAACCAGTTAATTAAGAAAAAACTAAAATGTTGAATTGCAAATGTTGGAAGCAGTGACACATTTATTAATCGTGATAACATCTCCTTTTTTTATGATCAACAAATCGACTTAGTTGATATGGAATTAGCAGCTATTGCTCATGTATGCACGCGTATGTTAACACCACTAGTAAGTATTAAATTAGTTAGTGATCATATTACTCTTCCCAATTCCAATCAAGAACAGTTTAATAAAAACTTATCACTAATTGATAAATGATTTAATGAGCATTTACCATCCATTATTGAAGCAATTTTAGAGATCTACTAATTTATTTTTGTAAAAAATATTAAAATTACAAAATCTACTATTATTTTTTAAATTGTTTTATAATTTACGTATATAAAAAGTTAGTTAAATAAGGAGTAGTTTATTTATGATTTATAAAGAAATTGTTCGTAATATTATCAAGCATCCATTAATCTTACCAGAAGGAAAACATTACCATTTACATAAAATTCTAACTTCAAAAGATGAATTACGTAAGGGTGAAGTTAGTTTAGTTGCAGAAAATGGCAAAGAATACACTGTTGATTTATCTGCATTTGTTGACTTATTAGTTGATGGTGATTGCATTATTGATGATAATCATTCACTTGTTGCTTTATACTTTGATGAAAGTAAATAAAAAGTAAAAAATATTAATTTAAGAAATCTTGCTAAAACACACCAGTAGGTTTTAAGCAAGATTTTTATTTGTAAAAATTAAGTATTTATTATGTTATTTATTTTATGAAATTTAATAATAATTTCAATTATTATGGGTTTTATTTTGTGTAAATTTTTAGTTTTTATGTTAAAATGTCTGTGTTATTTTATTAAAACATTATTGTTTTTTTTTTTTTTTTTGAAAAAATAATGAGTAAATAAATGTTTTGTTTTTATCTGTTTATTTTATAAAAATGTGGGAAAAATTATATGAAATCAAATAATAAAAATTACAAATTTTTGAACATAAAAAAACGGAAATATCGCATTTTTTTTATGTTGTGTTCTTTAAATTTAATATGAGCAGGCGTTATTATAGCTATTGTTCTGCGTTTAAAAAATATTGATAAACGCTTTAGTGAAAATGACCATAAAATTGCTCGTCCAACTTGAGAGTATGATAATGATGGAAATTTAGAGATTCACACTCAATTAGCAAATGATTTAAATGATGATTTAAAACAAAAAGCTTTAAATAATGCAAATGTCAAAGGAATTGTTGTTGACCAAAATGGTGTAGAACATGAGATAGATGTAAGTATTGATGCTAATGGTAAGGTTATTATTCCAACAAAAGATTTAGTAAATAATGACCCAACTAAACCTAATATATACACACTTAAAAAAGTCGTTTTAAAACAACATAATCAACCAAATATTGATCTAATTAGTGAAGAGCAATTAAGTGGTGATAATCATATTTCATTTAAAAAACCAACAGTGGTTGCTCAAATTAATGATAACAATGATTATATAATGCATTTTACGAATCCTAATTTAGTTAACAAGAAAATTAAATTAACATTTAAAGTTGATGATCAAGATGATCATACAAAAACCATTGAAGCTATCATTGGATTAGATGGAAAGGCTATTTTTAAAACAAGTGATGATGCAATTTTTGCACCAGATCATAAATATACACTAACAAAAATTGAAGCTAATAACAAAAAAGTTGCTAACATTGATGAAATTCCATTAAAAAATAGAATCGTTGATAAAAATCCAATTAAAAGAATTAACTTAACACAACTAAAAGTTGCTAAAGATTTAATTCTTTGAAATAATACAAACCAAAACCAATTCATAACTGCTACTTTTAAAAATATAAATAACGATTTTGATGATTATATTGTTAAATTAATTTATGAATACAATTATCGTGGAGAAATGAAAGAAATTGCATCACAACCTTTCAAATTAGAAAAAAACAAAACAACATACAACAATATCCTTTTGCCAATTAGTATTCCAAATCGCTTATATCATTTTAAAAAAGTAGTAATTCAAAAATTAAATCAACCAAATAAATCTATTGATTTAGATCATGATCCAAATTTAAAATCTTTTTTTATTGTTGGTCCTGGTAAAACAGATTTTGCATGAAAAAAACCAAATGATGATCAAATTACATATGATGGTTTAAAGAGATTAAATATTGAAATTACTTCTCAAGATTATGCATTACAAAATGGTAAAAAAGTTATGGTTTGGTTTAAATCAGATGCCGAACCAAATAATGATTCACTTAAATTTATAGGCGAATTATCTCAAACTAACGCCAATGGAACAGCTGCTGTCATTAATAATTTAAATAATTTATACGGTATGAAAGAACAAACAGAGTATTACATCTATAAAATTCAGTTCATAGATGAATTAGAATATTCAAAATTACCACCAAACCGTAATAACATTGTTTATGAATATAATAAAAATATTGCACGTAATTATGCATTCCGAACTAAAACTGCCCCTTTAATTTTAGAAAAAATAGAAAAAGATGATAATGGTAGCATTGGAGGACAAAATTTTTATTTTTACCTAAATAAAGCTAGTGATGATCCTAGTACAATCAAGCAAGTTACTATATATTGTCGTGATAATAATAATGAATTATATACTTCTGATGATCAAGAAATAGATTCTGTTGATCTTGTATATCATTCTTGAATTCATGATTTAAAATGAAATCGTGAATATGTTTTTGATCATGCTGAAATACAAACAACATATCCTGATGATCCTGAATATGGTGGTGAAACAAATGATTTAGAAATTAAAAGAGGATTAACTTTCAAGTTTTATACACCACCAAGTAAAACAGAAATACAGTGAAAACATCCTATAAAAATAACTAATAATGGGGCAATTTTAGATATTCAATTACAATCAAAAGATCGGGCATTTGAAGATAAGCAAAAATATCGAGTGACATTAGTTGAAGCTGAAAATCAAAACAATGCTGTTGTTGGTGACTTTTTACTTGCTGGCACTTCTATTAATAAAAATGATAGCCCAATTGGTGATAATAATGATAAGAACAAAGATATAGCAACTTTGAGCTGTAATTTTGAAAACAAATTAAAAAAAGGGACTAAATACTTATTAAAAGAAGTTCGATTTATTGCTAATCCAAATGAAGAAATTAGTGCTAAACCTACTAGAGCTGCTAGACCATTTAATAATGATAATATTATTTATAGTTTGAATCTACGAATAAATGATCCCTATGACTTTACAACTTTAAAAAATTAGTTTAATCCTTAAATTTTTAGTTATATATATATGAAAGTAAATAAAATAATTATGAAAAAAAGAGTTAATAAAATATATAAACACAATATGTTTATTTTGCTAGCTACTTTAAATTTAGTGTGAGCAGGCGTTATCACAGGAATTGTTTTAAGACTAAAAAGTAAAGATTACTCAAAGCATACTATCTTAAAAAAATATTATTCATTTGATAAAAACGGCAATTTAATTCTTAAAGGTTATTTAAAACCACATGATAATACTAATTATGTTTTTGGGATTTTTAGCGATGAAAGCAATCAAGAACATAAAATTCAAGCACTTGTTAATGATAAAAAAGGATTTGAATTTAACACTAAATCATTACCACTAAACCATAGTTACAAACTTAAAAAAGTTATAAGTACTAATGATTATAACCACGTTTTATTAACAAATGATGCTTTAGTTAGTCAGCAAAAAATTTGTTTTAGTAAGCCAGTTGATGCAAAAGTTAACTTTATTAATAATAAAAAAGTTTATCAAGTTAAACTAAACACGTTATTAAAAAACACTTTAATTCAATTAACACTAAAAGACTTAGAGCATAACGTATATAAAATTACAGCCAAATCAAATGATATGGGAGAAGTTAGTTTTGATGTTTCACAATTAAAAAATAATAATTTATATGAGGTAATTGCTTTACAAACACAAGACCAAACTAAAATTGTTAATGTTGATGAAATTGAATACAGCAATAAGATCATAAATAATTTAAATATTAATGAACTAAATACGCCATACCAATATAGCAAAAATGGTGATCTTAACTTAATTGCTAAAATACCAGTACGCTATGCTAATGAACAAGTCTATGGTGTTTTTGAAGACCAAAATAAGCAAAAACATTTAATTCCTGCCGTAAATAAAAATGATGGAACAATAATGTTTGATACTCAAGTTTTAACTAAAAATCCCAATAAAAAATATCATTTACAAAAAGTTGTTTTAGCAAAAAATCAAAATCAAATTTTAATACATAATTTTGATTTAGTAAGTAATCAAAAACAAGATATCTTCTTAAAAGAATATAAAGTTATTAGTATTAGTGCTCTAGAAAATGATGCTGATAAAACTAAAAGAGAAATCAATTTAAAACTATCTAACATAAAAAATGACTGAGTTAATAAGCAAATTAAAGTTATTTATTCAAGTTCAGATGGTTCAGATGTTCAAACTCAACCTTTAGTTTTAGAAAAAAATCAAACAAACTATGTATTAAAACTAAATAATTTAAAAGCAAATCGTTTATATACACTAAAGGCGGTTGAATTAATAAATAACAATGGTAAAACTAATTTACCATTAGATACTAACTTAACTAATAGTTTTATGGTTGAAAGAACTAGTGCTGTATTAGCAACAAGTATTAGTGAAATAAGTAATCGTTTGGGAACTGCTTTAACGAATGCACAAGTTAAAATCACTTTAAAAGATGTGGATAATGTTTTATTAGCTAATCAAAAAGCGATTATTAACTATGGTAATAATCAAAAGAGTGAAGCAACTGTTATTGTTAACAATGGTGTTAAGTATCTAATAGCAACCTTAACTAAATTAACATTAAATACGCCTACAATAATTAAATCCATTACATTTGAACAAAAACCAACATGTGCTATTGAAAATATTGGGTTAGATAAAACAAATAACATTATTTATCAAAATACACATGAAGCAGCAATTCCTTTAGTAATTAATAATAATTTTGAAATCAATGGGCCATTAGCATCAAGTCATGAAAGTTTAAAAAGTATTAATGCATCTGATGCTAAAAAGGTAAATGCAATTAATTTAACCCTTGACTTTAATACCAATGAACATATTTATAAAAATTTATTTTTTAAACTAAAATATGTCCCTATTGACGATCAAGGTAATGAAAATATTTATGACGCATCAGAAGCAATTTATAGTGATGTTTTAAGTGCAAATAATATAATTGCTAATAAAATCCAATTTAGTTTAGGTAATTTACAAACTAATCGTAAATATAAATTAAAAACAATTTATTATTTAACATCAAAAACAACACCTTTAGATGATCATAACGTTGTAATGATCAAACCAAATGTTAAATCCGAAATTATTGTTGCCCCTAATGATAGTACGATTGTAAAATATGGTAATTGAAATCAAGATTCAATTACTAATGGATCAAAGGCTATTTTTAAAATTAATTGTAATGATGGTGATATTTTAAGTGAGGATTTAAGTGCTACACTTGTTTATGAATCTAATGATCCTCATGATTTACAATCATACACTACAAAACTAAAAAAAGTTAACAATGATTGGGTGATTGATTTTAATTTAAATAATTTAAAACCACAAACCACTTACCATTTAAAATCAATAACAATAGCAAAACCAAATAAAGCATATACTAATTTAAAAATTCAATCACTTCCACAAGTGGATATTAAAACGCAATTACCTAATTTAATCTTGCATGATTTAAAAGCCACAAGTGCGGTTTTAAAATGGGATTCTACTAACAATGGTAAAAACAATCACCAAACAATTCAAGCAACTTTTTCTCATGTAAGTGCTAATTATGATAATCTTAATGTTAAATTGGTTTATGAATATAATTATCGGGGTGATATCAAAGCAGTTGAATCTGATTTAATTACTCTTAAAAAAGACCAAAATGTTTATCAAATAAATTTACCAATCAGCGTTCCTAACCGAAAATATACTTTTAAGAAAGTTTTAATTCAAGAACGCAATAATTTAAACAACTATGTGGATTTAAATAAAAAGATAAACTTAACAGATTCATTTGTAGTTAGCCCTGGAAAAACAACATTTGAATGAACACAACCAACTAGTGATCAAATTAGTCAAACAACCCTAAAAGCATTAAAAATTAAAATTCTTTCAGAAGATAAAACGCTTGATAATAATGTTAAGGTTATTGTGTGATTTAAATCCCATACAGATTCAAATGATGCACTTAAATGAACACGGGGAACTTGGGAGGTTAATAGTGATGGATCAGAAGCGATTATTAATCAATTAAATAACTTAAGTGGATTTAAAGCAGGAACGCAATACTATCTTTATAAAATTGCATTTGTTGATAATCTACAATATGGAAATACGCAAGCGAATGATAATAAAGTAATTTATGAATGAAAAGCCAATGATACTAAAGAATATGAATTTACAATGAAAAATGCACCAACAATTTTACAATCAATAAAATTTGAAAATTGTGATGCTAATGGTGTAATTAATAATGAAGCGGAAGGAATTGCAGAATTTTCAATGACAACAAACAAGGTTAATGATGATTTTGCTAACCGAAAAGTTAAATTCATATATCATGACAATAACAATGTTGCTTATGAAACTGATGGTTTTCCATTAAGCAGATCAGAAACAAGTCTTCATTTTTCTTTATCAAACATCCCTAACAACCGCGACTATACTTTTGACCATGCTGAAATTGAAACTAGTCCTAATAGTAATAAATATGAAATTTGACATTCTCAAAACAAGATAATATCTAAGTTCAAACTTAAACCAGCTCAAACTTCTGTAAAATATATTGATAAACAAGAAAGAAATAATAATAATGTAGATTTTGAGCTTCATTTAGGTTCAAGAGACTGTGCATTTGAAAATAACCAAAAATATCGTGTTACACTAGTGTCAGTAGACGCACTCCAAACCGAAATTTCTAAGGAATTTTTACTTTCTGATGTTAAATTAGATTATCAAGATGGTAATATTGGAATATTAAAATGCCATTTTGATAACTTAATACCAAACACCGGATATACATTAAAAGAAATTAAATTTCTTGCTAACCCAAATGAACAACAAAGTGCAAAACCACATAAGGTAATTAAACCTTTTAATGATGATAACAATGTTATTATCGATAAAAATTATTCTTGAAAATGATATATTTATCCTTCATAATCATTAATTTTTATTAATATAGTAAGATATCAAAACTCCTCTACTAGAAAAAGTTCTTTAGAGGAGTTTTGATATTATTTAGCATTTTAATGCTGTGGTTTTTTAATTTCTTCAATCAGTTTTGTTAATCTTTGAATATAAAGATTAAGAGTATAAGAAGAAACATTTTCATTACTTATTCCTTGTTCAACAAAACTAGTGAATTTTTCTAATCGTTGTAATTTTGCTTTATTATTTGTATGTTCATTTTTTGTTTGAATAATTTTTTTGCTTTCATCAATTAATTCTTTAGCTTTGGGAATATAAAGTTTTTTATCAATGATAGTAAAAACTCTAACACTAAGATTTTCAAGTTCTTTGCTAAATTCTCTTTCTTGATTATTATTTAATTCTAAATAAGCGATTAATTCTTGTGGTTTTTGCAGCGAATCAGAAGCATATGTTAAATCAATTTTTCAAGATTATTTACTGTTAATACTTCGTTTGGAGCAAGTTTTAAATTAATTTTAGTATTTAAAAATAAATCCTTTTCATAACTTTTTAAGACTTCTTGAATGGTTTGAATTCGATTAGCTTTTTTTATTGGATCGTTTTCATTATTTAATTCAATATTAAACTCTTTTAAATGTTTAATGAAGTACTTAAATAAATAAATTTGTTTAAAATTTGATAAAATGGTTTGTTTAATTTTAATCACAACATCATTAATTTGTGAATTAGCTTTTTGAAATTTTTTAATTAATTCATCATTAAGATTATAGATTGCATCAATTGATAAATTAGTAATGTTAAAATCAAATAAGTTAATGATTGATTTTAAACTTTTAATTTGGTGTTCTAAACCATTATATGTTGCTTGAGAATTGTTTTCATCTTTTTGCTTATTTTCTTGTTTTTCAATACTATAGTAAGGATTATAATCATCTGGTTGTAATGATTCAATAATACTGATTAATTTGTTAACACTATTTTCACTTTCTAACGCAATCATTTTTAAACCTTCTAAGTAATTTTGAAGGTCAACCAAAAGTTGATTAGTTAAAGTTTTAATTTCTTTGATCTCTAATGTCTTTTTAACATTTAATACATGATTTATATTCTTTATTAAAATTTGTCTTAAATTTGTTAATTTAGTTTGATCAAATCATAGAAAATGATGATTTTGTTCATAAATAGTATTAATAACATTAACTATATCATCTAATTTTTTAATAAAAGGTAAAGCTTTTAGTTCTTTGTTAATTAAGTCATTAATATCATTTAATTTAGTGTAAATTAATTTAAAATCTTCATATAGTTTTTTAAAATTAGCTTTTGTGTCATTATTAACTAATTTTTGAATATCATTTTCAAGCTCAACAATGTTTTTATTTAATCCAGATGTTTTAATTAGGCTTTTAATTTTATTAGCTAAATCTAAAATTGTTTTTTGAATTAAAGCTTTGGTGTCTAATCTTTTTTGATGAGCATCAGATTTTAGTTTATCAATTATTGTAGTATCAACACTTGCTTGATTAAGTAATTTTTCATATTGATTTAAAAAATCTTGTAATTGTTTTTTAGTGTTTTCTAATTCAACAACATCTATTAAATCACTCATGTTTTTGATTGAATCTAATTCATTTAAAACACTAACTTGTGTAATTAAATTTTTAATTGTTTGTTGTTCTTGTTTTAATTTTTGCTCTGATAATTTATTAATGTTTTCTAAATTTGATTTAAGAGTTTGATTATATATCTTTTTAAAATCTTCATAAGATGATTGATCAACAATTTCTTTTAATAAAACAGCTTTATTTAAACTTGATTGTAATTCTTCTTTAGCTTTTTGTTTTGTATCAACTTTTGCACAAGTTGTAATTATTGTTGCTAACAAAGGTATAGCACTAATCATACTTAGTTTCAATCAAATTGATTTGTATTTTTTGTGTTTCATATTTAAAACTCCAATAATTAATTATTCAATTACTAGCTTAACTTCTTAGTTATTTAAGTATTATTCAAATTAAACGTTTAAATATTTTAACATTATTAAAATAAAAATCTACTCTAGTTTTATCCTAAAGTAGATTGATCTAAAGTTAGATGTTCTTAAAGTAAGAAATCTAATAAATGTTTAATGTCAATAATAAATTTTGCTTTATTCGCAACTAGTTGTTCTGGAGTTTTGTTAATACTTGTCTTTTTTAAAAGATCAAAATTAACTTTTTTATTTAAAACATCATTTGAACTAGCTCCATAAAAATAAAAATCTTTTTGATTTTTCATATTAATATAACAAACTAAAATCGTAATTTCTGCTTTGTCTAATTCATCTAATATTAAATTATCGTTATTGTTTTTATTTTCAATATATCGTTGATATGATTCAATTAATAATTTTGTTTTTTCATAATCATAATCACTATATAAATTTTTTACTTCAATATATAAATAATGATCTTTTTGATCATGTGTTTTTATTTTTAAAATAAAATCAGGGTATGAATTACTTATTTGACCATCTTCATTAAAATATTGATATTTTAATCCATGAAAAACAGGATTTTTAGTCCAAAGTTCAACATTATTTTTAATTTTATCATTATCATTTGATAATGAAAGGAAACGATTTGCAAATTTAGATTCAGTTAAAGAATCAAAATAGTGATTTTGTTCTTTAAGATCTTTATATACATACTTATCACAAACATTTAAATCTAACATGTTTTCACATTTTTTATATTTTTCAATGGGAATAAAAATTTCATTTTGATTAGGTAAATTTTTATTATTTTGCAATTTAAAAAGTAATTCATGATTATCTTTTTTCATTTGTTCTAATGAATTTTTATATATTTTTTCAATTTGATCAAGATATTCTTTAATAATAACATATCAATACATGTTGATGCTTATGTTTAATTTTCATCTTTTTTCTCACTCATTAAACTTCGTTTCAAGAAAATCAATAATTTTTTGAGGAAATAGATGTTTGTATTTTCTTAATTGTTCAATAATATAAAGTTCAAGTTCGATTGAATTTTTAATTTTAGTATAAACACGTGTTTTACCTTCAATTTTTGAAGTTTCGCCTTCTAAGTATTGATTTTTTACAAAATTTTCACGATATTCCTCATTAACATAGTATTCAAAATTACTAATTGAATCTTCAAACTTCTCTACTATTTCTTCTTTATAAGTTTCTCCATTTAAATAGTTATTAATTTTCTCTTGATTAATTTCGCCATAAAAAAATCTATCATTTTTATATTTGTCTTTTAAAATCAAAGTTTGACGAATTTTATCTTCTGAAATAATATTAGAATAAATAAAATATTGATTTGATATGGAATTATAGCTAATTTCGTTTTTGTCAAAGCTAGGATTTGGAAAACGCTTAATTCTTCCAATTGTTTGTACTGATAAATTTTTTGAAGAAACGTTTCGCAATTGTACTAACATGCAAGCACGCGGAATATTTCAACCAGTTGCAGGACCAATTTTAAACAAAATTACATCCACATTTGAAGTCTTTTTAGAAATTTCTTTTAGAGAAATTTTATTATTTTTTTTATTAATTAAAATATTAGTTTGAACCTCTTTATCATTAGAAAAGTATTTAACTCATGATAAATTATGTTTTTCTAAAATTTTAATAATTTTTTCAATTTTATCTAAAAATTCGCTTTTTTGTGGTTCTTTATTAGGTTCATTTTCAACTTGAATTAACATGGCTGGACGAATATTTTTTAACTCTTTTGCTTTTGAATATTGCTCTTTGATTTTTAAAAATTGCTCACAAGCAGTTGTTAATAATAGTTCATCATCAATGTTTTCTTCTTTTAGTTCTTTAATTTCTAGATTATAAACATGTTCATCTTTTAACAATTTTGTATCATCATCCATTAAATCTTTTTCATCAATGAATACTAATTTATGAATTCCTTTAGGAGTTGCTGTCATTTTAATAATAAAAGATGCTGCTTCTTGAATTTTATATTCAAATCGTGTTTCTTCTTTTTTAAAAGAATTTTTGTGTATTTTTTCATCAAAATCTTCAAATATTTTTGTTTTATTAACATTACCGCCATGATGAGCTTCATCACGGATATAAACTAATGTATATCCTTGTGATTTAATTTCATCTAAAAAAGCATCTAAAATTCCTTCTTCTGTAATAATTCTTCCTTTACCAAATGAAGAAGACCCAAAAATAATTACTTTATTTTCTTCAGCTAAAATATTGTAAGAACTATCTTTTTTAGCACTTTTAGAAGATGGTGATTCTTTAAGTTCGACATCAAATAAACCATTAATATAATATTTATACTCATTCATATTTTGTTCTAATTGAAATGGTAAATCAGCTGATGATAAAGTCGCAATTACAAAAATTAATTTTTGAGGACTACCATTAGCTTTGTTTGTCTTAATAATTTCATTAATAGTATTGGTAATAATAAAGGTTTTACCAGATCCTGTTGGTGCTTGAAAATCAATAATTTCTTTTTTATTGTTATTCACGCTTTCTAAATAACAATTAACTAATTGACTAACAGCTTTTTGTTGTGATTTGGTTAATTTCATAAATTTTATTCCTTTTTTTCAATTGGTTTTAGTGTACTTAAATTAATTAATAATTCGCGTTGGTTATTTTCAAATAAACTTGATTGACTTGTATTATTAAAATCAACTAACATTTTAGCAAATACTTTTTTAATCTTGCTATTATCAACTTCAATTGGATTAGTGTCAAAATATTTTAAATCATAAACATTTAGTTTATTTAAATATGGTTTATTTTTACTAACTCAATCAAAATCGATTTCGTTTTTAGTTCCAATACCATTGTTGATACGATATAAGCGTTCATAACAAACATTAGTGCCTATTTGATTTTCATTGTTTGTTATTAATGTGAATGTTCGATTTCCACCATCTTCTTTATTTAATTCTAATACTGCATGACCAGTTGTTCCAGATCCTGCGAAGAAATCTAAAACACGAGCATTTTTATTGGAATGTAAATCTAATAAATGCATTATCAATTGAATTGGTTTTGGGTTTTGAAAATCTATATTTAATGAATCAACTTCATTATTTCCATCTTTAGTTCAAATACCTGACACAAAAGTAAATGGAAGTTTAATTATGCTATAAGTAGTTTTTCTTTCATCATTAAATATTTTTGCTACTAAATGCTTTCCTGGCTCTTTTTTAAATGGAACTAAAATATAATTTTTATTATCTAATTTTAAATTTCATTTTTCTTTATCTTCTTTAGATAAATCTTCATAAGCTTTGTTTCTATGTTCGAATTTATTATCTTTTTTTCCAAAATTATTTCTAATAATATCGCTATTTATAAAAAAAGAATTATTGTTTTTATCTTTATATTTAATAAAACCACTCATTTTTTTATTTTTTTCAGAAAGACAAAAATTGTAATTATTTTTTGAATAACATAATATATACTCATGGCCTTCATATATTAATTTATTCAAACCACCACCAGATTTCTTTTGCCAAATAAAATTTGTAACAAAATTCTCTTCGCCAAAAATTTCATCCATCAAAACTTTTAAGTATGCTTGTTCATTATCGTCAATGGATACAAAAATTACACCATCATTTTTAAGTAAGTTTTTAGCTAATTTTAAACGTTCGTTCATCATATTTAATCAACCATTGCGACTAAATTTATCACGATAAACAAACTTAGATGCAACTACATCATCTTTTTCGCTAAAATTATTACCATCAGTCTTGCTTGCTTCAGTATTATAAGGAGGATCAATATAGATTACATCATAGTAAGCGTCGCGCCCACTAGTCTCTCTCTCTCTCTCTAACACTAATAAATTCTTTAGTACATCATAGTTTTCACCAATGATTAAACTATTAGTATCATTTTTAAATAAATTATGTGCATCATTCATGAAAGATAATTGCTCATTTTTAGCTAATATCGCAATTTGAGTTTGGTGCACGCTTGGAGCAACATCAAAACTAAATCCTATTTTAACACGTTGAATTAATAATTGAAACACATTATCTAAATCCTGGGGATCAGTTTTTTCTAAAATTTTTTTAATTAATTGTTTTTGATCCTCATTTAATGAACTCTTACTCATTTCATCAATGTCTTTTAAATAACTATTTAAATCTTTAATCATAAATCCTCTTTATAAATTAAATATATAATCTAATTTATATTATAAATGATGCTGAGATAAACTTAAATATCATTATTAACCAAAATTTAGTTATTTTAATAATTAAAAAAACTTTTAGTAAATTTATAATCACTAAAAGTTTTTGAATTTATATTAATTAGTTGTTGTAAATGAATAATCATTGTGTTGAGGATTATCTTTTTTTGCTTGATTACGGTTATAAATTTCGTTATTGTTATTAGCAAAATTTCATTTATAAGTTAAATAATTTGGCTTTTCACTAAAGTAAATACGATTGATATAGTATTTTGTATTCGGTTCTAAATTATTAATTTTATTTTCTGATATTAATCATGATGTTAAACCTGTTTGTAATTCTTGATGTTTATTAGGGTCAATATGATTTTTAATTAATCCATCAAATTCTTTATCTGTTTTCGAAAGTGTGATTTGATAAGGTCCTTTAATATTTCCTTTATCATCAATTAATTCTAAATTAGCAACTAAACCATCATGAAAAGCTTGGTCGTGGGAAATTAATTCTAAATTAAGATTAACTTGGGTTGGTGAAATGTTTTTAATATACTTATTTTCTTTATTTTCATTAAAATCACTTGCAGTTGTTAAAATCGTGTTTTGACTTGGACGACAACGAATTGTTATAGAGCTTTGATTAAAAATTGTTCAAGTATTATCATCGTTTAAAACTTCTATTCGTTCAAAATTATATTCTCGATTAGCAATTGGTAATGGAATTTTAACATACATACGGTTTTTTAATTTAAATTTAAAACTTGATCATTAATCTTAATTTGTTTAATATCATAATGAGTTCCTCTTTCTAATTCATCAACATAAACAATAATTCTCTTGTTTAATTTATCAATAAAAAAATGCTTCTTATTAAGCTCTAATTGACCTTTTTTATAAACTCTATTATATGCTAAACTAATGTGGATATTATTTAAAGCTTCATCACTATCATCTTTTATTTTTAACTCTTTAAAATTTAAAGTTAAATTAGCACCATTATCATTAATCTTTGTAATTTCTAGATTTTTTAAAAGATTATCACTATCATCAAGGGTTTTAAAAGTGTGGTTTGGAATTGAAGTTAATTGAATTTTTTGATTATTAAAATTAAGTTTATCTAATAAATATTCACAATCAGATGTTAAATTATAAACGGTAGCATCAATTTCATTTTTTTGCTTATTGAAAACAGCATCACTAGTAATGATTTGGTGATTAGTTTTTTTGATAATTTTTAAACTAAAATTATGAATAGCATCGTCTTTAAAAGAAACTGTTTTTAACTTAATCTTTATATCAACTTGGTTTTGTTTAATATTTGTAAACGAAATATTATTAATTTCTAAATGATCAATCTTTGGTGTATTAGGAAGTGATGGTTGTAAATTTAAATCTTCATTAATATCTTGTTCGATAAAATTTAAATTATGATCAAAAATTAAATGTAGTGCAGGAAATGCATCATTTGAAAAATTAGTGATAAAATGATCATTAATTTTTGGTTTACGAGCTAGTCTTAAATAAATTTTGTTATTAATAATCAAAGGATGAATATTTTCTAAACGGTCAACTTTTTTATTTAACAATGGATTAAAAAGATTGGTGTTTAAAGTTAAATTCTTATAAATACCTTGCGAAGTATTTAGTTCATTAACTTCATAAACAACATAATAATGGTCACTCTTGGTATGAATTATATCTTTCATTAAAACATTAACATTTAACTTTGATTTATTGCTACAAGATGCAAGTGCTGTAGCAACAATAGGAACTAAAGCAGCTGTAAATAAAAATAATAACTTTTTCTTAATTAATTTCATAATTTTATATCCTTAATAATAACTAATTTTACACAAAACAATACGACATCATTATAACCCATAAACATCAATTCAAAAAAAAAAAAAAAAAACACTGCTTTTAATACCTTAATAAAAGCGGTGTTTAAATAAGTGAATAAATAAAAAATAATTGAATTTAGATTATTAAAAAAGCATATGCACATATAGTAAAATAATAAATAAAGTGCTGATCAAAAGCCAGAATTGTTTATTTTTGGTTTTAAAGTTTAGTTAATAAGTGGTGGTTAATTATGATGTTAATAATTAATATTGGTAGTAGTAGTTGAAAATTTTGCTTGTTTGATATGAATTTAAAACAAATATTTAGTGGCAAAATTCGCTTAGACGTTAGCCCACACCAACTAAAATATATCTTTGATAAAAATGAATATGTTTATTTACTTGATGATGATCACAACAATCACGTTGATTTAATCATTAAATTTTTAATTAACAAAAAAATTATTAAAAAATTAGAAGATATCACTTATTTTGGAATTCGAGCTGTTTATGTTAAAAATTTTTATGGAGCAAGTGCTTTTTTAAATAATGAAATTTATAATGATCTTAACCAACACACAGATTTATGTCCTATTCACAACCAAAATACTATCATGTTAATTAATGACATTAAGCATTTAAACACCTCTGCAAAAATTATTATTATTTTTGATAATTGGTTTCATCGTAGTATTAATAAAAATAAATACACTATTGCTATTGATCAAACAATAGCAATAAAACATAAAATTCGTAAATATGGTTTTCATGGAATTTCTTTTAGTTATAGTAATAAAATAATGCAAAATTATTTAGGAAAACAAGATGTTAATTTAATTATTTTACACTTAGGTTCTGGATCGTCAGTTTGTGCAATTAAAAATGGAAAATCATTTGATACCTCAATGTCTTACTCTCCTCTTTCAGGAATTATTATGAATACAAGAAGTGGTGATATAGACCCTAGTGTTTTACTTACTTTAAAAAAAGTAAAAAACCAATCACTGAAGCAATTGATCTTATTTTTAAATCAGCAATCAGGTCTTTATGGATTAACAAAACATCATAGTATTAGTGAAGTTGCTAATAATTTGCACAATAAAAATAATGAACTTGCCCTTGAGATGTACACTGATAGCATTGTTGATTATTTTATTAAGTATTTAAACCATTTACAAAAGATTGATGCAATTGTATTTTCGGGAGGAATTAGTGAATTTGAGCATCTTGTTTTAGAAAAAATTATTAGTAAAATTCATCTAATAAACCTTGAAATTAACGATCATTTAATACTAACAAACACGTTAAATAAAATTTCAACATCTAAATCACAAATTCCTATATATTTATGTTTAGTGAATGAAGAGCACGAAATTGCTTATGAAATGCTAAATTTAATTAATAAGACAAAATAAAAATTATTCATGATAGTCAGCACTATGAATAATAGAAAAATACTTATCTAATGATTTGTTAAATTCAATATTTTGATTATTTACTTTAACATCAACAAAATCATAAACAATTTGGTCCTCAATATTTTCAAATTTTGCTATTAAAGTTTTCTTATTTACATCATATTCCAAAGTTTTTGGGCTTATCAGATTAGTAGTGTATCCTGTTCGTTTTTTAATTGTAAATGTAAAATTATTAGATGAAGTGGGATTTGTGGGAATATTATCAAATTTTAATTTGATTGTTGTTAATTTAGTTTCTTTATTATAAGATTTACTAATTTCATTTACATTAAATTTAGTTTTATAATCACTATTTTTAGTATCAAAATCAAGCGGGATATTAAAAGGATGGTTATGATGATTTGTATTATTTTTTAAAAATTCAGGTTTGTTTAATAATTGTTTATTTTTATAATCATTAATAACAAAGTCAATAACTTCATATGATTTATTTGATTCTAAATCATTAATTGTTACATTCAATATGTGGTTATGAACCAAACCCTCAACAGTATTATTAGTAGTATCAATACTATTAGATGATGGTTTTAGTCTATATTTGACACTAACTTTATCACCATCAACTAAATCAAAATCATCTTCTAAATGAAACTCTAATTTAGCGGATTTATCGGTTGAACTATAAGAAATCTTTTTGATTTTAATTTTTGCTTGAGGTGTATTAAAACTACCATTTAATCCTTGAGTATTTACTTCTAAAGCTTGTTTTTCACTAAAATCTTGTAGATCATCAAAAACTAGTTTAGAAAAAGTGTATTTTCGGTTTGATAAAACTTTATCGAAACTAAATTCGTACTCTTTTTTTGTGGGATCAAATAAAACAGGTTTTGATACAATGATGTTATTTGCATTATCCATGTATACTAATTTTAAATATTTATTTTTTAAATAATTAACGTTATTTTCAAAATATAATTTAATCTTAACACTCAAATTTTCATCATTAAATCAAAAATCACTGCTTTCATGTTCTAAGTTCTCTAATCTTTGAACAGTAGTTAATTTTGTAGAGGTTAAAATATTTAAATCTAAATTAGCTAATGATATTGGCTGTCCATTAAGAGTTAATGAATTTAATGAGTATTTTGTACTAGTTTGTAAACCCGTTAAATTAAATGATAAGGTCTTTTTAGAGTTATTGTAAACATAATTTTCAAAACTAAAAGTATTTGATGGTTGGTGTGCTGAAACTAATTTTAAAACAAATTTTTGATTATTTAAATCACCTAACTTATTATCTTTAAAATAAAAAATCAATTTTGCACTAGTATCATAAATTTCTTTTTCAATTTTGGTGATGTTTAAATCTTTAATAATCGGGTTTGAGTTTTGCTTATTAGTATTAGATAATACTAAATTTTGGTTACTAAAAACTAACTCTTTATTATTTAAAACAATCCTATGAATTTGGTATTTAGCGTTGTTTTCTAATTGAGTAAAATTAAATGTTATCGATGGCGAATTTGGTTGATAATTAAACTTAAATTTTGTAATTTGTTGGGTTTGTAAATTTAATAAACTAATCTCAAAAATATTTTGGTTTTCGTTCGCTAAAAAATATTTTGTAAATTCTAAATTTAAATCAGCACTATTATTAGTAATATTTTTTCAATCAATTTTTTTTATACTAAATTGATCTACATTTTCTTGTGTTAATGTACTTGTTATAAAATCTAGTTTAGTTATTAGCTGTTTTTGATTATTAATTAATAAATCTACTAATTCATAACCCATATTTGGTTTTAATTCATTAATAATTAATTTATTAAGATCATTATCCTTAACTAATTTTAAATTATTAATTGTTTTTAAATCACCAGTTGCTTTTTCTTTTAAAACAATACTGTATGAATGTGATGCTAAAACTGCACTACCTTCTAAAAATAACTCAATACTATTAGTAGTTGTTTTGAATTTTTTTATTTTAAAAAGCACTTGTTTATCATCAACCTTACTTTTTGATTTAGTGCATGCACCAATTAAGCAAGATAAACCAATAATTAAAGTACTACAAGTTAAAATTGTAATTATTTTAGTTAAATGTTTTTTAGTTATCATCTTTTATAAATCCTTTTTTGAAATTATCTATTAAAAAGCAAATTGAGCTTTTATATCATACAATAAATAATCTATTTTTAAAACTTTATTGTTAATCTACGATAAATTTAAAAAGGTACTTGGATGTTAAGTATAATAACTTTTGTGCTCTTTTTTTATAAATTTATGTATTTAAATCTCTTTATTAATTTTCATCAATAATATCATTTTCATCGATTTTAATATTAACAGCAACTAAAGTATGATCTGAGATAATAGAAGTAGCTTTTTTAATGTATACATCATTTGATTTTGCTATTTCATCCCAATTATCAACAATATTTTGCATTTGTTGATTACTTAAAGAACGAAAATAGGTTTTTAAAAAAGCTAATTTTCAGTTTTTATCTAATAATGTATTTGTTAAAGAAACTGATCATAAATCATACTTATAAGTATTTAAAACTTTAATTGATGGTGAAGTAAAAATTTTGTCATAGTGTTGTGCGTATTTTAAATAAGTTTTTGCTAATGTAGTTTTGTTATTTTCATTATCATCCTTAAAATTGGATAAATAATTACGTTTATAAAGTGAAGCAAAGGCTCCTAATTCGTTTTTTGTTTTAATATTAGTATCACCAACAAAAATTAAATCATCATTATTTCCATCTAATCTATCAATATAGTCCATCACATTTCCTAATTGATATGCCTCATTTAATTCCTTTGAGCCTTGTTTAATATTAATTTTTAAATTTTTATTACCATAAGTATGATCATGTTTGCTAGTTTTATGTTCGTTTGCTCCTGGTGAATCTAAATGACTAGCGACAATTGTAAAATTAAATTTGTTATCTAAAGTTTGAAATTCATAGGCATAAGGCGGACGTGAATAAGTAATTTTAGTATTATCATTCCAGTTCTTAAAATATTGTTCAAACAAAATATCTTTATTATCATTGTTTTTGTAAATATATTCTTGAACTGGTTTTATTATATTAGCTTTATAAAAGAAGCCAATTCGTTCAGTTTGTGATTCATTGCCTTTTGAAAATAAGTTTTTTGATAGCACATAATTTCAATTAGCTGTTTGATCAAATTGATTTTTGTGTAAATTTAATTCTTTTAAGATGGCACGCATTGGTAAATCATCGTGTTCATTATTTTTTGCACTATTAATTTCTGTTAAAGCAATTACATCAACATTACTTTTTAGAATCACCTTTGCTAAAGCTTCATTTTTTAACTGGTTTATTCCACCTTGATTTAAAACATTTCAATGACCTACACAAATTGTTTTTTGGTTTAAAAATGATCTTGTTGAGTTAGGTTGTTCTTTTAAAGAATTATTATTATTTTGAATTATATAACTATCATTATTTACACTTGTATCATTCTTTTTTTTATTTTTTAAATAAAAAACAACGCCAATAACTGCACTTGCTATTAAAATGATTAACAACGTTAACGAAATAGTAATTACTCATTTCCGGCTTTTATTATTCTTCATAAATTTCCTTAATTTTGTTCATAGTTATTAAATTTTAAACAATAATTTAATCCTTTTTTAATCTTTTAAACAAGGCAAAGCAAATGAATAATATAGAATTCATTTATTTATTTATAAAAAATAAGTTTTTTTAAAAAAATTTTATCGTTAAGAATTAATTTTGTTTGGTAGTTTAATAGTTAAATTTTGATCATCTTTAGAAAAAGGACTAATATCATTTGTTGTTAAATCATTATAAATGATTGTTACTTTATTAAGTACTAAATCATCATAATACCAATCAAATGACTCATGATCATTTTGATCTTTATAGTCAATATTTGCATAATTTATTACATATGTTAAAGTTTTAGTTGCTTTATCTAAAACAAAATCTTTGTCCTTGTTTGAATTAATTGCTTCAGGATTGCTAAACGTTCTAGATAATGAAAATGTTCAATTAGCATTTTTATTATTTTTAGGCTTTAAAGACGAAATAATGGCAAACAGTTTATGATCCGCATTTTTGTTATATCATCAATTATTAGAAAACTGCAATGATATTTTTGTTTTTTTGGTTACTGAATCATAACTAGCAACAATTTTTTCTACCTTAGAAGCTGGAGCGTTAGTTTGAACCATTGTTATAGAAGTATTAATAATCACTGGTTTAGCATTTATCATTAACGAACTAATTTGATAAATGCTATCAGGATTTAAACCTCCATAAATATTTTCATCATTATCTAAATCATAAATTAATTCAATTACATTTGAATTATTAACTTTTGAAGATAAAACAGCTTGGGGACTAAGTGTAAATTTTCGGTTAATAATATTAGTATCAAGATTATAAAAATTTAAAGCATAATCTGATGGATTTAAGCTTTGATGTAAACTTAAACTATCTAATTTCATTTTAATTTTTAATATATTATGGATTTTGTCATATTCTCAAGTATCAAGGGATGCTGTAATAGGAATCTCAAAAATAGCTTCATGATTGTGTTTTGATAATAACTCAATCACAGACTGATCATCGTTTATTAAACTAATACTTTTAATTACATATTGCTGTTGTTTTAAATAATTTGGAAATGTGTTTTGGTTAATTTTTAATTTAAATCCTGCTTGTTGGAAACTAAATTCATTATTTAAACGATTAAAAATAATTTGCTTACCGTCTTTTAAAGACAATTTAATTTTATTAATTTTTGTAAGATTAAGTTGTTTAAAATGTTTGATATTAAGATGTAATTCAGGATCATTTTTAGCATTAAATTTAACTAGATTTGATTGGTATTCAGCAAATTTTAATGTAAATTGTTTATTTTGTAAATCATCAATTTTAATTGGTATTTCATTAATTGATGCTTCATCATTAACCGCAATTAATTTAGTAATTATATAATTAGAATCGTTTTCAAAAATTTGACCTATTGATTTAGCATTCAAAGTTTTATTTAGATTTAATAGAAAATATTTATTTTTTGCATCATAAAAAGAACTTGTTGTTATTTTGTTTTCTAAAATATCAAAACTAAAAGTCTTTATATCTTCTTGCTGATCTGTATTTATTTTTTTAATTGTTAATAAAACTTTTTTAGTATTTTGTAATATTGGGGAATCACTATCTAATTGAAATTTCATAAGCATATTTTGTGGATCAGTATCATTAAATGAAAATTTAATGATTTTAGAAAGATGTTTATTAGTTAAATCAAGCTGTTTTTCTCTAATACTTAATGGCAAAGTTTGCTTATCATTCATTATTGTTAATGATTTAATTTTAAAAAAAGGGGTTTTTAAAATAAGAGTCTGTAATTGTAAATTATTGGCTAAATCAAAAACAATATTGTTTTTATCGTGATTAAACTTTAATGATTTTAAAATAATAGTTTTATTATTTTTAGTTGATATAAGTTCAATATCTGCACTTAACATATTATCTTTAAAATTATATGGGTTAATAAAATGATCATATGAAAGTTGTAATTGTTGTGGAATTCCATCATTTTTAATCACTTTAGTATCTAAAACATTTATTTTTGTTCATTTTGAAAAAACAGATGGAATTAATAAATAAGTTGGTCTTTGATTATTAATACTTCCATCTAACTGTAACCCACTTGGTTTATAAACGCTTTGGTTAATTTCAAGTTTTTTTTGGTCAAAAACTAATTTAGAAATAAAATATTCACCATCATCTAATTGGTTATTTGCATCAGCATTTAAATTAGCAGTAATAGTTAATACTGGTTTTTTATTTTGCTGTGTTAAGTGATCAAATTGATATTTTAAAAAATGCAATTTAAATGTTTTATTTGTTTTTTTATTTGTTAATTCTATTTCGATATTTTTATTTTTAATATCATTAAGATTTAAATTTAAAAGCTTAATTTCGAATTCAACTTCTGTTTTTTTAATCTTAGTAAATCTGGCACTCTGGTCAACAACTTTAATTAAATCATCTTTTTTATTAAAATTAAAATCAATAGATTTAGTTAACATTTTATTAGTTTGAATCACTTGAACACCAACAAATTCTTGACTTGAATTTATAATTATTTTTTCATTAGGTTTAGGACGTTGGGGTAAGCGAATATAAATACGATTATTTATAATAATTGGTTTTATATCAACATAAAAAGCAATTTTTTGGTTTGAACTATTAATAATACTTGTTGAAAAAATAACTTTTGGCATTTTTTGCATATCTTCATTCGTTAATTTATTAAATTCATAAGCAATATAATAATCGTCATTTTCTGTTTTTAAAAAATAATCTAAAACTTTTAATTTATATCTGGTTTCACTAAAACTACATGCAGAAATGGTGCTAATAATAGGTATTGATATTAATGAAGCAATAAGTAAGCTTCAGTATTTATTTTTATTTTTTAATCCCATAGTTTATTCAATCCACTAAACAAATAGATATTTATATTTTATACCGGTTGTAATTAAGTTAAATTTAAATAAAAATTAATGCTATTTTTAGTTAAATTAAAAAATAATTTTTGGAACATTATATTGTGTAAATTTCCTATATTATTATAATATAAAAAAATACTTTAAGAACCTTGTTGGATTCTTAAAGTAAGAATTTAATTTTTATAAAAATTAATAATTAATTAAAGCATGAACTTTTCCACTTAGTTTTTCTTCACCTTTTAGAAATCCTAAACGAATTAAATAAACACTCCCTGCTACAATTCCTTTAGCTTGATGAACAAGATTTTCAATCGCAGCAACAGTCCCTCCTGTTGCTAATAAATCATCAACAATTAAAACGCGTTGGTTTGGTTTTAGTGCATCTTTGTGCATCTCCACACGAGAACTACCATATTCTAATGTGTACTCAGCACTATAAACATCATTTGGTAACTTATTTGGTTTACGTACCAAAATAAATGGCTTATTTAATTTGATTGATAATGGTGCTGCAAACAAAAAACCACGCGACTCTGCACCTATTATAGCATCTATATTTAATGATTTAGCAAAGTCAGCAAAATCATCAACAATCTTTTCAATAATTTTTGGTTCTAAAAATAAAGGAGTAATATCCTTAAAAACGATTCCTTTTTTAGGGAAGTCTGGTACATCCCTGATTTTTGATTTAATGTAATCAATATTGATCATAATCGTTATAAATCTTTCTTTTAAAATTTATTTATATTCATAATTTCTTGTTCATCAAATTTATCATAAACATTATTTGCATTATCATTCTTAGCTAATAAACCTTTACTAATATAAACCATTTTCATTCATAAATGATAAATAATTATAATTGATAAATAATGGGTAGATATTAAGCTAAATAAAATAATTGCATTAAAACTAATTAAAACAGATGGTGTAAAAATCATTAATCATAATAATGCAAATAACATCACAACGTATATTATATTATAAGTATTAAAGTATTTAATTAAAGAATCTTGAATTTGAAATTGTAATTGTTTTTTTGTTACATGCTTCATTAAATCCAGAGTTTGTTTTAAATTCAAACAAATATGTAAACTAAAACTAGTAATTAAAACAAAGCTCATGTTAATTGCAATGATTGACATTTGATTATTAAATAAACGTAATAACCCAGCAATACCAAAACTAATTAATGATGTACAAATGAGATTAATTATTATAGGAATTATTGATTGGGGTTTTAGTCAAATGCTTGATCAAATTAAAATAATAGCAAAGATAATAAAATACGCAGCAATTGAATTTGTAATATTATTAATTAAATGATATTTACTACTTCTATAAACAATTGCATCACTAAAGCGGTGCTTTAAACTGATCAAATCTATTTCACTTAAAACATTTGGTTTTTTAGCATCAAATTGCATTGATACTACTCCATCATTAATTTTATAATCTAAAATGGTTTTGAACTCATGAGAATTAAAGTCTTTTAAGTCACTTTTCATAATTAACTCATATACAGAACCAAAACTAAAACTATGGTTTGGAACAATAAAACCTAAAATAAATAAGCCAATAAAACCTAAAATAAAGATAAAAATTAAAAAGCTAATTCTATAAACCTTTTGATTCATGATTTTAAAAATCAATCGTTGGTATTTTTGTTGATCGTTTCATTCAAATTCATCATCAAAACGATTTTGGTTAATTGCATTAGTTGCAACTAAGTATTGTCTTCATAAATGTAGTTTTGGGAGATGATGAGTAAGTGATCACAACATATACATCATTGCAGCAAATAATATATAAGATATTAACAAACAAGAAAAAGTTATCAAAATCAAATTAAAACCAAAAATGCTAATGTTATTTTTGCCAAAATACATAAAAACTAAACTAATAAAAATCATTAATAAATAAAACATTCCTTGATTAACAATCGTTTTATTTAAACTAATTCTTAAAGCGTTTTTGTAAGAAAATTTTTGTTGAATTAAATGCTTTATATGGTTGTTGAAATTAACTAAATTTAATAATGGTCAACAAATACCAATAATTAATGCACTATAAGTTTCTGTACTAAACCCTAAATTACTTGATTTTATTAGTAACAAACTAATAACAAAACTAAAAGCCATTAATAAACTATAAATTAAACCTGGAATTTTATATAAAAGACTAATAATAATGGCAATGATTAAGATTAAAACTGCAATTCCAATCAAAACCGCATCCATAGGATTAATTGTTTTAATTACCGCAGGTTTTAAATTAGATGGTTTTATACTAAAATTATTTAATAAATCATAAAAGGTTTTAGCATAATCTCTTTTAATATCATTTTCACTAAAAACTGATTGTGCAAAATAAGTTGGTAAATAGTATTGTTTTAGATTATGGGCTGTATTAATAAAAGATTGAGTTGTATTATCTTTATTTAAAACTAGCTTGTCAGACGTATATTTAACAATGCTTTGTTGGGCAGGAGTTAATTTATCATCTTTTTTTGGTGCTAGAAAATAATTAAAAAAATTATTATAATCAATTGCGTAAACAAAACCTCTTAGTAAAGATAATTTATTGATATTTCATGAATAAAACATTTCATTATCTTTAAAATTTTGTGTTTCGTCTTGATTATTTGCATTTTTAATTTTTACTTTATGTGATGAAGATTGATAAAAAGCGCGAATTATATTCAATAATTGATCTGTTTGAACATTAATTGGTTCAATAATAGAGTTTGTATTAATAAAATATTTATCAAAATCTTGTTTTGCTAATCAATCAACAAAAGCTTTTTCTTCGCTGTTTGTATTTAAATTTTTATAAACAGTATCAACATAATCTCAACTTTTAGGATCAACATATTTTTGTTTTTGAGCATGTGCTAATGTTAATAACATATTAAATCTTGCAATTAATCCATCGCGATTAACTCATAATAATCAAGAATTAACAGGAGCTTTTCGTTTTTGTTTTGTTCTATCAAAAGTCGCTACAGCTTGAGCTCTTGTTTTATTACCCATTGGATTAAAATTAAAATTAGCATCAAACTCTTTAGCAAAAAAATCTAAATTAAATTTTTGATGATCAAAACTAGTTTTTGGTAATAAAATTTCAACTTGTTGACCATCATTAGTCGTTTTAACACTGATTTTTTTAGGATCATTATTTAAAGTTAACCAATTTGTATTATCAAAATCCCTGTTTTGTGAAAGTTCAGGTTTTGGTGAAAAAAGTGAAGAAATGTTTTGTAGTTCTAAACGGTTAGCCGTAGTAAATAAGCTTAAAAGTTGGATTTTTGAATTAATTTTTTCGTATGGTTTTGTTTTAGTTAGAAAATTAACGATATCTAATTTTGAATTTGTGGGATAAAATTCATAAACAATTTCCCCAAATTTTTCGTGTTTTTTTGTATTCTTATTAATACGTTCATAAATAGCATATTTAGCACTAACATTATTTACACCTAATGCTTGTAAATGTTTTTGATTTAGATTCGCTGTAGTTTTTAATAAATTTAACTGTTCTGCTTCTGTTTGAAAATCATTCAATAAAACTTGTGTTCTTGCTGATATTTTATCACCAAAAGCACCAGTTTTTATATTCTTATTAGCATAATTAGCAGCTCCAATACCTGTACCTACAATTGAAGCAATTGTTAATGTACCAATTCCAAAAAATGCTAAAATTTTTTTTCATTTCTGTTTGAATTTTATTTTTGTTTTAAATGACATTGTAAAACCAACTAACCTTGAATCATATTTTTAAAAATACTATAAACTCATAAAAACATTCATATTAACTAATTAATAATTATATATTAATTGTCATGATATCACTTATTAAATTCCTAATTATATTTAAACTTGTACAAAAATTATGTTTTTAACCTTAAATATTTTTTATTTAGACCAATTTATTAGTAAAAGAATGTTTATAAATTAATAACTAAAAGTATTTTAGATTATTTTGGAAAATAAACAATGAAGTAATATGTTAAGGTTATAATTATTTATAATTTAATTATATTAGAAAAAAACAATTTAATAAGGATGTTATGCATTTTTTAATAACGAATGAAGTTAAAAAAATCTTTAATCATAAATTATATTCACAACGTTTTAAACAAATAACCGATTTGGTTTCCACGAAATTAAATATTGATAAAAAGCGATTTTTTGAATGTCATTTTGTTGATGAAAAAACGATACAAGAAATTAATAGAAACTATCGTAATAAAGACTATATTACAGATGTTATTAGTTTTGCATTTGATGATGGTGAAATTATTACTCCTTTGTTAGGAGAAATGTATATTTGCTATCAAAAAGTTGTTGATCAAGCAAATCAATTTGCTCATTCATTTGAACGTGAGCTATGTTTTTTATTTACACACGGCCTACTTCATTTATTAGGTTATGATCATATGAAAATTGAAGATGAAAAAATCATGTTTGCTTTACAAGACGAAATTTTAAATGAATTAAAAATTACAAGAAATATAAATGGTGCTAAAAATGATTAAAAAATACGGAATCGTAGCTATTGTTGGAAAACCAAATGTTGGTAAATCAACATTAATTAATGCAATTATGAAAAAAAAAGTCTCAATCATTTCAAATAAACCACAAACAACACGCAATGCTGTTAAAGAGATTTATGAAGATGATGAATCAGCAATTATTTTTACTGATACACCGGGGTTTCATGAACCATCAAATAAACTAGATTTATTTTTAAATCATGAAATTGAAATTTCATATAAAGAAGCAAATATAATCTTATTCGTGACAACTATGGATAAAGAATTAGATGCTAATGATTTTGAAATTATTAATTTAATTAAAGAAGCAAACAAAGAAAATGTTATTTTAGTCATTTCAAAAGCTGAAATGGCTAAGAATCAGGATCAAATTGATGAGAGAATCCACTTTTTAAAAAAACATCTAGTATTTAAAGATGTTGTTCAGATAAGTGCTTTACATGCTATTAACATTGATAAATTAATTAGTACAATCAAAAATTACCTTCACAAAGATGTGGTAACAGATTATTTTCGTCAAAAAGCCGAAAAAGAAGATAAATTTGTTATTACTGAAATTATTCGTGAACAATGCTTATTAAATTTAAACCATGAAGTTCCTCACGGTGTTGGTGTAGAAATTGATGAAAGTAAATACAACCAAGAAGCAAATCATTGGATAATTAAAGCTTCAATAATAATTGAAAAAAATTCTCATAAACCTATTATTATTGGCCAAAATGGTACGATGATTAAAAAAATTAGCATGGGAGCAAGAAAACAGTTGCATGAAATTTATGATTGTCATATTTCATTAACAATTTTTGTTAAAGTTGAAAACAATTGACGTGATAATAACAACATTATTAAATCATTAGGGTATAAAATTAAAAAATAATGGCTGAAATAATAACTAGAGGATATTTAGTTGCACGCCAAGATTATGATATTTTTGATGAAATATTAACATTCATTAATGAATATGGCAATCGTTTTATTATGTTTGCACCTGGAACAAAAAGAATTACTTCTAAAAACGCAAGAGCTTTGTTTTTTGGTAATTTTTTAGAAATACAATTTTTTTATGCAAGAAATGATACAAAACTTTCAAAATTAAAAAAAGTTATTTCCTTAGATCAAATTAATTATAAGTACGAAAATACATATTCAATGCTGATATTAAGCGAATTAATGACCAAAGTTGTTAGTTTTAATGTTGAATTCTACCAATTCTATCAACTAATACTAGAATATATCATTTTAGAATATAATGATTATTATATAAGTTGTTTTTTATTGGTAAAATTTTTAATAATGAATGGAGTTAATTTTAATTTTCAAGCATGTGTTCATTGTAATAGCTCAAAAAATATTAAAACTTTTTCTTTGGCTGATCATGGTCTTATATGTGTTAACTGTGAGTCTAAGATTGTTAACAAAATAGATTATGAACCAAAGGCGTTACAATTGTGACAAAAACTTTATTTTGCAACACAGATAAAAAAAGGCGAGGATAAAGATAATGAAATTATATATAAAGGGTTATTAAAAATATTAAACTCTGTTATTTATGATCAATTAGGAATTTATTTAACAATAATAAAAAATATTTAAATAAAGAAAAGGATTTTAAAAAATAGGCAATAATTATGAGATATAAATTTAAAACACAAGAAGAATTAGTAAATCATTTAAAATCTGTTGGTTTTGTTTTTGCGAATTCAGAAATATATAATGGGTTAGCTAACGCATGAGATTATGGACCATTAGGTGTATTATTAAAAAATAATTTAAAAAATTTGTGATGGAAGGAATTTGTTACTAGACAAAAAAACATTGTAGGTTTAGATAGTGCCATCATTTTAAACCCTTTAGTATGAAAGGCAAGTGGGCATTTAGATAATTTTTCAGACCCATTAATTGATTGTAAAAATTGTAAAACAAGATATCGTGCTGACAAATTAATTGAATCTTTTAATAAAAATATTCATATTGCTGAGAATTCTACTAATGAAGAATTTATGAAAGTTTTAAATGATCATAAAATCTTTTGTCCTACATGTAAACAATTTAATTGAACTGATATTCGTCATTTTAACCTTATGTTTAAAACACACCAAGGAGTAATTGAAGATCCTAAAAACATCGTTTATTTAAGACCAGAAACCGCTCAAGGTATTTTTGTTAACTTTAAAAATGTTCAGCGATCAATGCGTTTACACTTACCATTTGGGATTGCACAAATAGGTAAATCATTTAGAAATGAAATAACTCCTGGTAATTTCATTTTTAGAACTCGTGAATTTGAACAAATGGAAATTGAATTTTTCTTAAAAGAAGAAACTGCATATGATGTTTTTGATAAATATTTAAACAAAATTCAAAATTGATTAGTTACTTGTTGCGGATTAGACTTAAATAATTTAAGAAAACATGAACATCCCAGAGAAGAATTATCACACTATTCAAAAAAAACAATTGATTTTGAATATAATTTCTTACATGGTTTTTCTGAATTATATGGAATTGCATACCGAACTAATTATGATTTATCTGTGCATATGAATTTATCAAAAAAAGATTTAACATATTTTGATGAAGAAACTAAGCAAAAATATATTCCTCATGTTATTGAACCATCAGTCGGTGTAGAAAGATTATTATATGCTATTTTGACTGAGGCTACATTTATTGAAAAACTAGCAAATGATGAAGAACGAATTTTAATGAATTTAAAATATGATCTAGCCCCTTATAAAATTGCTGTAATGCCGTTAGTTAATAAGTTAAAAGAAAAAGCAGAAGCAGTTTATAATAAAATTTTGGATTTAAATGTTTCAGTAACTTTTGATAATAGCGGAAGTATAGGAAAACGTTACCGCCGTCAAGATGCTATAGGAACAATTTATTGTATAACTATTGATTATGATTCATTTGGTGATGAACATGACCCTACTTTTACTATTCGTGAACGAAACACAATGGCTCAAAAAAGAATTAAATTATCAGAATTATCTTTATATTTAAGCCAAAAAGCTCATGAAAACTTTCAAAAGCAATGTCAAAAATAACTAATAATGTTTTTTTAACAATTCGTAATGCTGTAAATATTTCTGATGTTATTCAAAATTACATTAAAGTAATTAAAAAGGGTAATAATTATTGAGCTATTTGTCCATTTCACAATGATACAAATGAATCATTATCAATTAATGATAAAAAACAAATCTTTAAATGTTTTGCTTGTAATCATGCTGGCGATGTGATTAAATTTGTTGCTGAATATAAAAAGATCTCCTATACTTTAGCAGCACAAGAGATTGTTCAATTAATGAATTTAGATTTAAATTTATTAAATCATTTACAAAAAATTTCGCCACAAGAAATTAAAAAAAATAAGGTTTTTGATTTAAACAAACAAATTCAAAAATGATTTATTAATTTTTTAAATAATAAAAATAACATTCATGTTATTGATTATTTAACTAAACGAAATTTAAATAAAAATGATTTAGCATATTTTAAAATCGGTTATGCTCCAAATAATGATGAATTATTAAATTTAATAAAATCTAATTATAATAATCTGATACAAGAAAATGACGAGTTTGAATTAAATAAATTAATAGAAAATTCCTTTTTGGTAATTGATAAGAATGGTAATTACCATGATTTTTTTAATGATCGTATTATTTTTAGTATTTATGATCATCTCAATAACGTTGTTGGTTTTAGCGGACGTATAATTACAAATGAGAAAACACCAAAATATTTAAATACTAAAACCACTTCTGTATTTAAAAAAGATGAAGTTCTTTATAATTTTCATAATGTTATCACCATTGAAAATAATCATCAATTATTTATAGTTGAAGGTTTTATGGATGTTATTACAATTCATAAATCTAACAAACCAAACGTTGTAGCAACAATGGGTGTTGAATTAACTAATAAACATTTAGAATTAATTAAAAGCTATGGAATTAAAGATTTAATTTTATGTTTTGATAACGATCAAGCAGGTTTTTTAGCTACTAAAAAACAAATTATGAAATTAATTAATTCCCCATTCAACATTTTTATTGTTAATCATAAAGATAATGATTGCAAAGACATGGATGAATATGCAAATAAGCACGGTTATAATGCAACAAGTAAGTTATTAGACCAACAACTTCATATTAGTGAATTTTTATTATTAGAAATTAGTAATACAAACAAATCTACCCCCTCACTAAAACACAGTTATAAACAAGAGTGTTTTACAATCATTAAAAAATATGGCGATATTTTTTATGTAGATAAATATGTTAATTTCATGAAACAAACATTTTCAATTGAAGAAAATTTATTAAAAAAAGTTATTGAAGAATTATTAATTAACAAACAATGTAATTCTATTCAAAACAAAAAGAACATTCAATCATATCAAAAACAAACACAACTAACTAATAAACTTACTACTTCAAACCCAAAAGTTATCCTAACAAAAATTGATAAACATTTTAACCACTTAGTAGTGATTATGTTAATGAATCGGGTTTTCTTCAACCGTCTTGATGCGCAAGTTCGTAACCGGTTAACTAAAGAGCAAAGTTTAGTGATTAATATTATAGAAGACTTTTATTTGTACCATTTTAAGATTAATAATATTTTAAAAAACACTGATTCTTTTATTGAATTTATTAATAAAAACTACAGCAAACATACTAATGTTATTAACCAGCTTACAAACATGGTTCAAATTATTAAATATAACCCTAAGTTTGATAATATAGTAGCATTTGAACTAGCTAAAAATAATTTTATATATGAATGATTAAATAATCAAATTAAACGTTTAAAACTCATCAATTTAAATATGAATAATAACCAAGAACAAATCATAAATAATGAAAAATTAATAAAACAATATAATGATGAAAAAATTTTATTAGACAATTTAATCAATGCTTCTTTATTTCATAAAAATCAATAATAAATACAAAAAAAGCTTTTTAGTAATGTTCGTTTACTAGAAAGCTTTTTTATTGTTAATCAATTGGTTTTAAATGTAATTAAAATTGGTTTTCGTTATTTGTATCCATAGCATCATTATTCGTTGTACCAAAACTATCAGTGTAGTGTTTGTGTTGATCATCAATTTTAAAGATTGATGCTTTTGGTTCTCCTGAATAATATGTAGCGTTTGAACTATTTGGAAGATTTGCATCAATTCGTGGTTCATATCACACTTTACCAATATCAATTGTATTTTTTAAACTATCTGAATTTCTTCGAAGGTAATTTGCTAATGTACAACTACTTGATAACACGTTAGCACTTGTTGCTCGTGAAGCCCTTTCAAAATCTGTTAGTAATGAAGTATCTTCACCTTTATTAATACCATCAATATCAAAGCCTTTAAAAGCTAAATTATTTGTATTATGTTGATAAATTCGAGCATAAACACCAAGTGATTTAGCTAATCCTAAATCAAAGATTGTTTCACGATAACCACCAAAACCTGTAAATGGTCCTTTAAGGGATAAAGCAACTTGATATCTTCAAGTAAAGTTATTTCTTCCATGACCAAATTTTCATACTTTTCAATCAACTGATTTGGTACTAAATGCATTTTTTAAACTATATCCCATATCTTTAGCTGAAATTGTATTTGATGCTTGATAGTGTAAGACTTTAACTATATTATAATTTTGGTTTGGAATTAATTGAATATTTTTAAATTCTAAACGATTATTATGCGCAACAATTGAAACAATCACGTAATCTTTTTTAATATCATAATCTAAATGATTATCGATGTTATTTTCATAATCACGTGTATTAAATGGATCATCTCATGTTGATAAAACTACATTATAAGTTTGTCCTTCAACAAAAGTATTTGCTTCTTTACCTTTTAATTCAAAATTAATCACTGATGCTGGGTAACCACCAGAACTACCTTTTGTAAAGACAATATCATTTTTAACAACTGTAGTTTGATCAAATGCAATTTGAGCTCCCATGGTTTTAATGTGGTATTTTGATGAATTATAATCATCAGCTGTATAAATAAGTTGATTACCATGATTATTTATTGATCCAATAATTTTATTATCTTTACCAACAAATGAAATTTTTTCAATATAATAATCTTGATTAAAATTTAAATTATTAAAATCTGCATTGAAATATCAAAATGGGTCATTGTTATTTTTCTTAAATAATTTACATGCTCCAGTATTAAAACTATTTTCATTTTTAGGTTGATCTTTGCGTTTGTATGTAATATTTATAGAAAAATCATCATTTAAAATTTGGTTTAAAACTGTACTATTATTTTTTCCAACTAATTTAAATTGTTTTGAAATTCCGTCTTTAAATTGCGCAAGATTTTGTACTTCATTAACATCAATATGAATACCTGTTGTAATATTTTCTATTCTTAATTTACTATTTAAATAAATTTGCTTTTCAATACTATTTTTATTTGGAGGAGTTTGATTTTCACTATAATAAACACCTAAAAATTGATATTCACTATTTTCTTCTAAAGCTCCATGATTAGGTAAATTAAATTCTAATTGTGAATAATTATTAGCATTTAATTGAATTGGTTTAGATCAAACTTCTGCATTTGTTTTAGTATTAGTAAATAAAGCAAACATGTATTTATTATAAAGATGTTCATCTTTATTGTTAAATATAACAGTTGATTTTAGTGTTAAATTTTTATTATCTATTTTATTTGTCACACTTTGCACTTCATAAGGATTTTGGCTTTCTTCAATTTTAATACTTGCATATTTACTATTGTCTAATTCAAAAGTTACTTTATCTTTATACATTTTTGTTTGTGGATTTTCATACATTAATTTATTTAAATCCTTATGGGATAGTGTATCAGGTTCATAAACTAAATCAATCCTAATAAGTTGATATAGATTACCGGGTTTAAAATAATCATTATTATTATCAATATTAAATTCAATGATTTTTTTACTTGTATTAACCTCACCAACTAATGGAAAAGTTAAAAATATTTGTTTACTTTTATTTAGGTCTAAGAATGTTTTTATACCTATTTTTTGTCCCTTGAATAAACTGTCATCTGGATCGTCATATCGAATTTGAAATGTCGTTTTTTTATGATTTTTATTATAAAAAATCTTAGGGGTTGCAACATATCATTTAATTGTTGTTGCCTTAGTGCTAAATGATAGTGCATTATTATTTACATTTTTAAATGCTTCACTATCAGTATCTTTAGATATTAATATTTCATAGGTTTTACTGTGAGAAAAATCAGGATCTGCTCATCGAATCCCTAATATCTTATATTCACGATTACCCTTAAAATCTTGATTATCATCTTTAGTAATTTTAACTAAATAATCTTTTTGACCTGCTTTAAAATTTATTGGTTTAGATTGTATTATTTTTTTATGTTTAGATTTTCAATTATTATTCTCTTCATCCCATTTTTTACTTTGTCTTTCTGAAGATTCATAAACCAATATGAATTGTTTACCAATATAAGTTCCATCATGCTGTAATTTCAAATCAAAGCTTATACCATCATCTGTTTGATCTTTTTTAACTAAACTAATGATTTTTGGCTCAACAGTTTTAGTTTTTAATGAAATATTAGGTTGTGTCTTACCATTAGTATTTTCATAAATTACATTATTATTAGCTTTTGAATTTAAATTAGCATAGGCCTTAGCTGGTTTTTGCTCAAATCAGATTTTAGTAATTTTATATTCAATATTAGGCTCTAAATCGTTTAAAGATAAAAATACATTTGCACTATTAGAATTTTCACTTAATGTGTATGTTCGTTCAAATACTGGAATATTTTGATTAGATGGTGTAATTTGAATATGTAATACTTGTTTGTCAAATACTTGATCTTTTGATTCTAATTGAAATGAAACTGTTCCAGCATTAGTTGTAGCTGGCGTTGTAATATTTTTAATTCGTACACCATCAGTTGGCACTAATAAATTTGCTGGGTATAAACTTAGTAAATATGTAGCATTACCTTGTTCAAAATCACTTTGTTGATTTGCAAAATATAAACCATTTAAATTATAATAACGATTTGTAGTCAAATTATCAATTTCAGCTTGATAAAGAATTTGATTATTATCATTAGTTTTTATTAAACGAGGTTTAGTTCATTTTATTTCACCATTATTATCAACATATGCTGCACTAATTCATTTATCAGCTAATAATTTTGGAGCTTGGGTAATTGTAATATCAACCTTACCTTTATTATTAACAATATCACCTGTTTTTGATGGACGTTCTTTAGTTGATAAATCATTATTTTCTAATAAAATTTTAAATTTATATTGATTATCATCGTTTGTTGAATTTTGATAAATAAATGAATAGTTATTTTTATCATTATTATTGATTTTTTCACCCATTCTAGCTGGTTTTGTTAACAACATTAGCTCGCAAACTTTATAATCTTGATTTAGATCAATTCCACTAATATGGAATTTAACTATTTTTTTATTTTCTTTAATTTCAACTTGTCCAGTCGCTGAAACGCTTTGTTTTAGATTGTTTAACATTGCGTATTTAATACTAAATTGATCTTGATTAGTTAATATATTACTTGGATCATTCAACTCAAAACATAAGTCTAAAGCCCCTAATGCTTTTTTAACTTTATTTGCATTCTCATTAACTTCTTGTGTTAATAGTGAATAATTAGTTGGAGTTTGCATTTGATTAATACTAATACGTTGAGCATTTGGTGTTTTAATATTTCCTTTAGCAGTTTTTTCTAATGCTAATCATGTTCATTTACTATCATCAATAGCTTTATTATCATCTCCATATCCAACACGTAATGTATAAGATGAATTTCATAATAAATCACTACCAAAATCTTTTTTTCAATTTAAATTATTAAGATCTAATGAAGATATTGGAATAGTGTAATAAAGTGGTTTAGTATTTGGATCACTATTTTTTCACTCAAAACGAATATATTGACTTTTACTAAATACACTTAAATCCCCATTTAGTTTAAGATCAATTGTACCGTTTGGAGTATTATTTACAAAATTAATCGTTGCAGTTTCAACATATGCACTTTTCATTGTTTTAAACATTACTTGATCAGAATCAACATTTAAATTATTAACTGCTGTTACTTTGTTAAATTTCTTCAATTCTTCTTCAGTAAATATTAATTTAGCATCTTTTAGTTCATATTGCATATCTTCAGTTAAGTTATCAAAAACAATTTCATCTAAAACAATTTCATTATTTACTATTTTAGTTTTTAGTTTTTTAGTAATTCATGAATTAGATGATTGATTATTTTTTGCTCCAAAACGTAATTCAAGCTCATAATTTAGATTTTTTAAAACATTATCTTGGTCTTCAAGTTTTAGATTTAGTTTTGCATGATGTGCTTTGACTTCACTAACATTTACTTGCTTAATTTTTAAAGGTTTACTTGCACGAACTGTAAATTGATCTAAATCATCTGTTTTCTTTGTTAGATAACCCTTTTCTAATTTATATTTTTTAAAATCAGTATTATCACTCACATTATTTTTTGCTAAACCCACTCATTTAATTGTATATTGCATTCCCCATGTTAAATTATTAAGGTCAAAAGTAAAGTATTTAACAGCATTATTATCTTGATTTTTATCTGTATCTTTATGTGATTTTGTATAATTAAACTCTTCGTTTTTATTATTTACTAATAATAAACGTAAATACCCTTGTTTAATAAATTCAGAATAATCACCATCTAAAGTTAATTTTAAGGTATAACTGTTTTCTTGAGCTTTTTTGTTAATCTCAATTTTATTAATAAACAAGTGTTTTATAGTTGCAAAATGAACATTGTTAATTTCAAAATGAGGTTTTGAAGAAATATAAGTTTCTTTTTGACTTCAATTTTCTTGATTTAAACTAACCGTTTTTAGTTCATATTCTGTATTTTCACTTAATCCGCTAAGATCTACATCATTTAAAATTACTTGATTATTTTGAATTTCTTTAACGCTAACACGTATGCTTTTTTGTTTTGGAGTAGTTGGATTTATTTTTGTATTAAACACAAGATCTAATTCATCGCCAACTTTAAAAATATGGTCAGGATCATTAAGTGTTAATTTTAATTTTGCTGTGTTATCACTAAGATTACTAATCTTATCATTTGCATTAATATAACTTATAGTATTGATTGCATTTGTTAGAACTTTTATTTGTGGTGGATTTAAATTTGTAGTATTATTAGCGACAAAAATCTCTTTATTTTGATCATCAACACAATAAACACCAACATAACTATATATGTGATTTTTAGCTAAATTTGTAAATGTAAAATCTAAATCGTCACGAATATTTTCATCAATTTTAATTTTAGTTGAAGATCAAACTAATTCATTAGTGTCATTACGTTTATATTTTAATGCTAAATATTTACCTTTAAAAGCACTCTTCATGTTATTTTGCATTTTAACATGAACTGTCGTATTACTATCAGTTGGAGTTGAAGGGTGTGTAATATTAATACTATTAACTTTAAATATGTTTCCTACAAGATAATTTTGATTCTTAATATCCTTATTATAAATAAAATTATCATAGCCATCATTTGTCTTATGAATATCAAATTTCGCTTTTGCTGGTTTTTTATTAACTGATACAGCCCCAACTTCAAATTCTTGATCATTTAAACTACCAACACTTAATCAAACTTCAGTGTATCATTTGTTTTCTTGTTGATCAAAATGAATAGGTCAATCATGAGATACTCATTTATCGTTTGTATTTGGATAAACTAACTTAACATTAACATTATCATTATCATTAAAGATTTTATCTTGATTTAAGTCATTGAAATAAATTCTAAATTTAACATCTTTTTGTGTTCTTTTTGAGTCATCTTCAACAATTTTTGCAATACTAATCGGTGTAGGTTCAACACTAAATTGGTCAACAAGATTATGCTTATTTAATTCGCACCATTGGTTATGTTCATTTAAATACAAAATTTTATCTAAATGATATTCACGGTTACCAATAATTGGATTTGAAGCGTTTTTATCAAAACTAAACACATAATCATGTGTATTTGTGCTAACTAATAATGGTTGAGTTTCAAAAGCTTCGTTATTATTTTGTGATTGATAAACCAATTTTAGTTTTTTAGCATTTAAATATGGATCAATTTTATTAAATTTAGCACTAACTTTAATTTCTTCTTTATTTGATGCGTAAGTATTTTTTATAGTTTTAATACTATTAATTTCAAAAATAGGCGCACTTGTTGTAAAAATAATTGGATGTGTTTGATCATTTGAATAAAACTGATCATTATCTTTGTTATTAATATGTTTATAAGCATTATCTGGTTGTTGTTTAAATTCAACACTAACTAATGTATATTTAGTATTTGGTTCTAAATTATTTAATGTAAAGCTAAGCTTTGTTTGGTTATTTACATTCACAACAACACCATTAGCTACAAAAGTTTTAGTTAAATCATCACCTTTAGCAAAATGACCTATAATTTGTGAATTTGATTCAAAAATATGACCATCATTTGTACTTATAGAACAATTAATAACAGCTGATGTTGAAGTAATATTTTTAACTTCATGTGAACTAATTGTTGTTGTTGATGGATTTACAACTATTTTTTTATTTACAATTGATGAATTAATTGGAATTTGATTTATGTTTGTGCATGCAAAATCATTATTTTGATCTGAGAAATAAATTGCTTGGATTTCATAAGCTTTATTAGCAATTAATTTATCATGACCAATCTCCACATTAGCTTTATTATTAGTAATTTTAAAAGCACTACTAAATTGGTCATCTTGTTTAAACTTATGACCACTTACACTATATTTAACACGAATGTACTTATTATTTAATAAATTAGAACTTAATTCAATCGGTCAACTAATCTTAGTGTTTTGATCATAATCAAGATCTTGTTTGTTAATTTCAACTTTATTAACTTCACAATCTAAAGCAATTTTTTGATTTACATCTTGATTATTAGTACTTAAAAGAGCTAAAGGATGTTGAGTATCATTGATTTTAGCAAATGCGGCATGAATTGGTTTATTAGCAAAGCTAATTTCAAAAATGCCATAATCTTGATTTAAAGTTAAATTATCAATATCAAATTCACAGTAGAATTGTTTATTTTGTTCATCATATTTAATTGCAACATTGTTAATTAAATTAGCATTTTGGGTTTGATTAAATAAAGCATATTTAACATTTAATAATTCTTTTGAGCAATCAGTTGAATTTAAAATACCATCAGGATCATTAATTATATATTTAACATGTGCACTAACAGATTGATTATCTTGAACTTTTGTAATTGTAATTGTTGGTTTTTGCACATCCATTTTATTTGGTGCTAACCCTAAAGCTAATGATAGATGATTTTCATTTAAATCTTTTTTAATTTCATTATTTGCACCCTTGTTTTTAATTGCACAAATTTCACTCAACTCATATTGATGATTAGGTGTAATTTGTGATTTTGACAATTCAAATTCATAAACTTGATTTGGATTTGAATTGATGTTGTTAGAGCTTTTAATTTCAATAACTGGTTTGCTAGGATTTGTTTTATCTACAAATTTAGCATAGATTTCATAACCTTCAAGTTCATGACCTTCTTTATGCAAATTAACACTAAATTTAACATTTTCATATTTAGCACATTCATAAACTCCATTTACTAGTTTAGAATTTGATGCTAATTTAAAATCTTTAATGAAATTATGAGCAACCTTAGTTGTTAAATCTAGTTTTTCTAATTGTTTTTTAGTAGTTTCATTATATTGAATTGGTGATGTTTTTACATTAGGTGAATGAACATGTGTTGTGCTAATAGTACCGATTTCATAAGTTGTATTTGGTGTTAAATCTTTTAATGTAACGTTAATTTTATGATTTTTAACATTAACTTCACCAGCTTTTGAACTTGTTCAAGCTTGTTCACCTTTTTTACGATATGTAATTGTAATTTGATCATTATCAACTAGGTTATGATCTTGATCTTCATAATCAAATGATAGATGAATTTCATCATATGTATTTGATCTACTTTGAATAACATTATTAACATTAATAGGTGTAGGTTCGATGCTAAATTTAGCTTCCTCTTTATTAAAATTAGGTGTTAAATCAAGTGTGTTAGCGTTTTTAAAATCAGCAGTATCACTAATTACTAACTTAACAAATTCAAAATGACGATTAGCAACTAAGCTAGTTTGATTATTATTAAAACTAAATTCTTTATTAAATGGTTTTGTAGTTGTGTTTGAATTCAAGAATACGGGGTCTGATTCAATTTGTTGGTTATTATTATCTTTATAAACTAATTTCGCATATTTGTTTTCTAAACTAGAACCTGTCTTATTAAAATCAACCATTAACTTAACTAATTCATTCTTATTAAAGTTTGCTTTTGTTGGTTTAACACTATTTAAAGTTGATTTTTCTAAAGTTTTTAAATCAATATTAGTATTATGGTTGTTAATTGGATAAACTATATTATCCTTATTAACACCACTGTAGATAACATCAGTTGGTTTACTTGTGAACCAAACTTTTTTGACTCGATATTTAGTATTAGATTTTAAATTAATCAGTTGAGTTTTTAACAATCATTGATTATTTTCTTTTTCTAATGTTAAATCATAATCATGCGTTGTTGAATTAATTATTTGATCATGTGCATCAAGTTCATCAATACTAATTTTAGCGATTTTTAGATGATTGTTTTTGTCTTCAAAAATTTGGTCATTTGAATGTAACAATAAACTTAAAGCGATTTTATTTTCATCTGCATTTTGTGCTTTTAAATCAACATACGTACTTGATGGTTTAGTGCTTATTGTTTGTGGGTTTACATTATTTTTAATAACTACCATATTTGCATGATTTTCATCAACATTAACATCTTTTGAATAGTATAAAGCAGCAAAAGTGTATAAACGATTTGGGATAAGTTGGTTTTGGTTCAATTCAAAGTTTAAAGGAATATTATTTTTATTATTAGCCATATTAGTTGGTGCAGCGATCGTATTAGCTCAAACAACACGATTATCATTACTAATATATTTTGCTTTAAAATGATATCCTTGGATTGTTTCAGCTCGTGAATCTAAATTAATACTAATGTTTTGTTTGTTTGCTACATCAACATCAGTTAAGTTATTGCTAAAACTTGCAATAGCAAATTTATTTGTAAATACGTATGTTTGTGTTGTATTAACACTTGCATCATAAACAACATTGTTTGGTTCTTTATAACCATTTTTAAAATTAATTTTATAAACACCATTACCAACATCTTGAGTTTCATCAAAGTAGATTTTATAAACTTTATATTCTTTATTAACTTTAATGTTATTAAGATTAGCAACGAAGAATTTTTGTCCATCAATAATTTCTACTTTACCTTCATGTTCGCTAATCACATTTAAATTAGCACCATTATTTTCATTTGGTTGAATATTAAACTTAAAGGTTTGATTTTCTTTTAAGACATCATCAAAATCATTGATAGCAAATTTTAGTTGTACTTTTGCACCATTATCACTAATTTCTTTAATTGGTGCACCAATAATCCCTAATGGTTTAGTTGGTAATAGTTTAAAAGTCTTATTAAGATTTTCATATATTCATAGATCAATATAATCACTTTCACTAACGTTGCTTTGATTAAAATCTTTATTTTTAAGATAAACGACACGCTCTAAAGTGTATTCGCGATTACGTAATAAATCTTTAAATTCTCATTCATAATTTGCGTCATTTGCTGATGTAACTTTATGAATAAATGAAATTTGCTTACCATCATTTTTACGTTTGAAAATAAATTTGATATCTTTATTAAATAAAGAAGCGCCAATGTTTTCGATTCGTAAATTTATTTTTAAATCTGCTGTGTTTTTATTTTCATGATAAACAGGATCCATACTTAGACTTGTTATTTTAAAAACAGGGGCAAGAGTATAAAAACCAATTGGTCCTGATGGTAGTTCAAAAATGATAGGAGAAACATTCTTGGTTTTTTGATTCTTAATTGTAACACTCACAATTTCATAATCAAGACCAGCAATTAAATTAGTTGCCATGCATCTTATATATCTTTTATCTTGATCACTAATTGTAGCTGGAGTTGAAATAATATTTTGTGTTCCTTTAATACGATAATTGATATTAATTTCATCACCGCTATGTAGTTGATTATCACTATCATCTAAAATTAATTTAATCAAGGCCTGGTTTTGTCATACATCAATAGCGTTTTTGCTAACTTTAATTTTTGCTGGCGTAGTACTAAAGCTTGAATTAACTAAAGAGGGATTTAAAGCTAAAATATTTTTTTGTTCATTAATAGCATCAAAATTTTGTTCATCACCATAAACAACTTTTAATAAACGATAAAGGTGATTTGGTTTTAAATTACTAAAACTAAAATTTTGTAAACTAATTAAATTAGTTTGGTCTAATTTATTAACTAAAAGACCGTTTGTACTTATTAGTTGGTGTTCATTGTCCTCAAATACTACTTTAACATATTTATTATTAAGTTTATTGCTATTCTTAATAATATTAATATTGAATTTAACATCATATATGCCATTATTATTTTTTGGATAAGCATCTGCTAAATTACTAATTTCATTAACAATTGATTTTGATAATGTATGAATAGTTTTTTGATTATCTTCAATATTGTTTAAAAGAATTTCATTATTATTGTTGTTATTAATATTAACATTAGCTAATTGTGGTTTTTGTTTTAAACTAACACTTGTTAAACGATAAGTATGATCCGCTAATAAATTAGTAATTACCCCTGAACCACTAAAACTATGTTCATCTTTTTTAACTAATGCTGTTTGTGTTTTTAAAACCGGTTGGTTTTTATCTGTTAAATTTTCAAAACATAATTCAACAAGCATTCCAGGTTCTAAAACTTGATCATCATTATTAATGCTAAAATCGTAATTAAATTGGTCTTCATCAACATTGTGTGTTTTAAATTCTAATAGTTGAGTAGTTGAAGCTAAAGTACTAAAATCATAAGTTTTTGAATGCTCTTTTACAAAAATCTTTTTACCTTGGGTTTCATCATTATTTTGATTTTGATCATTAAAATAATAAATTCCTGCAAAATTGTATTTACGATTAGGTATTAAATGATTGAAATTTAAATTAATATGTGCTAAATTAGCATTATTTACACTAGCATAGTCACTTCAAATTTTTTGGTGGTTATTATCAATATATAAAGCTCGTAAATACTGGTCTTTTAATAAGTTTTGACTAGATTTTAATTCAACATCAATGCTTGCAGTAGGATTTAAATTTGTATTAGGTTGATTAACATTAATGTTGTCAACAAATAATTCGTTTGTAAAACTTAGAATTTTACTTGGATTTGAACTAGCATCATAAATACTGTTTTTATTAGGATTATTACTAATAGCATTAGCAGGTTGAATTTTATTTTTTGTTGCATAATTAATATTATCAACAATGTATTTATGATTTGGTTGAATTTTGAATGTGTTAGTGTTTTCTACACTAAATTCAAGTGTTTTATTATTATTAGCGTCAACATTGATTTTACCAATAACATTATGAGTTGTTTTATCTTTTTCATCATGGAATGTAATTTCTAAAACACTATCTTGTTCTAAAAAATCATTAGGATCATTTATTTGTAATTTTAAATTAATTTTATTTAAATTTGAATCTGGTTTGCGAACTAGTTTAGTATCTATTGTTAATTGTTCACTAACTGATGCTGTTTTAAAAGTGTTTGTAATTTTTTGATTATTTAAAAAACTAAATTTATAATCGTTTTGATTAGGTTCAGTATAAATCAGTTTTTTAAATGAATAAATACGATTATGTTTTAAATCATCTAAATTAAAATCATATTCATTAACACCATAATTTAAAACAACAAAGTTATTAGATACTAAATCATGTTCGCCATCGTTATAGACAATTTTAGCTTTACAATTGTTTAAACTTGTTCCATCATTATTAATAACAATATGAACACTATTAGTTTTTACATTCGCATCTACTACATCACCTGCAGTAACACTAACTAAATCAAAACTTGCTTTTGGAGTGCTAAAACCTGGTGTTTTTTGTGAATCAATTAATACATGATTATCATCACTATTATTAACATTAAAAGCACCTAATACTGGTTTTTGTCTAAATTTAACAGATTTGATCTGATAATTAACTTCTGGACTTAAATTATTTGCATGAATTTTAATGCCTCATGTTTTTGTTATATTATCATATTCTAAATTAGATGTAAACATTAAATCATTTTTCGCATTATCTTTATTACCAATAGTAACATCAATAACTTGATCTTTTACAAAAATATCATCTGTTGATACTAATGGTAAGTATAAATCTGCACTAGCAGGGGTGATGTTATTAATAGTTACTTTTGCTGAATCAAGATTGATTTTTGAAGCTGTTTGAATTTGTAAAGGTGTTATATTGTTCATATTAACCTTATTAGTTGATGTTATCTTAACATTATTAAGATCTTTAAAATAATATAACCCATCAAATTTATAAATACGGTTTGATTTTAATGCGTTTTTGTCCGGTAAATTAAATTCATATTCATTATTAGCATTATTGATTGAAACAGGATCAGAGTAAACAACATCACCATTATTATCAATATACTTTAGTTTTAAATAGTATTCATTCATTAAATTCAATGAACGTTTAAGGGTTAATTTAACTTTATAATTTAAAACATTTGTTTTTGCATCTGTTATATTTGGCTCATAATTATAAGTATTAACTAATAATTCATTACCGAATTCACTTAATTGTGGTTGAGAATTATTCAGCTCATAAACTTGTTCATGATTTTTATTTTGATTAAAAGCAGCATTAATTGGTTTATTAGTCAATGTGATATTGTTAATATGATATTTATGATTTAATAAAACATTAGGAACATCAAACTCTAAAGTACGATTTCCGTTTTGATCAATCACTATTTTTTGATTATCTGCATCAAAAAGATTATTAGGATCATCTAAATCACTAACTTTAATAGTAAATAAACTGCCATCGCTATCAACTAAGACATGATCATTATCAACTAATGGAATTGACAATCTAATACTATCATTAGTACGTTTAATTACTTGTAAACTATTATTTTTTAAACTAATACTTCCTGTTGGTTCTGTTTTAAAACCATGACTTAAATCAGTGCCATTTTTTATCACTGCATCACTGCTTTGTAAATCATTTTGATCTTGTGCATATATTAATTTAACAAACTTATAAACACGGTTTGATAAAAAACCATTTGGTTTATTATTTGTTAATGTGAATTTATAGTTACTATTACCAACATTTAATAATAAAGGTTGAGATAAACAAACTTCATTATCTTTGCTAATATAAACTAATTGTGCTCAAACGTTATTTAATGTTTTATCTTTTTGTGAGAAAGCAATTTTTACATTAACATCAAGTTTATTTTCATCTTTTTTAATTACTTCATTTGAACTAATTGATTCAATATATGTTCCAATTAATTTCGTACTAAATTGATTATGTTCTTGATCAAAAGGAGCAAATACAACCTTTTGATAAGCATCATTTGCTAAACCCAAGGCCTTTAATTCTAACAATTCATAATTATTATTAGATACTAAATTATTAAGTTCAAATTCTAACGTACCACTTTTGTTAGTTTTGTTGATTCCTTTAACATACCCTATTGTTTTATAAACTTGTTGATTATTCTTATTTAAATAAGTTAATTCAACTGGGTTACCAATGCTTAATTTTTGATCTTGATCTACAAAATCAATTGCTATTCATGCATCTTGTGATTTAATAATTTGTTTAGGATTGTTAACATCAAAATTAATTGTAGTAGCATGTGGAGTTGTGCCAAAAATTAATGGAGTTTTAATTGGAGTTGAGTAATGAATTTTATTGTTGTTTTCATCATTAAAACCCAACAATAAATATTTACTATTACCTTTTAAATTTTGTAAATGTGTTACATAAATTTTTTTAGCTGAATCATAATTTAGGTTAGCAACTAAATCTGGTTCTAATGCGTTATTATTTTCATCTAATAAACGATAAGTAATTGTTTTGGGGTGCTTATTAGTTGTACTAATATTTAAATTTAATTTAGTTGCATTAGGATCAGTATCATATTGATGATAATCCTCTAATACCAATGTATTAGTAGAAAAAATTCTAAATGTATAACCAATAACTTGATCTTTAATAATATTGATTTTAGTTTGACTATGAGCTTCAGCGTTTAAATCAGTAAGATTTAAATTATTATTTTTAAAAACTAAATTTTTAATGTAATAAGCAGTATCTGTTTGTAAATGATTAAAATCAAAAACTAAACTATTATTTTTATAATCAATTAAGCCATAAGCACTAACACAATGTTTTGGATCGTTTTTTAAAGCAAGTGTTAATTTTAATGGTTCATTTGCAACTAATTTATTAGGGTCATTAACTGTTAAAATTAAAGTTGTGGGTTTGTTTTGAATAACACTAGGATTTTTAACAATAATTTTACGGCCCAGATCAACTTCATTATTTAATGTTTTAACTGAATTATCAACATCATCTGAACTAATAATTGTTTCTTTAGGAATGTGATATTCATCTTCTATGCTAATTGAATCAAAATGATAAATCTTATCTTTTGTAAAATTAGGGTTGTTTGATAGATCAATTTGTAGTTGGTGTTTATTATTAACAATTGCAGGAATTTTTATCAAATTACCATCAACATCTTGGTAATTAACAAAAACATCTTCGCCTTCTTCAACATTTTTTGGCACATCAAAAACTAATTGGTTATTAACAATTTTACCAATATTTAGTTTGTTAACAATAATTTGTTTTTGATCCAAATCAGCAACATTAATTACTTTTTGACCATCATATTTAAGAGCAATTAGTTGATATTTATGATGGTTAGGTAAAACCTCATCACTAGTTATAAATCGTGTTTGACCTAATGAATCAATAATAGTTTTTGCTTTAACATGATATTCTTTTTGATTTTCATCAATAAAAGTTGCATCTAATGAACGATTAAACAAATTCTTATCAAAAGTTAGTAGGTTTAAATTTTTATTTGCATCTTGTTTAATAATTGCAAGTGGTTTAATAATGCTAATTCTGTTTAAAGGATTAATTTCGTTTGAATTTAATAAAATTTGCTCATGCTTGTTTTTATCAACAATATTTAACAATTGATAGTGGTGGTTTGCATCTAAATCTTTTGTGTTAATACTTATTTTATTCTTATTTAAATCAACTTTAGTAGGAACAAAATAATCTTTATTATTTTCATCAATAAAATGAGCAACAGCATCTTGAGTTGTTATTTTATTTAAATTATCATTAATGTCAATAATTAAATTTCCTAAATCATCATAGGTGTATGTATTTAATTGTTGTAATTTATTTACATCGACTTTTTCTAATAATCTATCTTTTCTATCTAAATCATTAACATTAACGATTGGTTGATTATTAACATTAGTAATTTTAGTCAATGTATAAGTGTGATTATTAGGTAGTAAATGATCATCATTTGTTCTTAAAATTAATTCTTGTTGATCATTTAATTTACCAGTTAATTGATAAGGATGATGATTTTCATCTTCAAAAGTTAAGACAACAGACTTATTAGCTAAATCAGGGTTTAAAAGTTGAATTTTATAATTATTATCTTCTAATGCCCCAACAATCGCAGCTGGTTTACTAAACTTTGTTTTTTGATTAATTGCAAGTTCATAATCATTTAAAACATTTGTTTCTGGCTCTTCTAAACTAATAACATGTTTTAGTTTATATGTATGATTTAAGTTTAAATCAGAAGTGTTAATTACAATATTGCCATTTAGATCAACCTTTGTCAACACTTTATGTTCATTATTTTTTTCATCAATAAACACGGCTTCAACTTGATCATTAGCGAATTGTTTAGAATCTACTTTAGCATTAAAAATTAAATTCCCTTTATCATCATAATGATATGGATCATTTAATGCATTAGTGTTTAATTTATTAATAGTTTTAGCACTTTCATTTAAATCATCTAAGTTAGCAACGCGTTTTGCTGGAGAGGTATTATTAATGCTAATATTATCTAGTTTATATAAGTGTCCATCTTTTAAATTGTTTAAATCTACAGTAATTTCACCATTATTAACCTTAGCAATAATATTGGTTTTATCGTGGTTTTCGTTTTCAAAACTAAGTGTTAATAATCGATCATTTAAACTTGAATCAACTTGAATATGAAGTGCTTTTTGTAAACCATTTTTATCAGTTTCAATTTTTATTTTATTTGGTTTATGGACAATATTTTGATGTGCCGCATCTAATTTATTAGGTTTTATAACATCATGATTATCCTTATCAACAATTTGAATTAGTTTATAATCATGGTGATTTTCTAAATCTTTTGTTAATAAACGCACAAGACCATCAGTACCAACTATTGCCTTTAAAGTGTGTAATTGGTGTTTTTCATCTTCAAATAAGGCATTAATATTTTGATTAGCTAAATTTTGTGAAACACGTGCGTTAATAATAACGTTTCCTTGATCATCAAAACTGCGTGTTTTATCAATACCACGAATGGGTTCACTAATTTCATCTAAATTAACAATTTTTGTGTCTTTATTATCTTCTTTTAAAGTTAAACCTACGAATTTATAAAAATTTCCTAAAGGTAGTTGTTTAGTTCCAACAATTACATTACCATTATGATCAACCTGAATATTTTGAATATATTTAGCATTATTTTGATTAATAAAATGCGCAGTCAAATACTGATTACTCAATTCATGGTTTAATTTAATTTCAAAAAATTTATCGCCTTCTTTATTAAAATTAACTTTAAAGACATTAGGACGATCAACAAGTATTTTTTGTTGCCATACCAACTCATTATTATTGATTAATGTATTATTATTTTCATCAACAATACGATCTAAAACTCAAGAATTATTCAAACCTAAACTCGTTGTGTCAATTCGTGCTACTTCTTTATTTCTTGTAATTAAAACTGAAGTTTCCTTGCCTAATTTATCTTTAAAAATCGCATAAATCTTTTGGTTAATATCATTATCTCTTGTAAATAAACGAACCTTAATAATTAAATTACCATCTTTTGTATATTCATAGTATTTACTAAAAATTTGATTGGAATGCTGATTTGCGAAACGTAATACAATTCCTGTAATTACACCAGCTCAAATTAAAGAACTAATTGTAAGTCCAGTAGCTATTTTGGCATTACGTTTTTTATTTTTATTATTCATAAATAATCATCTCTTTTTTATAAAATTTTCCTGTTTTTCAGTCTAAAAAAAAAAAAAAAACAAAACTAATTTATTTTGTGTAAACTGTTAAACTACACAAATTATACCATTTATCCGCTTGCTCTCTTGTTACAAAATACACAAATAATGTAAGTTTTTACTATATTGAAAATATCTTTGGTTATAATTTAATTTGATAATAAATTTAAATTTTATGATAGGTTAAAAATATGAAAAAAAACACACATAAGAAACTTTTGCCTTTAATTTCTATTTTTGTTTTAATCCCTTTGAGTTCACTTGTTGTAATGTGTTCAAAAACTAAAACAAAAATAGTAAAAGAACAAAAGCAAATTACTGCTTCATCGTTAAGATCTACTGATATTGATTTAACATCAATTAACCTTGAAATCTATTTTGCTAAATTTGATGTTAATGATATTTTAGTTAAAAAATTCAGCATTGAATTAGAAGATGATAAGGGAAATAAGATAAATGTTGATATAAATCCCGAATATAACAAAAATTTACAAATGCTAAGTTTTAAATTAGAAAACTTAAAACCAAACACTACATATAAAATTACAAAGTTTAATATCACAGGACATGAGGTTGATCTAACTCAAATAAAAGATTCATTATTCACTACTAAAGCTGAGAATCTTTTACCTGATATCCCTAATTTACCTAATAGTGTTGGTATTGAAATTAAAGATATTAAAACTAATTCACTTAGCAATGATGCAACAAAAGTGAATGTTAATGTCAATTTAGAAATTAACCAATCAACATTAGAAAATCAATATGCCCGATTAGTTTATAAAAGCAATGATAATTCTTGAAAGCTATCAAATACTTTAAAAATTGCTGAAATTAAAAATAGTAATTTTGTTTTAGATGGTTTAATATCAAACCGTAAATATCTTTTTAAAGAATTAATTATTGGAAGCCAAAGTGATTTAAATTTAACTAATGCGCAAACTAAAATAACTACTAATAATGAGCTAAGTTTCACTACAGCTCCAAAACCTGTTGAAATAAAAAGTGTTTTAATTGATACAAAATTTGATAATCATCCAAGTAGTTTAATTAATTTGAAGTTTAATGATAGTGAGAATAATTTAAAAGAAAATGATATTTTAAAAATTAAATATAAAAAAGTAGGACCAAATGAAGTCATCTTTGAAAAAACAGTTCGATTAGCTAATAATTTTGAACTATTATTTGAAATTGAAAATACAAAAAAGAATGAAAAATATGAAATCTTAAGTTTAGAATCAAACAGTAAACATGGATATAATGTTGCGCCAAGTATATTTAATTTTATTTCTAATGATTTACGCACTTTTGAAATCAAAGGTTAATTTGAATAAAAATCTAGTTACTCATTAAAAAAACGGCACGGCGCCGTTTTTTTTTTTTTTTTTTGATTGGTTAATTGCTTATCTTGTAATATAAGTAATTACATTAATCGGTTGTATCATTCAACAACGTAAGCTTCATTTACATCTGCTGGTAATTCATTACGTTCTGGTAAACGTGCTAATTTTGCAACTTTTTTTTCTTTATCGATTAATTCAATAAAATCAGCTGGTTTGTTTAAAGTATTTTTAATTAAAGGTATTTCTAATGATTTAGCCTTAAGAGCAATTGTACTACCTACTTCAACTAGTGCTGAAGGGATGTTAACCTTTTTATTGTTAACCAAAACGTGTGAGTGATTTACTAATTGACGTGCAGCACGACGTGTTGGAGCAAATCCAGCACGATAAACTAATGAATCTAAACGTGATTCAAGAACTTGTAATAAATTTAAAGTAAGTACGCCTGGACGGCCTAGTGCAACTCTATATAAACGTCTAAATTGACGATCATTCAATCCATATAAAAACATTAACTTTTGTTTTTCAACTAATTGTTGGCCATAATTTGATAATTTAACTTTTTTATTACCGTGTTGTCCTGGACCGTATGTTCTTTTTTTACCAGAATTAAATTCTTTATTATTTTCTAATAAAGAAAATCCTAAACGGCGTGATTTTTTATAAATACTACCTGTATAACGACTCATGATTATATTCTCCTCAAATTTATTTTAAGCATATAATCACAAAAATTTAGATTCTATAATTTTTTATTTAATTTTGATAGTTTCAGAGAAGTCAGCAACTTTCTTACTAATAAACATATTTTTTTAATATGAATTAAATAGGCAAATGATATATCTAATAAGCTGATTAATATGCTATTAACTATTATAATATATTTTGTGATTTAAAAAATACAAAATTATTTGATTATAATTTAATATACACCATCTATAAAGGAATTTGTTAATGTCTTTAATTTATCTTCTAATAGGTTTTATTTTATTATTTTTACTTATTTACTCTACTTTTGCATTATTGGACATTTGAACACTTAGAAAATATAACACATTCCGTCAAAATTTTTTTAATTTTGATCAATTAGTCAATACAAAATTTAATGATATTTATACTCATACAGATAATATCTATGCACGTACAAGTAAACAAAAAATAACAATTATTAATAAATACCTAATTGCAATTAATAATGAATTAGATTTTCATAAAAAAAGTCTAATTAAATTACAAGATTATCTTGAAAATCATAAATTATTCTCTTATTTATCACTTATTAAGTTTATTAAAGCAAATGAAATTAAAATTAAAAATAATGTAGATGAATTTGTAGATTTAATTCAATCTTTTTGAAATGATTTTATTATTATTGATCAACAAGAAAGAAAAATTGAAGATACCCATAAGAAATTAGATTTAATGTATAAAGATCTTATAAGTAAATATAGTATTCCAAATTTAAATTATCAAAAAGCAATTAATTGAACTACTGATTCATTTAATAATTTAATTGAAACTAAAATTAGTATGAATTATTCAAAGTATAATTATTTTTTAGTTCAATTAATTCATCGTATTAAAAATAAAGTTCATTTATTAAAAAATATCATTGTAGTTTTAAATTCAATCAAAATTATTGAAGAAGCTAATAAAAATAGCTTACAAAAAGTGCAAGAAATCACCTTTTTGACTGATGATAAAATTAAAGAATTAAGACAATTTAACCATGATTTTAATGATTTTATTAATAACCAATTAGCTGATTTTATTTATAATTCAAAATTTGTTAATTTAAATAACCTTTATTTAAATAGTTATTATCAACAAGCCTTAAATTGACTTAATATTAGTTCGCAAAACAATATTGGTGGGGCTGTTTTTGATAAATATAAAAAACGTTTTTATGATGATTTTAGCTTCATTAATAGCACTATTATTAAAGTAAATAATATTTTAGAAAAAATAAAGAGCACTTCAAAAAACTATCAATTAAACCAATTAAACCAATTAATTTTAGACTTAGATCAAGCTAATCAAAAAATTATTAATTCTAAAATTGATAAAAATGATATCAAACAAAATATTGATTTCATTATTTCAACACAATTATTCTATGATAATTTAAAAAATTTATTGTTTTATTTAAATGATTTAAATGTTAAGTTAGCAAATTGGAATCACCACTGAAATACACTAGTTAAAAAAACTATCACTATTTATAATAAAAAAATCGAACTTGAATCTTATATTAAAAACAAAGATATATTTTTTAATTTATCTAATGAAATTTTTTTAGATGATTTCGAATATATTGAAAATATATTTCAAAAAATAAATGCTTCAAATAGTTTTGATCCCCAAATTTTAACCAATCATGAGTTAATTATTCACCAATTAAATTTAATTAATGAACGTTTTGATTATCTTATTGAATATATTAACCAAACCCAATTATGGATGCCAAAAATCTATGATTTGCTTTATAATAAAATAAATTATTATGGTATCAACTATGAATGAATAAAAAAAGAATTTCAAAATTTAAATTGAAACAATGTGCCTCAAGCATCTAAATTATTAAATGAATTTATTGATAATATTATTATTGCTGATCACGCTTTAAAACGTTTAAAATTTAATTAATAACAAAAAATACTAGCTTAAAGCTAGTATTTTTAATTTTATTTAAATGGTGGTTTCGGACAGAATCGAACTGTCGACACACGGATCTTCAGTCCGTTGCTCTACCGACTGAGCTACGAAACCATGGCGGTCCTGACGGGAGTCAAACCCGCGATCTCCTCTGTGACAGAGAGGCATGTTAATCACTACACCACAGAACCATTGGTTGCGGGAGAGGGATTTGAACCCCCGACCTCCAGATTATGAGCCTGACGAGCTACCAAGCTGCTCTATCCCGCGATAATAACTTTATAATGTTGTGTGTAAACATTGATAAAGTATTTTATATTTATATAATGGCGGAGAAAGAGGGATTCGAACCCCCGCGCGACTTGCATCGCCTCTCAGTTTTCAAGACTGATCCCTTCAGCCGGACTTGGGTATTTCTCCACAGTATATACTAAACTACAACCTTTTTATTATAACATAGTTTAGTACATTAATTTTATATATTTTATTGGTGCTTCTAACAGGACTTGAACCTGTAACCAACCGATTATGAGTCGGGGGCTCTAACCAAATTGAGCTATAGAAGCAATGGTGGCTGGACAGAGATTTGAACTCTGAACCTCCCGGGTATGAACCGAGCGCTCTAACCAGTTGAGCTATCCAGCCAAAATGGTCGGGAAGACAGGATTCGAACCTGCGACCCCTTGGTCCCAAACCAAGTGCACTACCAAGCTGTGCTACTTCCCGAACGATTAAGATAATATTTCATAATACTATCTTTTTAAAAAATTTAATGGCGCACCCTAAAGGAGTCGAACCCTTAACCTTCTGGTCCGTAGCCAGACGCTCTGTCCAATTGAGCTAAGGATGCATATGGAGGTGCCAGTCAGATTCGAACTGACGAATAAGGAGGTTGCAGCTCCTGACCTTACCACTTGGCTATGGCACCAAGAATAAAATTAATTCTTTGGAACTAAACCTAATAAATTTTAAATTAATTTTGTGTTTTGAAATATTTAAAAACACATATAAGATAATAACAAAATTAAACTTAAAAGTCAATCTTTTTTTATTTTTCATAAATTACAATAGGTGTAATATTAGTTGGAAAATTTGTTTCATCATCAATTTCAACTAAACTAGCACAAAAAACATATTTTTCATCACTTGGTTCTAATATAAAACGTTTATTTGGATCACGAAATCGTTGAATAATACTACTTGGATTTGCCCCAATCACGCTATTAGCAGCACCACACATTCCTAAATCAGTTTGAAAAGCCGTATGATCGACAATTCTAGCATCATTTGTTGGAATATGTGTATGAGTACCATAAACTAAAGACAATTTACTTTTAAAATCTAAAAAAAGTGCATTTTTTTCACTTGTTGTTTCAGCATGAAAATCAACAATATGAATCGGTGCTTCATTAAAAGCAATAATTTTATCTAAAGATTCAAAAGGATTTGTTTGTAAACCTTTCATATCAATAGAATTACCTAATAAATTAGTTACACGAATCATTTTTTTATTACAATAAAAAACTCGTGAACCAGAACCTACTAAGTGATACTGATGCGTATTAATAATATTATATGGACGAATAATATTTGTTTTGGTTGTTAGGATTTCAAAAATATCAGGATGATCTCAAGTATGATTGCCCATAGTAATACAATCAATTCCATAACCTAATAATTCTTCATAATGTTTTCAACACAAACCGCGACCATGTGTTGTATTCTCAGCATTAGCAATTACAAAATCAATTTGATACTCTTGTTTTAGCTTGGGCAATTCATTGGCCACTGCTTTTCTTCCTTGTTTTGAAAAAATATCTCCAATAGCTAAAATTTTCATTTTTTAACCTATTCTTCTTACGATTGTTTTATGATTAAAATTAATTTGTTTTGGTTGACGATATTTACTGAAAGCAATTGTTAAGATATCACCATCAATTCCAATAATAACACCATCACCAAAACTTGTGTGAACAATTCTTTCACCAATTTCAAAATCGTTTTTCATTGTTTGATAAAAATTATCTTCAACTTCTTTTTGTTTTTGTTTTGAATCGAACCATGAACGTTCTTCTTGTTGTTTTAAGAATGATTTTAATGGCATATCCTCTGGTTTATTATTTTTAAAACTACTATTTATAATCTTTAAATTATTAAAACCAATTTCATTAATAAAACGACTTTCAAATACTTGTCTTCTTGCTAATGGATCATAACAACAAGCAGATGAAATATAAAGATTTTTTTTTGCTCGTGTTAAGGCTACATAAGCAATTCTTCGTTCTTCTTCAACTCCTTTAATTGGATCATCATTAATTGCTCGATCAGAAGGAAGAAGTCCTTCGTTCATACCAGCAACGAAAACGTTTTCATATTCTAGACCTTTAGAATTATGAACTGTCATTAATAAAACATTTTCTTTACTATCTTTACCATCCTTATTCAAATATAAAGCAATCGAATTTAAATAATCATTAATCGTGTCATCTGGATGACGATCAACATACATTTTCATAGCGCGTTTTAATTCATAAACATTATCGATTTTATCTTCTGCTTTTTCGTTTTCTAATAAATAAGCTTCATAGTTAACTTTTTTGTAAATTAATTCTAAAATCTCATGAATTTTTAAATCTTCCATTTCATCACGGATTTCTTTAATTAAATTAACAAAATTTAAAATATTCTTTTTTTGTGTGTTATTTATTAAATGGTTTTTTTCAACTTCAGCTAATGCTTCAAATAAAAATAAATTATTATTTATTGCATAATGTTTAACATGTTCAAAAGTAGTTGGACCAATCGCACGACGTGGTGTATTAATAATTCTTAAAAAAGATAGTTCATCTAAATCATTAACTACTTTTAAATAAGCAATCATGTCCTTAATTTCAGCACGTTCATAAAACTTTTTACTGCCAAGAATTGTATAAGGAATGCTCTCGCGCATCATTGATTGTTCAATCGTACGAGAATAGTGATTGCTTCGGAACAAAACAGCGATTTGGTTAGCTGGCGTTCCTTCTTCTAACAATTCTCTAATTTTTCTAGCAATTCAATTAGCTTCATCAATTGGGTTTTGCCCTCGTAAATAAATTGGTAAATTATTGTCATTAGTATTAAAAGCAGTTAAATTTTTTTTATAATTGTTGTTATTAGCATCGATTAATCTATTAGCTGTATTTAAAATTGGCTGAGTTGAACGATAATTTGTTTTTAAAATTGTTACTTTTGTATTCTTAAAATTTTGACTAAAATTATTAATAATTCATTGTTCAGCACCTCTAAATGAATAAATCATTTGATCAGGGTCGCCAACCACAAATAAATTTTGATGTTTAGTTGCTAATAAACTAATTAAATCATATTGAATTTTATTAGTATCTTGAAATTCATCAACAAGAATATAATCAAATTTATTTTGTCATTTTTCTAAAACTTCTGGAAACTCAATAAATAACTTATGAGTTAAATTGATCAAATCATCAAAATCAACATAATTTAATTTAAAACATCGATCACAATAAATCTTATAAATATCAACTAATCTTTGTGCATCATTTAAATCAACCAATTCTAAATACTTGTGATTTTTTTCATTTAGCATATCGTTTTGATCAAAAAATTTATTTTTAACTTTACTAATCGTTTTAATTATTTTTTTAATAACTTGTGATTTTTTTTCAATGTTTAATTGATCAAAAATTTCTTTAAGCAAAACTTCTTGATCGTCTGTATCAATAATTTTAATATTGTTATGATAATTTAAATAATGAATATCTTGTTGTAAAATTTTTACACACATTGAATGAAAAGTACTTAAATAAGGAATAGAAACGCCAATTGTTTTTCCAACACGTTCTTTCATTTCATCAGCAGCCTTATTAGTAAAAGTAAAACCTAAAATCCGTGATGGATGAATATTTTTTTCAGTAATTAAATAAGCAATACGTAAAGTTAAAACAGATGTTTTTCCTGTCCCTGCCCCTGCAATTACTAATTGCGGTCCTAAGTCTGCTGTAACTGCTTCTTTTTGTTCTTGATTTAAGCGTGAATAATCAATTCCTAATCCCATAAAAGCTTCTCCTTATTTTTCATTTTATATTTTATCTAGTTCTTGAATTAAATTATCGATTTTTTGAATCTCAACTTCACGTTTTGTTTTATGTTTAGGCGCTTGTTTTGGTTTCTCATAATGCATCCATAATAAAACAACTTTTGCTACTTGATCATGTAAAGCACGTTTTTTTGAATTCATAAACATGTGAATTACAATAATACAACTAACTAAACCCATAATTGAATATAGACTTTTAACTAAAATACTTAAAATAGCCATAGTTGTAGTATTGGTGAAATTATCATTAATTTTTAAAGATAAAATTGACTGCACATAAGCTTTTAAATCTTTAATTTGATGATAATACTCTTTTAGCTCAGTCTCATTCATAGCTTGAATTGATTTAAAACTTGCATCAGCAAAAACAAAACAAAATCCCATCGCTAATAAATTAATTATGGTAAAAATTAATCAAGTTAATAAACTATGTTTAATTAAAGCAATAAATAAAATTTTTTTATCGTTTTGTTTTACTAAACTAATCATTCTAATCGAAAATGCTCATCGAAATAAAGTATAAGATTTACAAAATAAAGGAATAATAATGTAGTATGTAGAATAAACAAAAAAAGCAATTATTCCCATTAAGAATAAACGTCAAGGTTCAGGAGCAAGCTCATCATTATTAACAAAAATATCACTAATTTTAAAATTACTATTAATAAAAACTAATAAAGATAATAAAAAAGCAATAATGGAAATAAAAATATAATCTAAAACACTAGCGCTAGCACGCCTTAGTGCACCAACAACGGGATATTCGATCGTATTTTCTTGTTTTAATGTTGACTTATCACTCATTTAATTTAATCCCTGTTTTGATTTTAAATAATATTTTAAAATATTAATTTTAAACTTGCGAACATATAAATTATTCTCAAAATTAGCAAAATAAATCTCTAAATACTTTTTAGCATTTGATAAGGCATGACTAATAATCATTGTTCGTTCTTTAATTTGTTTTTTAGAATTAATATTAATTGTGTATAATTCATAAATTTTTTTCAAAAAAGAATGAAAACAAATTCCCGTAATTCAATAACACAATTCGTCCTTATAAAGATCTAATAAATCATCATTACTAAATCTTATGTATAATTCATTAATTTGTTGTAGTAAATCATAAACATTATAACCAACCTCACCACTATTATTGCTAATGAAGTTAATATTTACATTTCTTCATGAATTAAATTTGGTAAAAAGATCATAAATAAATAAAGCAGGGTATCATTTATCATTATAAAAAGCTAGTTTGTTTTTTCTAATAAAATCTAAAGCAATAATTTTATTAGAAACTGATTCTCATAATCCAACTAATATCTCTTTATTCAAACTATCAAAAACCAATGATGGATTTTGGTTAACATTATCATTTAAATTAAAACTAATAACATCGTAATCTTTCTCTAAAACCGAAAACAACAATGAACTAGCATCTAAATTTAATTCAACATGACCTCCTAAATATCAAATGTATTTACCGTGAGCATATTTCGTTGCTAAATTATATGCATAAGCATTGCCTTGTGTTTCATTTAAATAAAAATATTTAATCTTAGTATTAGTATTTTCAATTAATGGTTTTAATGTTTTAAATAAATTATAATCACTAGCATCATCAATAATAATTAATTCAATATTTTTTTGATTTTGATTTAATAAATCTAAAAAATAATTAAAATTTTTTTTTAGATAATGAGTTGTCTTTGATAAATAAAAAGCAATTGTTAATAACATGATTTGACCTCATATCTTATTATTATACTATTATATAAAAATAAAACTAGAAGCAAAATAAAATGCTCTAGTTTTATTTTAATTAATGGCGCACCCAAAGAGACTCGAACTCCTAACCCTATGCTTCGAAGGCATATATTCTAACCAATTGAACTATGGGTGCATTATTTTATATATTTTATATTATTTTAATAACAAAAAAAAAAAAAAAATCTGCAACCATGCAGATTTTAGTGTATCAATGGCGCACCTGAAGGGATTCGAACCCCAGACCGTACGCTTAGAAGGCGTATGCTCTATCCAACTGAGCTACAGGTGCAAATACAATTTATTATAACTTAAATCTTATTAAATTAATTAATTTAATTTTCATTTTTAATATTTTAATACTAATTATTTAGTGGAGGTATTAATTTATGAACACAGAAAAAATAATACAAATTTTTTTATATAAAACAAAATTATTCCGTATTCAATATTTATTTTTAGATGTTTGAGATGAAAAACAATACTTAAAAACTGAGGTAATTAAAGATTTGCAATTTATTAATAAATGAAACATTAATAAAATTAAAAACTTACATTCTAATGAAAAAGAAGGTGATAAAAATGATCAATAATTCACCAAACATTAATTATTATTTACAAGATAAAAAATATATTCCAAAATATGCTTACTATGTTAATAAAAAACAAAAACCTATCGAGCTATTTGCACGATATAAAGGACGTCCTGCTCTTTTTATTCGTGAAAATACCATGATTAATACTTCATTAAATTCAAATGTATTAAATTTAGACTTTGAATTTGAAGTTGCAGGAGATTTTAAATTACCTATTAATTACTTTTTTATGGATATAAAAAGTGATATAGGTGAATTTCGTAATTTAGAAGTTTATGAAACTAAACACTCTTTGTATGAAATCGGAGGAGTGATTTATGACTTATACACTTATAAAACCAATTTAAAAATTAATCTTAATCAAGCTGGTTTTGTTAATAAGAATACTTTAAGTAAAAAAATTAATTTTGCTTTTTTTCTTCGTATTAATGATGATAAACGAATTCATGAACAAATTAATTATACATGTGAAAAAAGTTTGTTTTTTGAGGCAGTACAAAAAGAATTTCAAGATCTTAATTTTGATTATTTTTACAAAAATACATTTTTATTAAATAAACACGAAAAAGTTAATCCTACTAATTTTTGAGAAACAATCCCATTATTTTGAATTCAAGATAAAGAACTTGATAATGAAATAAAAATCAAAAATAATAAGCGTTATATATTTAATACAAAATTTAGTTTAAATGATGATAATTCATGAAATAATCGTCCTACGAAAGAAACGTTTGAATTGATTAAATACTCCTTAGAATACGTAAATTTAGCTAAAGAAAATAAAAAAATTGAATGAATTGAAGATTATCAAAATATTAATATTACATATGATTATTACCAAAGACCTATTGATTTTTTATTAAAAATGAAAACAAAATTCTTGTATGATTTTAAAAACGATCAATTATCTATTAATAATAATTATGGTTTTAATGGTATTTGATTACCAAATAAACAAATAGCAAAATTAAAAATTACAGTTATTAATAATTATCTAACACCACAAAAATTTGTAATTAATCAATTAATTAACATCGAAAATGATTTTAATTCTATCAATAAACAAAAAATTAGTGTACAGAAAGCAATAATTGAAAATTATGAAAATTTTAAATCACTTGAAAATTAATTGGCGTAGTCATAAAATAAAGGTGATTGTTGGTGGAATTATTAGTTTATTAATTGTAATTACTGCTATTATTTTAGGTGTTATTCTATCAACTCAAAATACAAATAAAATTAGTAAAAAAGAACCCTTAACTCAAATTGAAGATAATATTAATAATAAAAAACAAGATGCACATAAGGTTAATGAAAATATAACAATTATTGATAAAAAAGGTGGTATAATCCATAAAAAGACAGACATTACAAAAATTAACCAAATAAATCAACAAAAAGAAATTTTAAAGGATTATTTAAAAAATAAAGAAGAAAAAAATAAGGATCAAATAAATAATACTAACGAAAATCTAAATAAACCAATAATTAATGTTAAAAATGTAGATGATAAAAACAAACAAGAAAATTCAACTAAATTAAAAAATAATGATTTTATTTCTAATAATGATAAAAACAATAAAATCAACGAAAATAATAATATAAGTTATGAAGAAAAACCTTTTAAACTAAAACGCTTCAATATTATTAATGTAATTGCGAAAAATAAAGATTTATACCAATTATTAGATTTCAAAACTTATTTTTCTAATGAAAACATTAATAATGATATTAAATTTAATGAAAAGTTGTTTATTAAAAATATCTATGAAATAGTCAAATCTGCTATAAGTAGTTTTCAAGAATTTTGTAATATCATGCAGTATATTAAAATTGATATCAAATATAAATTTAATAAAGATGCAAAAAACATAATTGTTATTGCTAATTGATTATTCGATAATTATAATATTAAAAATGAAACAAGATATTATGAAGAGTTTGTTTTAAGTATTAATTAAAAGAAAGATTAATTATATGTCTATTAATATTAAAGATTTAATCATGAAAATCGCTAAGGAAAATAAAATTGCTTTAAATATGGATAATTTAAATATCGAATTAAAATCATTAGGAATTGATTCGCTAAGTGCTATGAATTTAATAATGAAAATTGAGGATCAAATTGGCGTTCAATTGCCTGATGAAAAATTATTAAAAATCAAAAATTTACGTGATTTAATTAACGCGTTTGAAGATGTATTAAAATAATTTAAGTATTAATAAAAAATTTAGTATAATATTTAAATGTATGAATTTATTAATACATTTATTAGGGGTATAGTTCAATGGTAGAACTGCGGACTTCAAATCCGCGTGTTGTGGGTTCGAGTCCTGCTACCCCTGCCATATAATAACAACAGGACTGACACTTTTTGTATCAGTCCTTTTTTGTTTTTGAAAAAAATTTTATTTATTAATTTGATAAAATTATATTTTCAAACTATCCAATAAATGTTTCTAATACAATCGAACATAAGCAATCAATAAAATTCACATAAGTTGTTTTTGTAAGACGAGTAGTTAAACAATTAATAGAAGTATTAAAGTTCACAAAATAACATAAAAAAAGTATTTTTTTACTTGAATATAATCTTAATTTATAGACCATAGCTAATTATTATATTTATAGTTTTAATAGGTGATAGTTTTCTTGATTTAATAGTTGCTAATTGCATAGAAAATTTAATTAACCAACCAACTTTACCATTTAGAGAAAAGTCAGTGACATATAAAATAAGTATCAAATTGAAGTTAGCCTAAAAAATCAATCATTTGGAATTGAAACTGAATTTAATTCAACACCTTCACCAGTTATCTCTTATGGCACAATCATATTATATGCTGTATCGTTATATTTTTACTACATTAAACAACTAAATAAAACAAAACTTCAATTAACATATCAAGATATTTGAACCTCCAGCGAGATTTTTTTTAACTTTTTGTTGATCATATAGGTAATCTTTAAAAATATCTCTTAATTAAGATAAAAATGTTTTTGTCAAAATGTGACCAATAACGATACTAACATCTTTTAATTTAATTGTTTATTGTTTCATATTATCCTCAATATATCTAGAGTAAATATTTTACCTTTATTCTGAATATTAAAAAAGAGTCAAATATTTGTATTTTTATCCAATTAAATCTTTTTTAGCATCTTCTGATCAAACAAAAACTTCTAAACTTTATTATACAAAAAAACAACATAACCTCTTCTTCTACAAAATTATACATAGACACTCGTAAATTATGATACAAATAAAAAAGAAGCGAATTAAATTCACTTCTTTTTCTTTATCTAAATTTAAACTAATTAAATTTTTGATTTTGAGCAATACGATAAAATGTTCTTAACATTACACCAGTTCCTTTATGACCAACATCTGCAGTAATAGCAATGTCAAAATGAGCATATGGAACGCCTTCAGTAAATTCTTTTAAGAAACATGCTGCACGTGAAGAACCACCACGAGGATCAGATACTGAGTTAGCAATATCAGCAACATTTGAATTTAACATTTTTAAGAAATCATTGTGGAATGGTAATCTTCAAACTAATTCACCAGCATAATCAGCTGCTACAACTACTTCATTTCAGATGTCGTTATTTGTTGCTCATACACCAGAATATGTATCACCTAAAGCATAAATCATAGCACCTGTTAAAGTTGCAACATCAAATAATTTAGAAGCTTTTAAATCACGAACAGCATATGTTAGTGCATCTGCTAAAATTAAACGTCCTTCTGCATCAGTGTTATCTAATTCAATTGTTTTACCATTATATGATTTCACTATATCATCTGGTTTTTGACCTTCTGGAGCTAATAAATTTAATACTAATGGACATACAGCCACAACATTAACTTTTTCTTTATTTAAAGCTAAAGCTCTCACTGTCATACTTACAATAGCAGAACCAGACATATCAAATTTCATTCAACGCATATGTGATCCCGTTTTTACATTATATCCACCTGAATCAAAACATACACCCTTACCAACAAAAGCATATTTTTCATTTGTTTCTGGATTATTATTATATTCAACAACAACTAAACGAGGCTGTGCTTTATCACTTACTGCAGCTTTACCAACACCAACATGAGCGTTCATTCCTTTAGCTTCTAAATCTTTACGATATAAAACACTTACTTTAACTTCTGGCAAGTCTTTAAATAATTCTTTAATTCGTTCTTCAAAATCACCTGGTGTCATTAAATTAGCTGGCGTATCTTGTAATGTTCTTGTAATTGTTTGTGATTGAGCAATTACATGTAATTTATTAATTAAATCATGATATTTTTGATCAACTACTAAATTATGTATATTTTTTGTTTCAATTTTAGATTTTAGTGAAAATGGTGTTACTTCAACATATTCTAATGCACTAATAACAACATTTAATAAAGATGCATGTCTTGATTCTGGGACAAGTGATAGAAATGAATTTAAATCAACACTAACAGATTTAGGTGATTTTTCTAAAAAACTAATCAATGATCTTGATAGTTCATTAGAATCAAAATCTGGTGTTAAAATTAAGTATTGTTGTTTTTGATATAAACCTCCAAAAACAACATGTTCAGTTGTATTTTCTTCAAAACCTTTTAGGTTGTGATTTTTTTCAACAGCTTTTAATTCATAAACAAATTCTTTTTTTTCATTTAATGTCATAAAATTCCGTTCCTTCTTTAATATTGATAGTTTTAATTTTAATATTCTTATATTATTATAATGCTTTTATCTAAATTATGTGCCATGTTAGTTTTAATATAAACAAATATAATTATTTATTAAAAAAATTTTGGGTTCTTGATGTTAATCTTGTTTCATGACGATATTCATCAATATCATAATCAGCACTATTGATTTCATTAATAATATTAGCAAACTGTTCATTTGTAATTTTTGCTGTTTGCAATCGTAGTGGCAAATTATCAAAATTGCGAATTAATAACATATCCCCAAAACCAACCAAATTATTACATCAATTACGATCAGTTAATAAAATACTTTCATACGGATTATTTAATTTTAATACAATGGTATAATCAAATACATTTTTAAAAGAAACTGTGCTTTCGTTAGTTATATTTGATGAAATTATTAAAACGATTCCGTGTTTTTTAGCAATATTTGCTATATTGCGAATTAAGGTATCAAAACGTGTATTAAATTGACTACTTACTATCTCAACATATTCAGAAATAATGATTAATTTTTTGGGTAATTTTTGATTTTGATTTTTTAGATTATATTCATCTAAATTATCAACATTATTATCAGCAAATAATGTATTTTGCTTGTTAATATCATTCATAATTTCCCTTAATAAATTAATAACATTTTCAAAATCATCATGATCAACGCTTTTTTTTGTATGCTTTAATTTAGCAAATTCTTTTAATGATTTTGAACCATTATTAATAATAAATAATTCTAATTCATTAGGTGATTTAGTATATAAAGCACTAATAATAATGTTAGAAATTAACATTGATTTTCCAGAAAATTGTTGACTACCATGAATTAAAATACTTCCAGCTTGTGTATCTTCTAATCAAACTACTTTTCTTTCTTTTAATTTTCCAATTCCTAAACATAATTTATCATTGTATTCTAAATTAGTTAGAATATCTTTAATATTAATTTGAGGATTTAAATCTTTGACTTTGGCTTGAATGATTAAAAAGTCATTGTCATTATAAATATTGATTTCATAATCATCTGTATCATTAACTGCTTGTTTCATTAAATTTAAAAAATTTTTTAAAAAATTGTTTAATGATGAACGAGTAAACTGATAAACAATTTCAACATTTGAAAAATAAGGATTAATTGCATTAAAATGATATTCTAATTGGTTATTTTCTAAAAATTTATCGATAATTAATTTTAAATTTTCACCTTTTGATTTAAGTTCATGCAAATAATCTTGACTTTTGCCATCTATAATATCAATTCGTGGATAAAAATTGTACTTGTTATTCTTGATTGTTGATGGATTTTCTCGGAATTGGTTAATATCATTAACAATTGGTTCTAAAATAGTGGTTTTTAGTTTATCATTTTTTGTGATACATGAAGAATTAGTTTGCCGATCATTAAAATTTTTAATTTGTAAATTTTGTTCTTGGATAACTTCTTTTTGCTCCAATTGTTTATCAATATTGTGGTGATCTTCACCAAGTTTTTCTTCGAAAAAGTTTTGTTCACTTAATTGATAATCTTTTTTGTGATAGTTATTGATATTAGTGATTATTTTATTAACTAATCATTTTTTGAATTTTAATCCTAAATGACTTTTCGTGCCAAAAGTGATTAGAATAAAAGAAATAAGAACTAAAACCATAAACATAATTACAATAGTAAAAATTCAAGCATTAGCACGATATAAATCTAAATTAGCATATCCTATAATTCCACCATAAGCAAAAACACTAGTATAATAATAATGTTTTTCATCAATCGCTTTTAAAAATTCTTGCGATCAGCTATAAGCTCACCACTCACATAAATGTAATTTTTTTGAGTGTAAATTTACTAAACTAATATATTCGAAATTATCTTTATGTAAATTAAGTATTTCCTTATTAATCATTTGTTGATTTGTATTAATAATGAATTTATAAGTTAATGAATTTGTGATAATTCCATAACCAACTGCACCAATAATTAAAGCAAATAAAATTAGTGTAATAATATAAAAAACAATCATTCATTTACTAAATAAACGCCTTCTGACTTTTTTAATATAAAAAACAATTAAAAATAATAATAAAATTACATAAACATAGTATTTAACTCATCCAAAAAAAAATTCTAAAACATTGTCTAAAATCGCTCCTGTATATGGGGCTTTTAAAAAAGCAAGTATTAAAATTAAAAAGCTTAATATAAAAAAACAAATTCCAATAAGCTTTTTTTTATTAAAAAAATAATTTTTTTGAACTTTGAATTTTTTTGTCTTTAAATTGCTTTTTTCTTGTTCTTTTCCGTTTGATTCTGTTTTTTGTGCATCTAGTTGATTGTCATAACTATAAAAACTAATTGTTTCCTTATTTAATGTGTTTTTATTGTCACTAACCATACATTACCTCTAAAAATTATTTTGTTTTATAACAGTCAACTACTGTTGGCAAAACTAATGGACGCTTATTAAATTTCTTTTCAAATAATTTAGTTAATAAACGTTTTAAATTTGCTTTGGTATCTTTTAGTATTAAGCGTTTACGTTCATCATAAACTAAACATTCACCCATACGTTTTTTAAATGTTTCTTCAATTTCTTTAATTTGAGCGTCATTATTAACAACTCCACAATAATCAAATTCAACATAATTAAATAGTTTTTGGAATTGTTTATCAAAAATAACAATTAAATTAATAACACCATTCTCGCCCATTTGTGATCGTTCAAATAAAATATTAGCACCAACATCAAGTGCATCAAAAGATGAAATATATTTATCTTCTAACTCAATAATTTGGGGTTTAGGATTTAAAACTTTATCTTCTATAGTGAATAATTCGCCATTAGAAACACTAATAATCTGATCACTTTTAATTCAAGATGTTGTAACTGTAGAACTAAATTTAACCTCAGTTTTATATAATCCATTAATTGGAATTAAAAATTTTGGTTGTAAAAAATTAATTAGATGTTTTAAATCTTCATCAGATTGTGTCATTGGTAAAACTGTTTTAGGTAATGCTTTATAAGGAATGTCTAAACGACCTACTTCATCACTTAGTTCAGCTGCTAACATTTCAAAACCTGGTGTAATAACAACGCCTAATATTAGTTGATCATCAGAAGACAAATTAACATATTTATCTTCGTTATGTAGAATTTTATTTAATTTTGAAAAAAGAGTATCTTGATTTTCAATTACCACAATAATTGCATTTTTTGAATTATTAATTTCAGAAACCGGTAAAGAAATTAAATTTTTACTATTAAATAATTTCAATTTCAATACACCAATAAAAGTGTTAATGAAGTTATTACTATAAACAATAAAGGGGCGATTTTGTTGTTTTGCAATTGTTGCCAAAGTAAAAATACTATATGCATCATTGCTATAACAACCAACAATTAAACGATTTTTAGTATTTTGCAATGCAGCTTCATAAAAAGCCTTATTTTTATGATTGGGAGCAGTAAAATAAGGATTTCCTGCTTGACCCATTCCTACAATCAAAGCTAGAGTATTATTTTTAGTAATGTTATTTAAAAGATTAATTTGTGAATCAAAGGTTTTATTTTTATCATTTGAAATAATAAACTCATCAACATAAACAATTGCTCCATCGCTTGTTTTTAATACAAATCCATATGAATGAGGCATTGAGTTTGAAACTTTAAAAGATGTAACATAAATTGATCCAATTTTCTTATCTGAAATTGGATCTAGCTCAATAATATTAGGTTCAATTTTTTTATTGTTTACTTTTTGTTCAAAAATTTTTTTAATAACAATTGCTCCTATTGGGCTTGTGTAAATTGGGATTTTATAACCTACTTGTCCTAGTAATAATTTAATTCCCATAACATTATTAAATGTTGGTGTACCAATAAAAATTCCCTTAACGCGTTTTGCGTTTTTTTCTAAATAAGAATAATCACAAACAATCATATTTACGCCAAAAACATCACTTGTTGGAATTTTCGCACCAGCATTAAAAATAAAAATATCATCGTTCACTTCAAGAACAAAGCAAGATTTTCCTCTTTCATCTTGTCCTCCTAACGATAAAAAATTAATTTTAGCCATAAAGCTCCTTTATATATAAAAATGTAAAATAATATGTGTTTTAATCCTTAAATTATACTCTATTATATCTTATCGATATAAATATAAATTTTTTAAAAGAACATTATTTTCAACTAATTATTTAAAAGAGGTGATTATAATGAAAATTGTTCAACAAACTTCTGATAATGAATGTGGTGTGTGTGTTATTAACATGTTAGCAAATTATTATCATAATAAAACAATTGATAAAAACATCATTCTTCAAAAAGCAAATTTAACAAAAAATGGTTTGAGTTTGCAAGAACTTGAAAACTTAGCAAATGAATTTAATTTAGATGCACAATCATTTGAATGTAGTTTTGAGGAGTTAATTGATGAAAAAATCAATGACTATTTTATAGCTTTAATTAACAAAAACGGTTTGAATCATTTTGTTATTGTTAAAAATTATAACAAAAATTTTTTTCGTATTTATGATCCAGAAAATAAAATATATGAATTAAATAATGAAGAATTTAAAAAAATATTTTTAAATATAATTGTGCGTGTTTCTAAAAATCATCAAATTTTTGACCTTCCCATATTTAAAGAATCTTATTTAAAAAATATTAAACTCTCATCGTTAATTATCATATTATTTATAGAGTTATTAAATATTCCTTTAAATATTTTTTTAAGTAAAATTGTAAACTTACTAATAGATTTAGTTTTAATTGACACACAAATTAAAAACTTAACATACTTATTTATTGTTTTTAGTTTATTTTATATTAGTAATGCTTTCAAAGATTTACTAATTACTATATACATAAATAAAATTAGTAATAATATTTTTTCTAATATTAATAATAAAATAGTTAATAATTTAGCTAATAAATCAATTATTTTTTTTAATAAAACAAATTTAGGTGAATTAAGCTCGATTCAGATTCATTTGAATAATATAATTCATTTTCTATTAGTTAGTCGTATAAAATTATTAGTTAATACTTTATTTGCAATTTGTATTATTTGTTTATTAGGTTTACAAAATTGATCTTTATTATTAATAAGTTTAGGGTTTAGTTTGTTAAATTTTATAATAGGATTGATTAATTGAAAATATTTTAAAATCCACAGTTTAAAAATAATTAATATTGAAAACTCATTATTTATTAAATATCAAAATTTTATTAAATTAATTAATCTCGAATACAATATCGATAAATATAATAACTATATTAATAGTTATAAAAAGCAATTTGATGAATTAATAATTTTTAAAAATAAAATTACTATTTTTAAATCGAATGTAAATTTTTATTTATCAATTATTAATAATATTGGTTTATTGATTTTATTAACTTATCTAATCATTAATACCAATTATGATTATAAAGTTATTAGCGTAATCACTTATATAGTTTTTTTACATCAAAATCTAAATAATTTGTTTTTTGGTATCTTTAATTTTTTTAATGAATTATTAAATTTTAAAAATGGAAAACAAATTGTTGAAAAAATTTTGTATATTGATAATTATGAAGAACATGATGGTATACAAATTAATAAAATTACATCATGTAAAATTACCGAAAACCAAAAGGAATTTGAATTTAGCAAATCTTGTTTAATCATAGGAAAAAGTGGTGTTGGAAAAACAACATTATTAAAAAATTTTTTAAACTTTAATAATAAAAATTTATTTTTTAATAACTTAAATGTAAATAATATAAATTTAAATCAACTTAAAGAATTAATTATCTATCATCCAACAAATCCTTTAATAAATGATTTTGATATAAATTGGTTTATAGATAAAAATGAAGAAATTATTAATGCTTTAAAAATAGTTATTTTTATAACAAAGATCGATTGATCATTAAATAATAATTTTGAACATAATATTAACTTATCAACTGGTCAACAACAAATCCTTGCTTTTTTAAATCTTTTAAAATACAAAAATAAATTATTACTACTTGATGAACCACTAGCACATGTTGATAATGATAATAAAAAAATAATTTTAAACTCAATATTGCCTATAATTCTAAAAAATAATTTTGTCATTTATGTTTCACATGATCATTATTTAAAAAAATATTTTGATCAAATAATTAATTTAAATGATGAAAAAATGGATAAGTATTAGTCTTTTGGGTTTTTTATTATCTTTATTAATAGCAATTGGTGTAATGTTTGGATTTAAAAATAAAAAATATTTTAAAACGACATTAAACATTCAAACAAAATTATCTATAATCACTAAAAACAATTATGAAAAAATTAAAACCAAAAAACAACTAGAAATTAAAATTAAAAATTTAACTTATTATGTTAAATTTAAATTTTTAAAACAAACTCATGATTATTGCCTAATAAAAATCTTTCTTAGTTTAAAAACAGATCAAAAAATGATTGATATTAGTATATACACTAATACTCAACCATTAATTGAATCTATAATTAATAATTTCAAATTATACAATTAATTGAATAAAAAATTTTTGAATGTTAGGAAATAAATTTTCATCTTGTAAACTGCCTGTAATAAGAAGTGTAAAAATGAACATGATTGATATTACAAATGAATGTGAATCTATACGATCTAATAATCCACCATGGCCAGGAATTAAATTACTATAATCTTTGGTATGATAATTACGTTTAATCGCACTAAATACTAAGTCCCCAATAGTGCTTATTAAACTCAAAAACAAAAAAGCAACTATTGTGCAAATTCATCATAATGCTTGTTTATGCAATGTAAGATTTTTTTCATTTGAACTAGAAAAATCTAAACCAAAAATATTATATAAAACATTTTGTGATTTTAACACTATGCCGTTTTTAGGTTTAATTGGCAAATATGACAAACCAAAAATTATTAACATAATAACAATTGTTGCAATTACTAAACCAAAAATTAATCCTTCAACTGTTTTGTTAGGACTTATTTTTGGTGCTAATTTTGTTTTACCAAATAAAACACCACCAACATATGCAAATGTATCACTTAAAAAAACAATCATCATTAGCAATAATGAAGTAATTCAACTTCTAATAAAAGTAAAATAAAGTAATCCTATAAAAAAACCACTTAAAAAACTAAAAATTAAAATTGTGTATAAACAATTTTTGAAATTAATTTTTTTTAGAAATGCTAAAAAGAAAAATAAAATAACTAATGTAACAAAATACGAGCATCCTAAACATGCGCCAAATAGTTTGATGACGTAATGGTAATTTATAGTTAAAAGGTATTTAATATTTAAAAACTCATATTGATATATAAAATAAGAAATCGTTGTAGTATAAATGCAAATATTAAAAACAATTGTTAAGATGATTAATGTTATCTTATTATTATCAAAAATGACTTTATTCATTTCATACGAACCAATACATATTAATGGTAATAATCATATTAATAAAACAATTGCAATCCCTTGTTGAATATATAAATTATTAATTAAAGGTGTTCAATTATAATTACGATCTGCTAATAATGCTAAAACAAAATAAATTAATAAGTATAAAAAAATAAAAATCGATGAATAAAACCGTTTAAAAAAAGTGTTTTTTGTTTTTTCATTGATTTTATTGACACTAATCATTTTTAATTAATTAAACAGTCATTATGTCTTTTTCTTTATGACTTACAACTGTTTCGATTTCCTTATTTAATTCTTTTGTTAAATTATCTAATTCTGTTTGAAAAAACTTTTTATCGTCTTCAATAGTTGTTGAATCTTTTTTGAATAAATCTTGTGCTTCTTGACGGATATGACGTACACGAATTTTAGCTTCTTCGCCAACCTGTTTTGCTTTTTTAACTAAATTTTTTCTTACTTCTTCTGTTGGAGCAGCGAACGTTAAACGAATAATATCAACATCTACTTGAGGATTAACACCTAAATTTGATGCGTTAATTGCAGTAGCAATATCTTTAATACTACTTCTATCATAAGGTTTAATTGCTAAAACACGTGGTTCTGGAACTGAAATATTTGCTAATTGATTAATTGGCATCATTGAACCATAATAATTAACTAAAATACCATCTAAAATAGCAGGCGTAGCTCTTCCTGTTCGCAATTTAATAAATTCATTGTGCATTCATTTTAACACTAATTCAAATTCTTCTCTGATTTTAGTTTCATAAATTTTAAAATTCATAAAATCTCCTTAAAAAATTATTTTGAAACAATTGTGTATTTATTTTTTTTCTCTAAAACATCAACAATTGCATTTGGTTTATCAATATTAAAAACTAATAAATTTATATTATTTTCTTGACACAAAGCTAAAGCTGTTGCATCCATAACTTTTAAATTTTGAGTAAGGGCCATATTAAATGTAATATGTTCATAAAATTGTGCATTAGGATTAATTTTTGGATCACTATCATAGACACCATCAACACCATTTTTGCCCATTAAAATTATACTAGATTCTGTTTCAGCAGCTCTAATTGCTGCACACGAATCAGTTGTAAAATATGGAAATCCTGTTCCAGCCACAAAAATCATTACTTGTTCTTTTTCAATAGCTTTTTTTATATTATTAGCAGATGATTCATGAACTAATTTATCACATTTAATTGCAGATAAAACAATAGTGTTAACATTCAAATGATTTAAAGCATTTTCTAAAGCTAACCCATTTATAATAGTTGCCATCATACCCATATTATCAGCTAAATTACGATCCATATCTAGCTCTTTGGCAATGCTACCTCGTCAAATATTGCCACCACCTAAAACAATTGATACAATATATTTCTTAGAAATTTTTTCAATTTGTTCTGCTAAATCATTAATCTTTATAAAATCAATTATTGAACTATCATTTTGTTTTAAGCAAGCTCCAGAAATTTTAATTACAATTCGTTGTTTTCGCATATGAATTTCCTTTCATATTCCTTATTGACTACACTATAAAAATAGAAAGAAACTTTGTTTCCTTCTATTTTTACATTTAAAAATTATTTTTTCATTTGTGCTGCTACTTCATCAGCAAAACTCATTTGAGGAGCTTTTTCAATTCCTTCGCCTACTTCATATGAGAAATAACCTACTGCAACAGCGTTATTATTCTTTAAATATTTTTCAATTGTTAATTCTGGTTGTTTAAAATATGATTGATCTACTAAACAATTTTCTTTTAAAATTTTATTTAAACGCCCGTCAATAATTTTTGCAGCAAAAGCTGCTGGTTTACCTTCATGTTCTAATTGATTAACAATAATTTCACGTTCTTTCGCTAATCATAACTTATCAACAACTTTTTCATTTAAATAACGTGGACGCATTGCTGCAGCATGCATTGCTACATTTCGAACAACTTCATCTTCAACTTTTCCATCAACTAAAATAATAGCAGCAACTCTGTTGTTATTGTGAGTATAAACACCTAAAGTTTGGTCATCATTAGCTTTTAAAATTTCTCCACGTCTAAAAACGATTTTTTCACCAATATATGCTGTTAAATCTAATCCTGATTCAGCAATTGGTTTTCCATTTATAATTAATTTATCAAAATCTTCTTTATTTTCAACCTTAGCTAATGCTTCTTCTAAAATTTGATTAGCATAAGCTAAAAAATTTTCATTCTTAGCAACAAAGTCAGTTTGACAATTAACCTCAATAAGAATTGCTTTATTATTTATTTTTTTGGCCAATACAACACCATCTGTCGCTGCATTTTTTAGTTTATTAGCAGCCTTAATAGCACCATTTTCTCGTAATCATACTATTGCTTTTTCAATATCATTTTCTGACGCATCTAAAGCTTTAATACATTCACTCATACTAGCTTGTGTTCTTATTCTTAATTCTTTAACTAATTCAGCTTTTGTCATTTATATTCACCTTTATTAAATACATGTTTTTAGCATATCTTATATATTATATATAATTTATTATTGTTTTCATAATAATATTGATTAAATGAATAAAAATACATTAAAAAAACACTTTCAAAAGTGTTTTTTTTAGATAATTTAATGGTGCGCTTGAAGAGACTTGAACTCTTACACCGCAAAGTACTAGATCCTAAGTCTAGCGCGTCTGCCATTCCGCCACAAGCGCTTAATGGTGCTCTGTGAGGGTTTCGAACCCGCGACCCACTGATTAAGAGTCAGTTGCTCTACCTACTGAGCTAACAGAGCATAAACCCCTACCTACCCAAAGTAGATAGGGGTTTAGCTAAATCCCACTAATAAGCAGGTTGAGTATATAATGGTGCCGACTATAGGAATTGAACCCACAACCTACTGATTACAAGTCAGTTGCTCTACCTATTGAGCTAAGTCGGCATGGTGGAGTGCAAGGGACTCGAACCCCTGACCCTTTGCTTGTAAGGCAAATGCTCTCCCAACTGAGCTAGCACTCCACAAATAATACTTAAATTTTTAAGTATTACTTCGTGTTTTTATAAATGGTGACCTGTACGGGATTCAAACCCGTGAATGCACGCGTGAAAGGCGTGTGTGTTCAGTCACTTCACCAACAGGCCATGGCGGCTACAGTAGGGATCGAACCTACGACCAACCGGTTAACAGCCGGTTGCTCTACCGCTGAGCTATGTAGCCATTTAATAATAATTTTAAAAACACTATAAAATTATAGTTATTTTTTTAAAAAATGTCAATCTTTTTTTAAAATTTTTAATTTTTAATTTTTAGATACATAAAAATCCTTCCTATATATTATATATGTTATAAATTTTATAATCTCAAAGACTATAAAAAATATTTTTAATAAGCGTAAATAGGAGATGAAATTATGAATAAAATAAAAAATGCTAAATCTTCGTTTCTATATTTTAAAAAAATGCATAATTTAAAATCTTTTAACAAAAAAAGAAATAGATTAAAAGGCATACAAATCATATTTATTGTTTTTCTAATAATCTTTTGTTCATTATTTTTCTTAATTGATTTATTTTTTACAGGTAATCATTTGAACGTCATTAAAAGAATGTTTGAAAATAGTTCTCTTTCAAATTCAACTTATATTTTTGTTCCTGTTGCTAATATAATTACAGGATTTAGTTTAGGAATTGGTTCAATTTCTATCCAAATTACTTCTAAAAATATTTTAGCTGGACCGTCAACACTTGGTTTTACACCAATGGCAATATTAGCATCAACCATTTCATTTATTATTACTTCAAGTGGTATTTTTTCAACAATTTTAATTTACTGTTTAGGTTTAATTTTTTCATTTATTATAATAGGTGTTAATTTTATATTAGTGAGAAATAATTTTTTAGAAAATAGTTTTAAACCTATTTTAGTTGCTTTTGGGATTGGAGCATTAGTGACGGGAATTAATATTGTTTTAATTGCAACACATGACAATTTAAAAATTGTGGGATGATGGCGTTTTATTACTATCAACAATACATTAATAAACAATTATCGTATGATTGTTTCAAGTGTTCTAATGATTATTTCTACTATTATTTTATTATTTTTATCTCCTTATTTAAATATTATTAGAAAAGATTATATACTTGCTAAATCATTGGGGATTAAAGTCAATCTAATTTATTGGTTAGTAGCTATTTGTGTGGTAACTATTACTATATCATCATCTATATTATTGGGAATAATTGCTTTATTAGGAGTAATTGTTGGAATTATTATTCAAACAATTTTTAAAAAAACACACGTTTTATTACTAATGATACTAGCAGGACTTTTTGGTAGTGGAATCTTATCATTTTCAAGTTACATTAATGAATATATTCCTAGTGCCCGTGAAATGATTATTTGTGTTTTTGCTATACCAGTATTTGCTTACATTCTAAGTAAGAGAAAAGGATTTATTAAATAAAATGATTAATTTAAACACTTGAAATAAAACTCATTCTTTTAAAAACCCTTTAAAATATCAAAATAAAATCGCATATTTAAAAACAATGATAACAGTAATTATAAGTATTGTTGTATTTATTATTACATTAGCTTGAACTTATGATTTTAATTTTAAACAAGACAATATTGCCTTGGCTTATATAATTATGCAAATTTTTTTATCAGGTTTTATTTTAGGATTTTGTGCATATTTAATTCAAAAATTAACAAAAAACCGCTTCAGTGATACATCAATTATGGGAATTAGTAGTGTTAATATTTTAGGAGTAATTATTATTGCATTTCAGGTTGATTTTAATAATTTTAGTGCTGATAAATTATCAACATTAGAGCATACTGAACCAATAATATTTTTTATAGCACCAATTATTTTATGTATGCTCTATTATTTTACATGCAAAGAACAAAGTAGTTTTAATTATAAAAAAATGCTGATTTCAGGAGTTATTGTTAATTTTTTAAGCGTTGCATTAGGAGCAAGTATTGCTAAAAATTTACCTAAATTAGCTAATGCTTACGTTTCAAGATACACATATGGTAGTATTGAACCACAACAAGAGTCTTTTTTTATCGCTTTAGTTTTAATTATTATAGGGTTATTAATAGTTTTATTTAATTTTAAAAAAATTCAAATAGTTTCATCTAATCAAGACTTAGCTAATCAATTAGGAATCAACGTCAAATTAACTTCTGGACTTCTTTTAGTTGCAATTTGTTTAATGGTAGGAGCATCATATAGTTTGAATGGAAATTTGATATTTATAGGATTAATGGCTGGAAACATGGGTTCTGTTATTAGTAACAACCGATTTAAATCCGCTGCTATTAGTTCAGGATGTTGTGGGTCATTAATATATATGTTGTCTTTTTTATTATTTATTAAAATTTTAAATTTTGATAGTCAATGACTAAATTTAGCCATTCCCTTAATTATTTCTCCTTACTTTATTTATATTATTGTTAAAAAAAATAAATCAGATTTATAGTAAAATATACAAAATATAAAAACAATTAAAGGACGATATATGAAAAAATGAAAACTAGTTCGAACTTCAGGGTTGATTCTTATTACAGGAATTAGTATACCTGTAATAACAACAAGTTGTTCTCTAATTGATTTGTTCAAAAGTAATAATGAGAAGCAAAATGAATTTACTCATGGTAAACTAAAATCTAATCTTGATTACAATGTAAGTACTGCTTATTTAAATAAAAGATCTATTGCTTTAAAATTCACAATACCTTTAGATAAAAATCAAGCTATTAATATTTTTGGAACAGGATGAATTTTTGATTTTCAAGAAGATCCATTTACAAAAAACATTAGAACTTATTACTTGGCAACTAACATTCATGTTATTAATTTGATTTCAGCAGCAAAACAAAATGCTTCTTTAACGCTTGGTCAATACGATTTAGAATCCCAATCCCAAGATACAAGAGCTTTTTTTAATGAAAATTTATCATTTAAATCCGCTAAAAAAACTTATAATCCACAATACTATGTAAATTATAATCCAGTAGGCACTTTTTCAATTTTGCCTGTTGGATTAAAAAACCAACTAAAAAATTATGGTATTAAAAACCCAGCCGCTTTAGCTTCTTTAAATAATTTAACAACTGCTGTTGATTTAGCTATTATCAAAATCACACCAGATATCTTACAAAAAAATAATATTGATGCTTTGAGAAATTTTGATAAAGAAGTAGGTATTGGTTTTGGTAATACTATTAGCAATCATCAAAGGTTTTATGCCGCAGGATATCCACATGATGAAAAATATAGTCGTTGAAACCAGTATTCAAACCAACCAGATGAATTATTTAATTCATTTTCAACATCAAATTATCGGAAGGATAATCCAATAAATTTTAGTTATAATGAAGAATATATGACAGTTAGTAACCGTAACACAATAGGTAAAAATAATCCTACTAAATATGAAGCTTATGACTATGCAACAAAAAATTTTGATTTACATTCAGGAGCATCAGGAAGTCCAATAATTGATGACAATAATAACTATGTTGGAATTTATTGAGGTGGATTTAAAATTCAAGAGGGTCTAAAAACAACTTTTTATGGTAATTTTAGCCCTTTATTCGTTCATAAAGATAATGGATTATCTCAAGATTTATTAGCATATTATTTAGCATATACTGCAAATGAAACTACATATTTAGACACTAATTTTAATACTAATTTACGTTATTCAGCATTATCAAAAGAAAATAAAGAAATATATGATAAATTTGTTCAAAGTCTTGAAAAACAATTTCTAAGTGATGATAATCAGTATGGTGATAAAAATATTTTATCACTAAAAACAGTTGATGGATATTCTAAAAATAAACAAGATTTAATTAATACCTTATACAATTTTATTTTTAAGGATATTAATTCACCATCATTTAATGAGAAATATACACATGAAAATTTAAAATTAAAAGATATAATTGATGTAAAAGTTGAATGAAATCGTAACAAAAATATTGATTTAAGAATCACATTTATAACAAAAAGACCGTTAAATTTTAATGTTAATCATATTGTTAATTTCAATACAAGCTTTACTTTTTTTAAAGAAATCTCTAAACCAAATGAAAATAATAATTGAATTGACCAATTATTATAATTTTGTTTATTTCATTGTTTCTATTTTATAAAATATAAATATGAAAATTTAGTTAAAAGGAATAATTATTTATGGCATCTGAAGATAAAGTAGTTTACTATTTATCACCTAATGAAGATAAGGGTTGAAAGATCTTTAAAAAAGGTGGCGAACGTGCAACAAAATTATTTAGCACTAAAAAAGAAGCTTTAGAATATATCAAAACATTAGGACGTAATCAAAATGCTGTTGTTTATATTCAAACAAAAGATGGTAAATTCCAAGACGTTCGAAATTATCGTGATAAATAAACAAGATAAATTAAAGATAAATTAATTGATTAAAAACATTAAGAAGTACACCCTAATAAATGTATTTCTTAATGTTTTTATTTTTCGAATTAAAGGTTAATAATTGCTAAATTCTATTTTCATAAAATATGGCGGATTCATTTAAATGAATATTGATTAGTAATTTGATTATCTTTATAATCGTTTTTATTTAAATACTTGTAGTAGACAATCGTAAACATTAATAAAGAAATAATTAAAATTACAGCACTAGATATTGATAATGGCATTGATCACGCCAATAATCCAGCAAACTTAACACTACTTTGGTAATCAACACCAAAACCAACAACAAAAGCAATTACTAAAACTTGCAATAATAATGTTGGAAAAGGTGATTGTTGCTTTTTAGCAATTAGATCACGATAACGCATTAATGTTAATGACAATGAGTAAAAAATTGCAAATATTGTTAAATGAATATATGTATTATCACCAATTAATAATTTTTTAACTACCTCTGCTGAAATTTGCACAAAAGATGTGGTAATTGGATTATCAATACCATATAAATATTTAAAGTTAGGCCCTGCTGCTCAAATTGGAGTTATTAATTGTTTAATAACAACTTTTCATACCTCAGGATTATGGTTTGTTAAGTGTGCTAAAATCAATCTTGGATCAATATGGGCTTGTGCCCCTAAAAAGTATACTAATCGAGGATTATTTAAAATTCCTTGACGAATTGACATATAAAAATGATCTGGTATTTCTGCATCTAAATTAATATATGCTTCATTTTGTTCTTTAGCATAAACGACTGATAGAGGTTTGATTGAAAAACCAAAAATAATTGCTGCAATCATTAAATAAACAAACAATAAACCAAAAACACAAATAAATAATTGGCGCGAATGGTAACGACGATCACGAATAGTTTGTTTTTGAAAAATATAAAATAGGTAATCAGTAAAACCTAATCCAATCCCTTGAATAAACAACATCGCATGATATCATAAAATTCGACCAGTTTGTAGATTTAAAGGAACAGAATTTGTCATTTTTTGATTAATTAAATGATATAAAGCTAATAGAACAAACATTTTTATAATTGAACTAAAAATCGAAATTAAAGTTTGATTTCAAATTTGTTTAATGCTAATTTTTAATAAATTTAATGATAAACCTAATTTAGATATCCTTCAATCTTTACTAAATTTAATAATACTAATGGCAATTGTTGAAATAATATAACCAATTGACAATCCTAAACCATACCCACTATAAGCTAAAATACTATATTTACCTAATAAAAAACTTGTCACTAAACAAATTGTTCATGTGGCAAAATCTAAAATAATAGTTAATAGAATTTTACGACGATCATTTGTTCAAATAGAAATTAAAAAATAATTATGAACTGGTGCTAAAACGATAATCCCCAAACTTGATCATATGTATTGTTCACCAAATAGTTGAGCAAACAAGGTATTTTCATGAATGTTTGCATAAAGATTATAAGTATAAGATGTCGCCAAATAAACACCCAACATTATTAAACCGAATGAAAATGCATAAAAACTTGCTAAGTTAGTTGTTGAATGTGATGGAACAAACTTGTGTTTACTTCCATCATATAGTTTTTTAGCTCATAAGGCTAAAACTACACCTATATTTCCACCTAATTGTATAAAACTAAATTGGAAAACAACAATATAGCTAACACTTGTCGCAGCAAATGCACCACTAAAATTATGTAACGCTATTATTATTGTAATTAATAATAAAGCTAACGATGAGAACAAACTTGAAGCTATAAACGATGAGCTATCTTTTATGACTTCTCATAATGTTGTAAAAATGCCATAATGTTTTTTAAAAACATGACGTTTAATTACAAGGGGCGTTTTTTCAATCGATGATGTCATAATTTTCTCCTTTTCAAAATAAGTAATACATTTAAAAATTATACCATTAATATAAAAATATTATTTAATATGTGGATATTAAATAATATTAATTTTGACGAACCTTAATTTGTTGTTCTAATTGTTTTTTAGGCATAATTGATAATTTTTCATCATTGTACTTATGATTCTTTAAATATTTACGATAAATACGTAAAATTTTATAAGTGCTATATCCTAAAATAAAAATACTTGATATAAATAAAGGAAATGATCAAGCCATTAAACCAATGAAATGTGGATCTGATTGGTGTGTTAACCCAAATCCAGAAGTAAACGCAACCATAACTAATTGAATAACAATCATTACATATGGAGGACGTTGTCGTCGGGCAATTAATCCTACATAACGACTTAAAATAGAAGAAAAAGAAAAGAATGTACAAAAGAATGATAATAAAATATAAGCATTATTTTTAATTAAATAACTATAAATATTTGAAGCTGAAATATCAACAAATCGATGTGTAAAAGGATTTTTCATTTGATATATCGTTTCAAATTTATCACCTAGTTTTCATATTGGATCAATCACTTTTTGCGCCATTGGTAATCAAATATTTTTATCATTTGATGATAAAGCATTAACAACTTCTTGGCGACCAATATTCACATGACTAGTAATAATATCTAATAATTTTTCATCATTAATTAAAATTTTTCTTAAAGATTGATAGAAATGTTCGGGAACTTGCTTTTCTAAAAATATATAAGATGGACTTTGTTCACTTGTATACAATTGGACTAATTGTTTTACAGAAAAACCAAAAATAACTGAAGTAATTAAAGCAAATAAAATACCTAATATAAAAACTCAAAAAAATAATTGTCTTGAATGATAACGACAGTCTCTGACTTCTTGTTTTTGATATAAATAAAATAAAAAATCTGACAATCCTAAATTTAACATTTGTATGAAAATCATTGATTGGTACATTAGAATTCTCGTTGATTGAAAATCTAATAATGATGAACCAACTACACGTGAGTTAATTACCACAAATGTAATTAACAAAATAAACATTTTACCAACTGATTTTAATGATGATAAAATCGTTTGAATTCATAATAATTTAATACTTAAAACAAATAATCTTTTTGAAATATATAATGGACGTAAAACAATTTGGGCTTTTTCAATTGTAGTCATACCAATAATAATAGTTCAAAAAACAAAACCAATTGACATACCAAGGCCATAGCCCCAATAATTTAAAACACTATAACTACCTAATAAAAAAGCTGCAATTAATGCGGTTGTTCATGTACAAAAATCTAAAACAATTGCTAATAAAACATTAATGGACTTGGTTGATCTTATTAACATCAATAAATAGTTTCGCAAAGGTGCTAAACCAACAACTGCTAATCCTGAAACAATATATGCACTACCTACACTTTGATTAATCACTGTATTTTGGTGATCATTTGCAAAATGATTATAAATGTAAGAGGTTGTAAAATAAATTAATAAAACTACTAAACCAAAGATAAATGAATAAAAACTAGCAGCATTTACTGTATCATTTGTAGGTTCAAACTTATACTTACCATCTTTAAATGATCTTTTTGACCAAATCGCAAAAACAATGCCAAAGGTTGTTCCTAATTGTAAAAAACTTAACTGAAAGATAGTTAAATAACTAATACTAGTTGCTGCATAAGCACCAATATCTTTATGATGAGCAACAATTACAACAATTAAAATTAATGATAGTCCTGTAAAAACACTTGCAGCGATAAATGGCGAGCTTTCTTTTAAAAGTTCTAAAAGTGTTCTAAAAACGGTAAGATTTTTTTTAAAATAAGAATCGGATTTTTTAATAACTTTCATTTGTTTCTGTTCTTCCAAATTAAATCTCCCCCTTTTATATAAAAACACCATATAGATTATATCATAAAATATATTAAAAATTATATTTTTTTATTTATTAAAAATTTTTTAATTATTTTTATATAATCATCGATTCAACTATTAAAAATTATATTAACTTCTTCTCAAACATCGTTCTCATTAATTTTTATATCTAAAATATTAATTGTTTCAAGAGGAGACAAACTCCCTCCAGATTTAAAAAAACAGAAATATTTTTCTTTAGCGTTTGCTTTATTATTGAAAATTCTTATCGCATTAATTAATCCACAAATTTGTCCAATAACATATTTATATACATAAAAATTACCAGTATAAAAATGTGGAATGTTAATTAAAATTAAAGCGTTTGCTTCATCATATTTACTGATTTTGTTTTTATTATATTTATATCCTGTATAATCATGATTTATTTCTAGATAAGCTAAAACTATTTTATTTCAGCTAAATTCTTCACCTTGATTAATTCATTCATTGGCAACTCACTCAAAATTTGAAAAAATCGCTTGGCGTGTAGTTGTAGCAATAAAACCACTAATCATTTCATCTAAAATATAAAGACGCATTAAATCATCATTTTCGTATTTCTTTAATAAATGGTAATTCATTAAGATCTCATTAGTAATGGAAGCAATTTCTGCATAAAAGGTTTCATATTCATTATATACTTCTTGTGATTGATTAGCAAAATAAGTGTGTACAGAATGCCCTAATTCATGAACTAATGTTAAAATAGAATTATAAGTTTCATCATAATTCATTAAAATAAAAATTTTATCTAAGCCTTTAGTGTTACTTATAGAATATGCTCCAGAAATTTTATTATTATTTGGCATTCATGATATTCATTGCTCATTGAACGCTCTTTGTACAACATTTATATATTCACTACCTAATAATGCCAAAGCTTCTAAAGTTAAGTTTTTAGCAGATTCAATACTAAACATGTTTTTTTTATCAATTATATCTAAATTTTTATCTCATGGTTCAACTTTAGTTAATTGATATTGTTGTTTTAGAAATAATGTTCGATATTTTGTATATCTATTAATTCCTTTAGCAAATTTTTTTGTTTGTGTATAAATATGATTTATAAAATTTTTATCAACCTTATCACTAAAAGCATCCGCAGAAATATAATCCTTAAAATTATGTAATTTTGCTAACTCGTTTTGTTTAACATATTCATAATATAATAATTTACTAAAAGTATTACGTAAATCATATATCGCTTTAAAATGAGATTCATAAGCTGATTTTCGTAAAGCACGATCATTTGATTTAGATGCAACATAAAGATCAGTTTGATTTTTAAAACAAACTTTTTGTTTTTTATAGTTTATACCATCCTGATACTGCATATCTGAATCTAATAAAACATCAAAAATATCACCAAAACTTGAACTAAAACGGCTAATAGCTGTAACAACTTTTTGTTGTTGTTCATTTAAAATATGTTTTTCGTAACGTCATAATTCTTCATATTCTAATTGGTATTTAATTAATGAAGAATTTTTTAAATATGAATTAATTAAATCTTTATTTTTTATTGCTAAATTTTCAAAATTAATAAAAATTTTAGCTACACGATGTTGTTCATGTTCAATTTTTTGAGACCAAGCAAGCATTTCATTATCGATTAAATTTGTTTGCAATTTATTTGAAACATAATTGTTAATTCGATTACTAATTAATAAATTTTTTTCTGAAACTTCGTGAAAATTAATAAAATCATTTAAACTATTAATCCACTTTTCAAAAGCTTTTATTAATTCATTATTTGATTCAACAAATTCATTGAACAAAATATCTAGTTTCTTGCCTTTTAATAATGAATCTATATCTCAATCATATTTTTTATCATTAATATCATTCATTTAAACTAAATTTCCTTTTATAGAGTTATAGAAAAAAATGACCAAGTTTACTAAAAGACTTAGTCATTTTTTGTTTTTTGTTTTTTAAAATTATTAATTACTTGTTTTAATTACGCTACCATGACCTACAGTTTTACCACCTTCACGGATTGAGAATTTAGATCCATCTTCAATCGCAACTGGAGCAATTAATTCTACAGTCATTTCAACGTCATCACCTGGCATAACCAAATCAACACCAGCAGGTAATGAAATAGCACCTGTTACATCTGTTGTTCTAAAATAGAATTGTGGACGGTATCCTGAAACAATAGGTGTATGACGTCCACCTTCTTCTTTTTTAAGAATATAAACTTTAGCAGTAAAAGTACGGTGAGGTTTAATTGATCCTGGTTTTACAAGTACTTGACCACGTTCAACATCTTCTTTTTTAATACCACGTAATAAAATACCAGCATTATCACCAGCTTCAGCTTGATCTAATGATTTTCTAAACATTTCAATTCCTGTAACAACAGTTTTTTGAGTGTCTTTTAGACCAACAATTTCAACCTCATCATTAACTTTTAATACACCACGTTCAACACGTCCAGTTACTACTGTACCACGTCCTGAAATTGTGAATACATCTTCAATTGCTAATAAGAATGGTTTGTCAGTACTACGTTCTGGTAATGGAATTCATGAATCAACTGCGTCCATTAATTCATCAATTTTTGCTTCTCAAACTGGATCTCCTTCTAAAGCCTTAAGACCTGAACCACGAATAACTGGTGTGTTATCGCCATCAAATCCATATTTAGATAATAATTCACGAACTTCCATTTCAACAAGATCTTGCATATCTGGATCTGTCATGAAATCACATTTGTTTAAGAAAACAACGATTTTTGGAACACCAACTTGACGTGCTAATAAAATATGTTCTTTAGTTTGAGCCATAACCCCATCAGATGCAGCAATAACTAAAATTGCTCCATCCATTTGTGCTGCCCCTGTAATCATATTTTTTACATAATCGGCATGTCCTGGACAGTCAACGTGTGCATAGTGACGTGTTTTTGTTTCATATTCAACGTGAGAAGCGTTAATTGTAATACCACGTTCTCTTTCTTCTGGTGTTTTATCAACATCAGCATATGATTGTGCAATAGCTTGTCCTTTTTTGGCAAGTACAGTACTAATTGCAGCTGTTAAAGTAGTTTTACCATGGTCAACGTGGCCTATAGTACCAATGTTAACGTGAGGTTTTGTTCTTTCAAATTTAGCTTTAGCCATTTTAAATCTCCTTAAAAATTAATTTATTTTCTAAATAATTTTTGAATACATAATAAAAGGTATTATACCTTATAATTATAACATTTTAACTTTTTAGATTATTAATTAAATACTTTATTGTTAATTGTTAAAATAATTATTTTTTTGCACGTGCTACCATTACTTCTTCAGTAACAGACTTAGGTGCTTGTGCATAGTGACTGAATTGCATAATATATTGACCACGTCCTTGTGTATTTGAACGTAAATCCGTTGCATATCCAAACATTTCTGATAGCGGAACTTTAGCTTTAATAGCTTGTGCATTACCACGTTGTTCTTGTCCTTCAATTACACCACGACGTTTTGAAATATCGCCCATTACCGTCCCAAAATAATCATCAGGTGTAGTTACATCAACTGACATAATAGGTTCTAATAAAACTGGTTTGCATACTTTTGCTGCTTCTTTAAAAGCAAGAGATGCAGCAATTTTATAAGCCATACCAGATGAATCAACATCATGATATGAACCATCAAAAATAGTTGCTTTAACGTCAATTGTTTGATAACCAGCAATTGGCCCTGATGTTAATGCCTCAATCAAGCCGTTTTCAACTTCTTTAATATATTCTTTTGGTACTTTACCACCTACAATGTTGTCAACAAATTCAAATCCTTTATCATGATTAGGTTCAAATTTAATTCAGACATGCCCATATTGACCACGTCCACCAGATTGCTTAATATACTTACCTTCAGCATCAGCAACTTCAGTAAATGTCTCACGATAACTAACTTGAGGAGCACCTACATTAACTTGAACATTAAATTCACGACGCATACGATCAACCAAAACATCTAAATGTAATTCACCCATTCCAGCAATAATAGTTTGACCTGTTTCTTCATTTGTGTATGTTCTAAAAGTTGGATCTTCTTCAGCTAATTTAGATAAAGCTAAACTCATCTTTTCTTGATCTGCTTTAGTTTTTGGTTCAACAGATAAAGAAATAACAGGTTCTGCAAATACCATTTGTTCTAAAATAACTGGTTTTTTTTCATCACAAATTGTATCACCAGTAGTAGTGTCTTTTAATCCAATTACAGCACAAATATCACCAGCACTAATTGAATCAATCTCATCACGGTTGTTTGAATGCATTTTTACAAGACGAGAAATTCTTTCTTTTTTATCTTTTGTTGCATTGTAAATATAAGTACCTTTGTCAAGTTTACCACTATATACACGAATATATGTTAAACGTCCAACAAAAGGATCAGTTGCGACTTTGAAGGCAAGGGCAGCAAATGGTTCATTTGGATCATTATGATATTCAATTGGATTACCATGATCATCAACACCTTTAATTGGTGGAACATCAATTGGTGAAGGTAAGAAATCAACAACTGCGTCTAATAATTTTTTAACACCTTTGTTTTTAAAAGCTGTACCACATAATACTGGGTATAATTCAGTTGAAATTACTCCTTTACGAATACATTTTTTAATATCTTCATGACTTAGTTCTTCACCAGATAAGTATTTTTCCATCACTTCATCATCAAAAACAGCTACATCATCGATCATTTGTGAACGCATTACTTGTGCTTTTGTTAAGTAATCAGCTGGAATATCTTCAATTTTATATTCTTCATCAGCTTTTCCATCATAAATATAAGCTTTCATTTCAATTAAATCAATACTTCCAACAAAATCGGCTTCAGCACCGATTGGAATTTGAATAGCTGTGGCTTTAACACCTAAACGATTCTTCATTGTCTCAATTGAGTAATAAAAATCAGCACCTGTTTTATCCATCTTATTAACAAAAACGATTCTTGGAACATTATATTTAGTAGCTTGTCTTCAGACTGTTTCAGTTTGTGGTTCAACTCCATTTTGACCATCTAGAACAGCGACAGCTCCATCTAAAACACGCAAAGAACGTTCTACTTCAACAGTAAAATCAACGTGTCCCGGTGTATCAATTAAATTTAAACTATGACCTTTTCATTTTGCATAAGTTGCTGCTGATGTAATGGTAATTCCACGTTCTTTTTCTTGTGCCATTCAATCCATTGTTGCAGCACCATCGTGAGTCTCTCCGATTTTATGATTCTTTCCTGTATGATATAAAATCCGTTCAGAGGTTGTTGTTTTACCAGCATCAATGTGTGCCATGATTCCAAAGTTACGAAATAATTTTAATTCTTTAGACATATATTAACAATTCCTTAAAACAAATTTTATCAACGTAGGTGTGCAAAAGCTTTATTTGCTTCTGCCATTTTATGAGTATCTTCTTTTTTCTTAATTGCTGCTCCTACATTATTTGAAGCATCAATAATTTCATGTGCTAATTTCTCAATCATTGTATGTTCGTGTCTTAAACGTGCATATAATGTAATTCATCTTAAACCTAAAGTCTGACGACGTTCTGGCGTTACTTCAGTTGGTACTTGAAAGTTTGAACCGCCAACACGTCTTACTTTAAGTTCAATAATTGGCATTACATTATCAATCGCCTTATTAAAAACTTCTAAAGCTGGTTTGCCAGTCTTTTGTTCAACAATCTCAAAGGCTGAATAAATAATAGATTGTGCTAATCCTTTTTTACCATCATACATAATAGCATTGATTAGTTTAGTTACAAGACGAGAGTTATATACTGGATCAGCTAAAACTTGTCTTTTTTGTGGTTTTAATTTTCTCATTTTTTTCGATCTCCTAACTAAATTTAATTATTTAGATGCTTCTTTTTTAGGACGTTTAGCACCGTATAGTGAACGTTGTTGACGACGTTTTTCAACACCTGATGCGTCGCCAGCACCACGAACAATATGATAACGAACCCCTGGTAAGTCTTTAACTCTTCCCCCACGAATAACTACGACACTGTGTTCTTGTAAGTTATGTCCTTCACCTGGAATGTAAGCTAAAACTTCAAAACCATTACTTAAACGAACTTTAGCATATTTACGTAAAGCTGAGTTAGGTTTTTTAGGTGTCATTGTACCAACTCTAGTACAAACACCAGATTTTAGAGGTGATGGGTTTTTTGTTGTTTTTTTATGTAATGAGTTGTATGTAAATAAAAGAGCAGGTGATTTAGTTTTTTTTACTTTAGGTGCTCGTTTATTACGAATCAATTGCGCAATTGTAGGCATGTAAATTTCCTTTCATTTTTTATGTTAATTATAGACAACGACTCCGTGCGTATCAAAAAAGTAAAATTACGATTGATAAAACACGTTACAAATTATAAACGAAAAAATTATAAAAGTAAATAAAAAAGAGCAAAAACAAATTTTTTACTCTTTTTTTAGGATTTAAATATGAAATTAAAAATTATTTATTTGCTTTTTGGTTCTCAATATAGTTGTTTTATGTAATCTTTTAGTGCTTTAGCTTGACCTTCTTTGCCTAATCCATAATAGCCTTTAGCGATTCCTGCTTCAAAACCACCATAAGATGAATTACCACCTATTAATACATAAGATTCTGATCAAGTTTCATCAGATTTCACCATTTGACCGTTTTGATTTTTTTCGTATTTAACACCTTTATTATTTATATCAAAATTACCAAATAATTTACCATATTCTTTTAATAATGCTACACGTTCACTATTAAGTTTACCTTTTGAAGCATTATCATTAAAGTCATCAAAATTATCACCAATACGCATTACAGTTTTTAAAACTACAGCATTACCACTACCGAATTCACTTAAATCATAACCTTTTTTATGCTCATTCATGGCATTCATACGATCTTCTTTAGTAGATTTTACACGTTTTCCTTGTGCATCTTTTTTAATATTTGCTCATGGTTTATCACTACTAAAATCTACTCCTTGCATTCAAAAAATTCATTTAGGTAATAAACTACGTTCTAAACCTTCACTAACTAAGTTTTCAATAGTTGGATCGACTTGGTTTTCTTGTTCACGGTTTGAGTTAAACATTACAACTCCACCATGTTCTCAAACATATTTAATGAATTCAAAAGCTCCAGCTAATCGTTTTGAAACCTTGTCATTCACAAATGCATCTCAATCCTTTGGATTATAAGCTTTATTATTTAATAATTGATAGTTTTGATTAGCGTAATTATTTAAAATTGTTTCATCAATATCCATAAATACTACAGGAATTGCCTTATTACTTTCAGGATTAGAAACTGTTACCTTTGTGATATTACCATTTGAATCTTTTTTTACTTCTACTTTTTTTGTATCAAAACCACTTTGTTTAATCATTGCATCAAATTGGTGTTTTGCACTATTATACTCTGTTAATAGCATCCCATCTTTTTCAGCACTTAATGTGTTTCAAATATTAGCTAATCAACGTTGGTTGTAAATAATTGATTCTGCACTATTATATGATTTTATTTCATTTTTTTCATTACTATGACTTATTTGAACCTTTGGTCCATCATTTAATTCAATATTGCTTATATTTAGTGTTGTTACATAAACAGCACCTTTTTTTAAATTAGCATCATCTGGTTTAATAATTACACGATCATCTTTTTTTGGTTCACGTGCTAATTTTACATAAACTCTACCATCCCTTAAAATCCCTGTAGATGATGTAAATTCAGCATTATTATCTTTATCAATAACACTAGTTTTAAAATTAAGATTTTGTAATGATTTTTTTTGGCTATCATCTAATTTAGTTCAATTTGTAATCTCATAAATTGCATAAACACCATTTTGAGTTCTAACAAAAGATGAACTTACAGTTGATTCGATATTAGAGTTAGTACAAGCAGTAGCTGTAGCAATAATACTTGCACTAACTATTATTGAACCTAATGATATAGCTCAAAATTTCTTATTTTTCAATAATTTCATAAAAACTCCTTAAACAAAAAACATCTTTTTTAAATTTTTAATACCAAAATTATAGTATGAAAAACCAATTATAAAGTAATGAAAAATTAAAAATATTAATAATAGAAATTTATTTATTTTTTTAAAAAATTAATTAGATTAAATCATGAATCTTATTGTATAATTATGAATTGTATATACAAGTCAAGTGTGGCTTTATGGTTTACTAAATAAATGATATTAAATACAAACATCATACAACTAAATTAGTATCAATAATAAAAAAATAAAAATCTCCCTTAATTTAAATAAAGGAAATTTTTATTTTTCTTAATTAAGATGGTTTAATTTGATGGCTTTTCAACCATATTAATCACAATTGGATATGAATGACCTAAATAATAGTATATATTATCTTTACTATTTCAAATCACTATTCAACCTTCAAAATGTCATTTTCCGTTTTCTTGATAAATTCCTTTTGCAGTCTCATTATATTCGTTTTGTTTTTTAAATTTAATAATTAGTTTTTCATAACCCTTAAAAATTGTTAATTGGTTTTTAAAAATTAAGTCACTTTCTGTACCATTCAATTTTGTTAAAACAGCTGTTAAATTATATTTATTAGAATGTGGTTCTCGTGCAGTTTGAAATACTTTATCCATAACTGTATTAAAAAGTTTTAATTTTATCTGACGTAAAGAAGAATTTAAAGTTTGTTTATAAGTTTGAATAAATTGATCAGTTTGTGAATTAATAGTATAATATGATCAATTTAAATATTCTAGTTTGCTACGTACTTCTTCTGTAGGATTAATTACTTGTGAATTATAAATTTGATCTTTAATAATTTGATCATCAATTTTAGCGTTAATATTTTCATTAACTTCACTAAAATAATCAATGTATAAAGCACTAATTTTATACAAATTATTAAGTTGATCAATATATTTTTTGCACTCATCTATATTCTTTTTTTGATTATTGTATGTTTTATGATAATCAGAATCAATTTGACTAATTATACTTTCTATTTTACTATTAATTACTTTATTGGAATTAACTAAAACATGCTTAGAATCAGCATCAGTTTTATTTTTAAGAATAATTAATTTAGTTTTAACATTATTTTTTGCTATTTCATACTCTTTTTGAAGGTTATCTAAATCTTTATTGACTGTATTATTATTTGTATTTTCAGCTGTTTTAATCTTTATTTTTAGATTATTTAATGATGTATTTGAGTAATTATTAATATCAAGTAAATTCTCACACTCTTTTATAAATTCTTGTTTTTTTATTTCGTCTAATTTAGTTGAATTATCAATACTTATTTTTATTTTATTTATTTGAATTATTCTATTTAATTCCTTAATTGCATTTTGAATATCAACTAGATCAGAATCTTGGCTAATATACGTATATTTTTCGCTTTTTTCTTTTATTATTTCTATATATCTATTGCCATTAAATTGTGTTCGTTTAATTTTATCTATTTGCAATTTTATACTTTTAAATTCTTCAAATTTAGCTTTTTTTTCTTTATTTTGTAACACTTTAAAAATCTTAATTTTATGATTTAAACTAATAATTGCATCTTCAATTTGTTTTCTTTGAGTTCTAATGTCTTTAATCGTTGAATGATTATTAATTTCACTATTATTAAACAAATTTGTTTCATACGTGTGGTCTATAGAAGCAATTTCATTTGAATTAAGTAATTTTTTTAATTCTAATTTTTTAATATTAAATTTTTGTTTTTCATTAATTTTTAATTCATTAATTTTTTGCTCTAATATTTTTTTTAAATTATTAACTCGTTTAAGTGCTGATTTTATTTCTATAATTGTTGATAAATCTGTTATTTGAATGTTATTTAATGCCCTATTAATTTCATTAGAATCAACTTCTTTAGCATCAGAGTTTTGAAGTATTTTTTTTAATGCATCTTTATTTTTCTTAAATTCAGTTAGATTTTCTTTTTTAATTTCTTTTAAATGTTCTAATTTCTCATAAACTTCTTTAGTATATTGTTCTATATCCTTAATGATCATTTCTGTATCTGAATAATTAGTATTAAACTTTTTTTCTTGTTCTATTAATCATTTTTTAATATCATTCTGAGTTTCTAAATCTAAATCATTAATTAAAGTAAGTAATTTTTGCTTAGATTCATCAAATTTCTTATAGTTTTTTTTATTCATTGAACATGTTGTTAGGACAACCATACTTAAACTAGCTAAAAAGATTGTTAATATTGAAACTAATATTTTTGTTTTTTTCTTCATGATTTATAATCTTATTTTCAAAAAGTTAATTATTAAGATTATATTATAAAAATACACAGTAACAAATAATAATAAACTAGTTAGCATCATTAACTAACAAATAACTTAAGACTTATGAAAATACTATTACCACAATCTTTAATTATGAAAAATATCAAAAAAAAAAAAAAAAAATGACTCGCTTTATCAAGCCATTTTTTAATATTCATCTTTTGTGATTTTAAAGACCTAAATAATTTTTTAAAAAATCTAAAATATCTTCAGCTTTAATTTTTAGTTCTTGATAAAAATCTCGTTTTTGATCTTTGCTAAAATCATATAAATCAATATATACTTTAAATTTAGGTTCTGTTCCAGATAATCTAAATTTGATTGTTGAGTATTCGTCTAATTTTCATTCAAGATAAGATCCTTGTTCATGAAAAATAATGTTATGAATGGTGTATTGGGTTACTGTTTTAAATTCAAAATTTCTTAAGTTATTTAAAATAATAAGTGCTTTTTGTTTTCAGTTATCACCATCAATAACAAACTGAGCAGTTTTACTATATCAATTCCCATACTTAGCAAAAATCTCTTTTTTTAAAACAGTAAATAAATCAAGTTTTTGTTCATAATAATAATTAATCATTTCTAACAAAATAGACGCAGTTTGATATGAATCTTTATCATTATTAATATCAGATGGTAATGAACCAATTGCTTCTTCAAAACCAACAACCAAATCATGTGTTTTTTTACGATTGGCAATTAAATTACCATGATTTTTAAAACCTACATCTACATATAAAACATCACAATCAAAATTTTTAGCAAATAATTCTGGATAGCGTGTTGAAATAAATGTTGAAATAATATATGTAGGTTTAGTAAATTTTTTATGTTCTAATAAATAATGCGCAATTAAAACACCTGTTTGATTACCAGTCAAAAATTTTCAATAATTTTCATGACGTACAGCAATTGCCATTCGATCTCCATCAGGATCAGATGCAATCATTATTTCTGCGTTTGTATTGTCTGCATATTCAACACTTAAATCAAATGAACATTGTTCTTCTGGATTAGAACTTGGGTCATCATTAAAATTAGGATCTTCAAAATTTTGTTCGCTAACGCTAACCATATCATAACCAAGTGATTCTAGAAAAGGAATCATGTCCTTTGTTGTTGTTCCATGATGACCACTAAAAACAATTTTGAAGGGTTTTTTAATATTAGGATCAGTATTAATTAGTTGTGCTTTAACTGCATCAAAATAACTTTGAATTTGTTCTTTTGTTAAAAATCTAATATTATCTTGTTTAAATTCAAAGTTAAAATCCAATGCTTCTATATATGATGGCATTAAAGATTCAATGAGATTAGTATCATCAACTAATGGCTGAGCACCATTAGCATTATAAACTTTAAAACCATTATAATTTTTAGGATTATGAGAAGCGGTGATCATAATTCCAGCTCCTGCTTGTAATTGATTAATTAAAAATGAAGTAATTGGAGTTGATAACATCCCATAATCTTCATTAATATAAACAGTATAATCAAAACTACTAAAAATTTCAGCAACTAGTTTCAAATTTTCACGTGAGCCAAAGCGGTTGTCTCGGCCAATAACAATAATTTTATTAAAATTCTTTTTCGTTTCTAAATATTCAATAAAACCTAATGTCAATTGAGTATAAGTTATTGCATTTAAATAACGAGTTCCTTCTTCATAAATACAACGTACACCTGATGTACCGAATTTAAATCGATAATTTTCATCAAAAATATGATCAATTTCTTTTTGAGTTTTATTCTTATATTCTTCTTTAATTACTTGAGGAATTTTTGGTGAATTTAATCAACAATTAAAAATTTTATTTGTATTTTCCATAATTTTATCTCCTTTCTTATTTTATAATGAATAACTATAGAGATATATTTGGATCTCATCCAAATGGTAATAATTGTTCAACATTATATTCTTTATAAGTACCATCATTGTTAAAAACGACGATTTTTGCATCCTTTTTAAAAAATTCAAAAATCACTTGACGACATGCACCACAAGGACTCGCAATATCACCATTATTTTTTGTAATTATATAAACTGTTTTAAATGTTTTTGCACCATTTGCAATTGCATTAAAGATTGCATTTCTTTCAGCACAAGAAGTTAATCCAAATGATCCATTTTCAACATTCACACCAGAGATAAATCCTAAATCAGTATCAACATAAGCAGCAACTGGATAATTTGAATAAGGACTATAACTTTTTTTTAATAACTCTAATAATCCCATATAAATATCATTATATTTCATACTTCAATAACTCCAAATGTTACAAATATCTAACACTATATTATAACATTTTGAAAAAAGTTATAACCTTTTAATAAATGATAAGAGTAAAAAAACCATCAATAATGATGGTTTTTATTTTAAATGGCAAGGGTAACAGGACTCGAACCCGCAACACGCAGATTTGGAGTCTGCTGTTCTACCAATTGAACTATACCCTTTTTTTTGTAGTTTATTTATATGCTAACCTTGTTAAAACCAGGGCTTGTCCGTCTTTTACTACAATTGTATCTTCAATTCTTACACCACCAACATTTGGGATATAAATTCCTGGTTCAACAGTAACAACTGCATTTAATGGCAATTTATTAGGATTACCAGCATTAGTATTTGGTAATTCATGTACTTGTAAACCTACACCATGACCTGTTCCATGTGTGAAATAGCCCTTAAATTTAGAATTATCAACAATGTCGCGACATACTTTATCAACTTCTTGACCTGTTACTTTTGTACTCAATAGATTAATCCCTGCTGTTTGAGATTCAAGAACTTTATCATAAATTTCTTGCATTTGTGGATTTGCTTTATTTCCAACAATAAAAGATCTTGTAATATCAGAACAATAACCTTTATAAGTACAACCAATGTCAACAGTTACCATATCTCCATCTTCAATTACACGATTTCCTGGATGATGATGTGGTGATCCGCCATTTGGACCTGAAGCAATAATTGGATCAAATGAATTTAATTCTCCACCTAATTCTAACATATGTTTTGAAACTAATGTTGCAATTTCAAGTTCTGTTCGACCAATAATATCTTGTTCTCGAATTCAATTACATGTTAAAGCTGCAATATCAGCAGCTTTTTGTAAATATTCAAGTTCTTTTTCAGTTTTAATAGCACGTAATGTAGCTGATGTAAAAGGAGTAGTATTTTTTACTAATTTTTTTAACATTTCATGAACATCTAATGTTACATAATCAGCTTCAACTAATGCATTAGTAATATTTAATTCAACCATTGCGTCTTTTAGTAGATCAAAAGTTGATTTTTGTGGTGTGCGAGCTAATAAAATTACCTTTGCGTTTTTTACAGTTTCAGACGCTGCTGTATAATAACGAGCATCCACTAGATAAATTGCTTTACCATCTTTATTAATAAACACAAAACCATCACTTGAAGCAAATTCTAAAAATCAATAACGGTTATAATTAGAAAATAAAATCATACCGTCAGCGCCTTGTGCTTCATGTTCTTTAATTGTTTTTAAAACTTGTTGTAATTTGAAATCACTCATAATTTAATACCTATTTTTTCTTAATTTCAACGTGAGTTGTTACTTTTCGACATTTAGGACAAAATTTATTTAAAGAAAGTCTGTCTGGATTATTTTTTGCATTTTTTGTAGTAATGTAATTAATACTTTTACTCTCATTACATTGTAATCTAACGCCTCGTTTAATCGCCATTATGTAGTCACCTCTTCGAACAATAATCTATTAATTATATTAAAAATAAAGCTATTTAACTTATTTTTTTAATCTAATCTTGTTTTCTAACATATTTATAAAATCTGTAATAGAAACTGTTGTCGTTTTTTCACTACCATAGCAACGGTAAGTAACCATTTTGTTGTTTTTAATTTCTTCATCACCAATAACAATTTGATAAGGGATTTTTTGAATTTGAGCTTCACGAATTTTTTTTGATAAACGCTCATTACGTAAATCTACATTACTACGAATTAAATGCTTTCTTAACTTAATATTTAGCTCCTTTACATAATCAGTATGTAAATTTTCATTAACAGGAATGATAACTACTTGAATAGGTGATAATCAAAGCGGTAAAATACCTTTAGTTTGTTCTAATAAAATTGCTAATAAACGTTCATAAGTTCCAATAATACCAATATGAATCATTACCGGTACGCTTTGTTCATTACTTTCATTAATATAAGTTAAATTAAAACGGTTTGGTAATAAAAAATCTAATTGGATAGTTGAAACTGTAATAATTCGATTTAAAACAGTTTTAACCTGAAAATCGATTTTTGGACCATAAAATGCCGCTTCTCCTACCATCTCCTTATAAGGAATATTGTGATCTTTTAACATTTTACGTAACACATTTTGTGATTGTTCTCACATTTGAGGATCATCATAATATTTTTCTTTATCATTAGGATCATTTAAAGATAAATGAATTTCAAATGTTTTAATACCCAATCCTTCTTGAGCTTCTTGAATCATTTTAAAAGCATTAATAACTTCATGTTCAATTTGATCAAAGCGACAAAAAACATGACAATCTTCTAAAATCATCTCACGAACCCGCTCAAAGCCTGTTAATCCACCTGATGATTCATAACGATGTAAAATTGAATGTTCACTTAAACGAATTGGTAAACTTCGATATGAACGAAGTTCATTAGAGTAAACTAATGTATGATGAGGACATGTCATTGGACGAAGTACTAAGATTTCATTATCAATTTGTACTGGTGAAAAAATATTATCTTTATAATGATCTCAGTGTCCACTCGTTTTATATAAATCTATACTACCTAATATAGGCGTAATAACAGTATCAAAATTAAATTGAAATTCAACTTCATTAATAAACTTTTGTACCTGATTTTTAATAATGGTTCCATTAGGTAATCAAATTGGTAATCCTTGGCCTGCTAGATTATTAAAAGTAAATAAGTTTAAATCTTTACCAATTTTACGATGATCACGTTCTTTTCGTTCTTGTAAATCTTTTAAATAAGCGTCTAATTGATCTTGATCACTAAAAGCAACCCCATAAATACGAATTAATTGATCATTATTTGCATCACCTCGTCAATATGAACCTGCAATATTTAATAATTTAATTGCCTTGATCTCTTTTGTGTTTTGTACATGCGGGCCTTTACATAAGTCAAACCATTTACCTGAGTGATAAATTGAAAGTGAATTATTTTTATTTTGTTCAATAATATCTAATTTATATTTATTGTGTTTAAATAATTCCTTTGCTTTTTCATAAGTAACTTGTTCATAATCAAACGTTAAAGCTTGAGTAGTGATTTTCTTCATTTCTTTTTCAATTTTTAATAAATCTAAAGGGGTAATTGAGGTATTTGGATCATTTAGATTAAAATCATAATAAAACCCCTCATCAATCGTTGGCCCAATCGCAAGGCTTAAGTTAGGATAAAATTTTGTTAGTGCCATTGCTAAAAGATGTGCAGCACTGTGATTTAGTTTTTGATCAAACTTATACATAAATACCTCGATAAAATATTTTTGATATTATTTTTATTTACTAAGTATATTATATAACGTTATATTAATATAATAATTCTATAAAATCCATATTTTGCTAAAATATAATTTGTTTTAAACCTATATTAAAATAATTAAGTAAGGACAAGGTTATGAAAAAATCATTTTTAATCATGACAGATTCATCAACGACTTTAGATCGTGAATGAGCTAAAAATAATGATGTTATGATTCTGCCGCTTTCTATTTTACGAAGTGATCATACTTTAATTGTAGATGATGGTATAGAATCAAAGCCAGAGCGAATTTATGAAGACATTGATAATGGATACACCTTTCAAACAAGTTGTACACCATATGGTGTTTTAATTGAAGCTATTGAACAAAAACTACAAGAATATGAAAAAATTATTTTTATTGGCATCTCTAGTGGATTTAGTAGTCAATTCAATAATGCAAAAAATTTAGAGAAAGAATATCAAGACAAATTATTTGTTGTAGACACAGAAGACTTTGGCTATTCCTTAGAACATCTAGTTTACAAAATTAAAGCAATGTTAAGCAATAATATTAGTTTTGGTGATATTTTAAAAATGATTAACAAACACCATGATTATACAAGTAGTTTTTTAGCATGTGAAAATATTACTGGCCTTGTTCGTTCTGGTCGAATCCCTAAAATCATTGGTACTATGTTAAAATTAAGTAAAGTAACACCCATAATTAAAGCTGAATGAAAAAATCACCGTGCGGGAATGGCATTAAATATTCGTTCTGCACCCCATAAAATTCTTGAAAATATTAACCATGTTTTTGATAATCAACTAAATAATCATACAATTGAAAAAGTATGTATTCTACAAGCGGGATTATCAAGTGAAAGAATTGATGAACTAAAAAATGATGTAATTAACCATTTTCATGTTGATAAGGAAAAGATTGTAATTAGATCTGGTCCTCCAATCTTTTTAGTATATGTTTGAAAAGGAGCATTAGGTATTCAAGTGATAGCTAATATTCCAAAAAAACATGTTGAAAAAAAACATTAATAATAGACTTTATACAAATATAATCCACAAGCGGGTGCTAATTTAATACTAGCACCCTTTTTGGGGTATATTAATAATTCATGAATTTTTGCTAAACTTATTTTATTAAAAGCATAATCTAAACAAGAAGCAACGATCATACGAACCATGTTTTTTAAAAAACCATTTGCATTAATATAAATTATTAAGTGTGTATCTCTTTTGATTTTAACTCAATTAATGCGACGTATTGTCATTGTTAATTCACTAGTTGAAAACGATTTAAAATCATGTTCGCCAACAAACAATTCTAATGCTTCTAATATTTTTTGATCATTAATTTTTTGATTAACAAAAAGTTCATAATTATTTCTAAACAAATCAAATTCATAATCATTAATGACATATTGATATGTTTTAGAAGTAGCATTATATTGAGCATGAAATGAATCATCAACCTTTTGCACTTCTAAAATTTGAATATCAGAACTAGTTCGTGAGCAAAGTGCTTGATAAATAATGTGCGAATCATATTTTAACGCACTATGTTTAACACTAAAGGTTTGCTCGTAAGCGTGTACACCTTTATCAGTACGTCCTGAACCAATAATCCTGATATTATTAATTTTAAAAATTGATTTAAAAATTTCTTCTAAATCCCCTTGAACCGTTCTTTTTTGTGGTTGTCTAGCTCATCCATAAAATAAACTACCATCATAACGAAGACTAATTTTATAATTCATAATTATTAATTCCTATTCCAATAAATAAAAAATAACCTGTTTAACAAGTTATTTCATCAAATTACTTAGCAAACAATGCACTTGCTTCAAATACACCAAATGGAGTGAAATAAAATTTAATCACGGCCAATGATATTAAAAATCCAACGAGAATACACAAAATTCCAAATAAAGCATAATCTGCTAGGTTTAATGGAAAAGTACGATAACGTGTTCGTGCATAACGAGGGTTATAAGAACGTGCTTCCATAGCATTTGCTAAATCTTCTGCTTTTTTAAAAGCAATTGAAAATAATGGTACAACTAGTGAAATTAATGATTTTAATTTTTGAATAGGTCCGCCATTATTAAAATCAACACCACGTGAAGCTTGTGCATTTAATATTCTTTTTGATTCATCTAATAATGACGGAATAAAACGTAATGCAATTGAAATCATCATTGAAGCCTCAGCAACAGGCAATCGTAAAATTTTAAAAGGACTTAACAAATCTTCCAAACCATTTGTCAATTCAATAGATGAAGTCGTAGCTGTTAGAATTGATGATAAGGTTATCATTAAAAAAATTTTTATTGATATATAAACAGCTAATTGAATAGCAATAGGACTTAAAGCAAAAGGACTTCGTGTATAAAATAAAGCGGTTTGAGCCTTACCTAATTGATCACCTACACCTGACAAAATTAAACCTTGATATTTAATACCATTGATCTTTCATAAATTCGTTGACATATAATATGATAAATGACTTAATGGCACTTCAAGTTTTCCAGATTTTAAGGTACTATTACCATAAATTGGATAAAAATTATTCAATCGAACATCTTGGTTTAACGCATTAAAAGTACTTTCTAATTTTTTAACAGTTACGTTATTTTCATTTAAAAATTTAGCAACATTATAATCGGGTTTATCAATTAGTTTTTTAATAATCTCAGGACTAATATAATTTTTAATTTCTCCACCTCAAATATTCGAAACTAAATTTTGGGGATGAGTTGATGAAATATCATTATAAAATAAATTAAATGATAAATTTCTATTAATAGGACCATTAATTCAACTATTATTACCTAAAATTACTTTAGCTTGATCTGTGACATTATAAATAGCAATAGGATCTTTATATGTCATTCAATTAATAAGTAGTAGGATAATGAACAACATAACGACGGATTTAAAAACATTTCATAAAGTACGCTTAGGTAATTTAGCTACAAAAAAGACGATTAAAATAAAAATTCCAATAATCATTTGCGCAAAAAAGCCAAGTGGTAAAAAAATCATAGCAATTAATAAAATAAAAGAAATAAATTTAATTGCTGGATTTAAACGATGAATTGGTGAACGTCGAAACACATAAGCATTAGCACTCATTTATTTTTCTCCTTTTTTAAATTCGATGATAGCATCTGCTAACTCTTCAATTGTGCGTGGTTGTTTTTGTTTTAGAATTTCATATTTAAGATCTTTTTTAATCAATTCATTAATAACTGCAATTACACGAGGAACTTGAATTGAAGTTGAATTAATAATGTGTTGATCAAAAAAAATTTCATAAGGTGTCCCTGTTTTAATAATTTCACCTTCATCCATTACAATCACTTCATCAGCAACTTCAAGCACATGTTCCATAGTATGGGTAATAACAAAAACTGTTTTATTATTTGCTTTCGCATCTAAAATAATTTGCATCATTTCGTGTTCACCTGCAGGATCTAAACCAGCTGTTGGTTCATCAAAAACTAAAATATCATTTTGGATTGCTAAAATTCCAGCAATTGCTACTCGGCGTTTTTGGCCTCCAGATAATCCAAAAGGTGAGCGTTCTAAATAATCATCTCCTAAACCTAATTTATTTAAATAAAATTTAGCTCGTTTTTTAGCTTCGCTTTTTTTTACACCTAAATTAACTGGACCAAACATGATGTCTTTTTCAATAGTATCCTTAAACAATTGGTATTCAGGGAATTGGAATACAAAACCAACACGTCTACGTAATTCTTTAAACCGCTTTATTTTTTTTGATAAATGATAGTTCGTCTTAATTTCTTTTTTAATAAATTCAAAACGTTGTAACTCTTCATAATTCATCTTATCATTAATTTCTAATATAACATTTTTATCAACACGAACTACTGCTATTTTAGTGTTTTCTCTTACATAAGGATTTGTAATTAATTCATGATTATTTTTTGTTTTAATAAATTTTAAACTAATTGGTTTTTGTTTAAAATTTGCTTCAAACAAAATCCGTGCTTGTTGAATATTAACTTCATTAGAAAATAAAACTAGAAAGGTCCATTGATCTAGTTGATTCCGTCATAATAAATTAATAATTTTTTTATCATATGAATCAATCACTCCTAATAATTGGCGTTCAAAATCAAAATGATCACCAGAAACAATATCACCGACTTGAACGAAACCATAACGCGAGATCATTAATCCATTAAAATGAGTAACTAGCGTAGATTTACCAGAACCAGAATTTCCAATAATAAAATAGATTTTATTTTTTTTAAAATCATACGAAATATTATTTAATGCGACTAATTGATTTTCTTGTTTTTCATCATAAACAGCATATAAATTTTTTACACGAACACTAATATCATTAGATATTGGTCGTGGTACTTTAAGTTTTCTTTTGAAAAAATAATCCATTAATTTTTGCATATTTTTTCAATTAACTCCTCATTATTCAAAGTTAAATCAATTTTTAACCCCTTTTCCTTTAAGGTTTTTGCTAATTTTAATGTAAATGGAATATCTAATTGCATTTTTAATAAACGTTCTTCATTAGCAAAAATTTCTTGTGGTGTACCTATATATTGAACTTCGCCATTTGACATGACAATAACTTTATCAGCTTTAACTACTTCTTCCATATCATGAGTAATAGAAATAATTGTTTTTTTTGCAACATCACGCAATGAAACCATTAATTCTTTTAATTCATTTTTTCCTTTGGGATCTAACATACTTGTGGATTCATCAAAAATAATCACTTTAGGATTAATTGCTAAAACAGAAGCAATTGCAACTCTTTGTTTTTGACCGCCAGATAGTTCAAGTGATTCTTTTTTTAATAGATCTTCAATTCCCGTTGCAACAGCTGCATCATTAATAATATCTCACATTTTATTTGGCGGAACCTTACGATTTTCTAAACCAAAAGCAATATCATCTTCAGCCGTAATACCTACAAATTGATTATCAGGATTCTGAAAAACAATTCCGATATTATTTCGCAAATATTTTAAATTAGCAGCACTTATCTCAATTCCAAAAAGTTTAATTACACCGCTTTTAGGTTTTAATAATCCTGTTAAAACCTTAGATATCGTTGATTTTCCAGAACCATTATGACCAATAACACAAACATATTCATTGTCATTAATTGTAAATGAAACATTTTTTAAAATCATTCGTTCTTCTGTATAAGCAAAATAAACATTTTCAAATTCAATGGCAACACTTGAATCATTAATAATCTTATCTAATGATGAAATTTGACAATTATGAGTATTTTTATCATTATGACTCATTTAATCAACTCCTTAAAGAAGATATTTATATATTATATTATGTTTTTTAATAAAACATATATAAAGGCAATTAAAAATAGGTAAATAAAAGGTGTTAGATAACTAACACCTTTCACATGTTTTATTATAAATAAAAAATTTAATTATTATTAATAACAACTTTTATTCCAGGACCCATTGTAGGTGAAACAGCAATATTTTGAATATATTGACCCTTTACAGTCGCTGGTTTTTTTGATTTAATTAAGTTTAATAATGCATTAGCATTTTCTTCAATTTTAGTTGTTTCAAATGAAACACGACCAATACTCATATGGATATTTCCATAAGTATCTGTACGGTATTCAATTCGACCTCTTTTAAATTCTTCTACAGCTTTTAGAACATCATTTGTAACTGTTCCAATTTTTGGATTAGGCATTAGTCCACGAGGCCCCAATACTTTTCCTAATTTAGCTAATAATGGCATCATTTTTTGGTTAGTAATAATTACATCAATTTGGTTTAACATCTTTTCAATATTTTGAATGTAATCTGCTCCACCAAAATAATCAGCACCAACTGAAGCAGCCTCTTCTTTGGTAATATCTTCACTTAAAACAAGAACTCGTACATTTTTACCATTACCGTTTGGCAATGAAATTGACCCACGTAATTGTTGTTCAACTTTAGTAGTATCTAAATTCAATTTAATAGCGATATTAATTGATCCATCAAATTTAGTAATTGACTTCTCTTGTGCTAATTTAATTGCATCAAATAATGGGTAAGCTTTTTGCTTATCAATTCCTTCATAAGCAGCAAATAATTTTTTAGAAATTTTAGCCATGATTAGTTACCTTTCTTTTCTTTATATGCACTTACGCCTTCAATTACAATTCCCATTTGTTTTGCAGAACCAGCAATCATTCTTAAAGCGGCTTCTTCATCATATGCTGTCATATCAATCAATTTATAACGAGCTATTTCTAAAGCTTGTTCTTTTGAAATTGTTGCAACAGTTTGCTTTTTAGGATCTTTGGCACCACTTTTGATTTTAGCAACATCTTTTAGTAAAAAAGTCACGGGAGTAGTTTTGATAACATAATCAAATGATTTATCTTTATAAGCTGTAATAATTACTGGGATAACCTTACCGTTTTGGTCTTTAGTTTTATCATTAAATGACTTAGTAAACTCAGCCATATTAATACCAACTGATGCTAATGCTGGACCAGGTTTAGCTTGTCCACCAATTAGATTTAACTTTGCGATTCTTGTAACTTCTTTCTTTTTAGGAGCCACACGCAACACCTCTTTCTACTTAATTTGTTAAGTTAAAATTTAAGATATTCGCTACGTGGTTTAACAAGTTTAAAACTCTTCCACATGCTAATAAATTGTGTAAGTAAGTTACTACACGTATCAAATTATACTATACAACTTACTTAAAATCAATTAAAATTTAAAATTACTATCACTTTATTAATACTTGGTTTTAATGGTGAAGGATGGTATAATAATAAAATTATACTGATTTAAATAAACACAAGTTGTACATTTGTTTTTAGTTTGGAGTTAATATGAAAAAAATGTTTCTATTAATGAAGAATATGATGCGTTTATTCTTTAAAAATAAAACTTTAGTAACTCAACTTTCAATTTTAATGATTGTTTCAACAGTTGTTATTGTTGCAACAACGATTACAGTACAACGTTTGCAAAAATCACAAAGCGATATTAAAAAAATTGGTTTACAAAGTGATTTTTTAATTGATACAAAAGAGCAAGATAATATTAATTTCAACGAAATTGACGTTAGCAACAATCTTGTAAAACATAATGAAAAATTAATTCAATTAGCAACTTTTAATCAAAATATTTTAAAAAATTCAAATAATTATTTACAACTAGTTGATAATGCATTTCATAATCATAACCTTTTTTGGCCAACTAATGTAAACAATCAAAAAATAGATGTACTAAATCTTGAAGGAAATATCGATTGAAATAAAATTAATCAATTAAAATTACAAACTGTTTTTTGATTTGAAAACAATAAAGAAAATAATCAAAATTTTGCTAACAATTATGATGATTTGGTTTATGAATATCATAATTCTAAAAATCAATTAGTAGGATTTCAAAATTTAGATGGTGGGCATATTTTATTTAAAACACCGGCGTTAAAATCAGCAAACGGTAATTATGAAACAACATTTAAAATTAATGCTGCAATTGTCCAAAAAAATAAACCATTTAAATCTTTTTTTAACTTTGATAAATATAAAGAATTAGGATTTAAGAATAAATCTTATTTTACAAATCCTGTATTAATTAAAAATATAGATCTTTATTCAAAACAAGTTGTTCAAACACTAAACGATCGTTCAAATCAATCAATTGATTTTAAAGACTATCAAAGCACATTTCAAGCCATTGTTGATACACTTGAAACTAACACGATAAATAAAGATTTTTATAGTGTGAATTTACATGTTGATTTTAACACACTATCAACAAAATACCTACTATTTGCTAATTATTTAAAAAATGAAGGTATTGATAAAAACCGTTATATAAATGAATTAAAAATCGATAACTATAAACAGAAGTATTTAGATTTATTTCAAAACCAAGTTTTAATTCCAAAAGAATTAATTGACGATCCAAAAAAAATAGAAGAAGTGCAAAAAATTATTGCAAAAGCCAAAGCCTTGTTAATTGCTAAAATTCGTGAAGAAACAAATATTTTTTATGAAAACTCACAAAAATCAGCTCTTGAAAATAAAAATAAGATTCGTGATTATGAGATGCAATTAAAACAAATAAATATTGCTCTACAAAATTCGAATTATTCTAATAACGAACTTATTCAATTAAAAAATGAACAAAAAGTATTAGCAGCAAATCTCGATCAAGCAAAATTTAAACACTTTTTATATAATGATTTAATTAAACAAGATTTCCGTTCGATTTTAAATAATTATAATATTTATTATCGCAAACATGAATCAGCAATTTATAATGATGTTAAAAGTGATTCAAATTTTATTGTCACAAATGCAAGCAATCCAACATATACACAAAACGGTTTAATTGCACCAAGAAATCAATGAATTGATAATATGGTGCAAATTAATGAAAAAAATAAAAATAGTCAAAATCCAAATAAAAAATTTAAGCGAATTTTTATTAATGATGATAATTCAAATAAAATTAATAACTTTTATGACCTTTATTCAAATTACATTAAAGTCATTCAAATTTTAAAAAATAGTTATGAAAAAGATCCAGATACTGATAAAGATTTACTAATTGAAGAGCGTGATTATACTCCTTGAATTAATACATCACTAATTAATATATATCAACTTCCACAATTTTTTAATATCTTATTTAATCAATCTGAATGATTATTATCAATTCAATATCTAAAAGAAATGAGTGATTATAAAAAATATTTACTACAAATTTTTGAACCATATCAAGATAAAGAATGGATTTTTAATTTAAAACATAAAGATTGACAAGATGGCGAACAAGTGGTTGCTATTTATAAAAATGCAGATAGTAATAGCGACCAAAAAGAATATTATTTTAACGGCTATGTTAAAAATCAACGAGCTTATATTAATGTTAAATATAATAAAAATCTGCCAACACGTTTAAAATTAATTAATATTATTAAACAAAATCAAATAAATCAAAAAAACAATTTAGTTAATGTTTTAGATCAAGATTTAAATGATTATGCAAAGATTATTAATTTTAAAAAAGGTATTAAAGATATTAATACAAACCAGCAATCAGTTTATGATCAGTGAGCTTTAAATAATCCACAAGATTATGCTATGTTTAAAATTTGATTATCAAAAATCATTAAACGTTATTATTTTCTACGACTTCAGCAATCACCTTATGGATATACAATTCAAGCACAAAACGTTTTATCAAAAGCTTTGTTATTGCCGTTTACAATTAATATTATTAATCGTAGTTCAGATCTAGCATACGTAAGCACATCTTATATTAAAGCTAATCAAAGAACAACAAAAAATATAAATAATTATAAAGAAATTGGTAATTATGAAGATTTTTTACAAGCACTAAAACTTCCATATCGTATAATCGATGATCAACCAAACTATCGTGAAATTACTTTGCCAAACGGTCGTAAAAAAAGAATTGCTAAAGATTATTATAGTTGAATTAATTATGTTGTTAGCCCCGCTAATAAAATTGAAATTAACGGCCAATTCTTCTTTATTATTGGTGCTGTAGATAGTCCTGAATTTTTATTTCCAGCAATAAATGACTCAGACATCTTAATTAATAAACAAAAATCAACTGTTTTATATGTTAATGATTCAGGTTTTGCTAAACTTAAAACTATTTCAGCAAGCGTGCCAATTTTAGAGTATTACACACTAAAAGTTAATACTAATGATCTTAATTTATTACAAAAAAATAATGTTTATAATGAAATAAAATCAGAATTATTAGATTCTAAAAAAGGTAACATATATAAGAGAACTGATAAGGATAACCCTTATCCAATTTATGTTAAACGAACCTTTTTTTTAACACAATTGAGGAATTTAATTATTGCAATTGCACTTAGTTTGATTGTTTTAATCTTATTGTTAGGAATCTACTTTGTTACCTCAAGTATTAAAAATATGATTAATAAAAACAAAGTCATGTTCGGTGCTATGCAAGCTCAAGGCGTATCAAGATGACAAGTTTGATTTTCATTCGCTCCTTTTTATACAATTCCTTCTTTAATTGTTTTAATTATTGGTTATAGTATATCTTATGAAATTCAACCCTTAATTATGCGTTTATTTAGCTCATATTGATTAATTCCTATCCCAGACCAATTTGTTAGTGTTGGTTGAATTTTTGCTATTCCAATTGCTTTAACATTAATTTTAGGCTTTATTTGCTGGGTGTTAATTTATTATATTTTAAAACATTCAACCGCAGAGACAATGAAAGGCGATGCAGGTTTTAAAATCAATAAATTTATCATTAAAACAAAAGCAATCTTTTTAAAATTTGGTGCAATTCGAGTTTTAAAAGCTACTTATGTTGTTGCCAATTTAGCAAGAATGTTGATTTTATTAGTAATCGCTTCCTCTTTTTCTATTATTGCTTCTATTATTGCAACAACAAAAAATAATTTTAGTCAGTCAGCAAGTATTACTAATGCTAAACGTGAATATCAATATGCAGTTGATTTATATTCACCAACAGAACAGGGAGGATTTTATTACATTTCAAAGTTTGATGAAATGGGTGTTTCTAATGAATATGCTCCTTTAAAACAAATTGTTAAAAATGTTAAGATTGTAATTAAAATTAAAAATTTAGTTAATAAAAAAGTCAATGTTGTATATATCAATAATCAAACAAAGCAAAAAGTAATTATTGAAGCACTTATTAATGATAAGGGAATAATCACTTTTAAAACTAATCAGCTTGTTAAAGGTAGTTTTCAATTTGAAGGTATTTATGAACAAGAAACAAATAGAGTTTTAATTAATCCACAAAATTTAAATCCATCATTATTAAATATAGATAATCGAAAGATAGGCCATTTTATTTACTCTAATCAAAAACAATATATCTATTTACTAAAATCATACTTTAATGACAATGATGTAATTTTAGATTATGTTGATGCTAATAATCAACATACTTATTTAAAAGCAAAAACTCTAGGTCAATACTTGGTATTTGATCCTTCACAATTAAAACAAAAACAAAAATATCAATTAGTTAATGTTATAAACCATAAAGGAAATACATGAGTTGATTTAAATAATATAAGTAATGATTTAAAAAATTTGGATTATTCCAAAAATGGACGTTATTTATATGATTATTATGGAAGATTACCATATTTATACTTTAATCATTTACCACAAAATCTAATTAACCAAAAAGTTTATTTGACTTATACAATTAACCAAAATGATGAATTTCGAATTTATGGTATTGTTAATAAAGAAAAAGAAGTAGTTTTTGACTTAACAAAATTAAAAATTAATACCCAACAAAGTTATCAATTACGCGATATGCGAATCGCAAATAGTGATTTATTAATTTATGATAATAAACAACATGAATTTAATAATAATATTTTATATTTTGATAACAATTATTACGGTTTAAACAATAATAATCAAAAACAAATTAATATTGATTACTTAACTCCTAATCGTAATCTTTATTTAACTTTAAAAGCAATGGGTAATGAATTTGTTAATAAGAAAAAAATACCTTTTATAATGACAAAAGCAATGGCTTCTTTAGTTGAACCTGATACTGCAATTTTAGATTATAATGAATTAGAAAAGGGTTATGTTTATCAAATTAGTACAGCAACACTAGAGGGTAGTGATACAAACTTATACTTAGATAACGTTAATTCTATTGATAAAACAAAAGATAATGGCTTACCTTATTCGTCTCTAAAATACAATAACGCAATGCGTGAAATTAAAAATTTAGGTACTGATCATCCAGTCTATGGCAAAATGTTATCAAATGTTTATTATCCATCAATTAGTACCCAACCTGAAATCTTACAAAATATTCGTTTTTTTGATAGTAAAGTAATTTCAAAAAGTTCTTTAGATGGAAATATTAGTGTTAAAGCAACGGATGTTAACATTGAATTTAACCCTTGAGTTTTTGCAAAAACTTTCTTACCTATCACAGCAATAGCTCGATCAGAACTAAATGAAAAACACTTATTAGATGAAGCATTTAAAACTTTTGGTTATGAAATTATTAATGGTAAAAAAATCAATAAATTATATGATGTTCCTAACTTTGAAGATAATGGTATTATTCATCAAATATCATTATGAACAAAAAATGGTTTACCACCTAAAAGTGAAAATGATGAAAATGCTTTCTTTATAAAACAAAATGGGCAATGGAAAATCAATGAAAAACCAGGCGTGTTAACAGAGCAGGGCGCCGCAGAATTCTTACCAGAATTTTTACGTTTAATTACTCAAATGTACACCTTCAAAACAACTCGTTATTTACAATATAAAGCCGGTTTAAAATTTGTTAATATTGAAGATGAAAAAGTACAACAACCATATACATACTTATTAGGTAAAATGCAAACAAAAACAAAAAGATTTGCTAATGAAATTAAAATATTGGGTATTAATTATGAAAAAAATAAATTTATTAATGGAAAACCAAGTCCTACTACTCAACTAAGTTTGATAAATGATCAGGGTGTTAATTTAATTGATCTAATTAAAAATGATGATCCTAATAATGAGATTCACAACATTATTATTAATAAAGTTGTCGCCCAAAAATATCATTTAAAGATTAATGATGTTTTTGAATATCAAATTAATAATCACATCAAACGTCTATCAAATAAATTTAATAACACACCAGAGAATTATAAAACTAAGTTTAAAGTTGTTGGGATTAATGATAGTTTAATGGATGAGCAATTAATTATTAATCAAAAAGTTGCAAATAAACTAATTGGTTTTGATGATTATCGCCGTCGGATTCAAATCGAAAATGGTTATCCAATCATTGAAGAACGCGAGTTCAATGGATTCTTTACAAAAGAAAAAGAACCTATTTTCTTTAATAATATGGCTTCATTTTATTCACCTACTGGACTATCACCAGCAATTGATTCATGACCACAAAATTTATTAGAAAATATTGGTGGTAATGTTCAAAGCATTAATATTTACTGAATTTTTTATTACAGTTGAGATTTAGCTAATTCGATTTTAAATGCTAGTTTCGATAAAAATAAAATTACTTGAGAACCTTTTTCAGAAATTAATTTAGATAAATTATTAAAGAAAATAGGAAAAATTTTTGGAAAAGAAGCTAATTTACCATCATTTAAAGCAGTTGATGCTAATATTGAAAACGAAATATTTGCTTCAGTAGTTGATAAAACATCATTTACATTATTATTAAATATCATTACTGCTATTATTCCATCACTTGTCATTATTATTATTCTAGTAGCTTCAACACTAGCTAATGAATCACGGCGTTTAATTGCTATTATGAAAGTATTAGGAATGCGTGATTTTAGAAATGTTAATAATTTTATGTTTATTTATCCAATCGTATGATTATTAAATATTCTTATTGCTACACCGCTTTCTTTTGGAATTATTCATATTTATAAATTAGCAATCTTTGCTGCTTTTAATATTGTTTTAGTAGCTTCTATCCCTTGATGAATCTTTGTAATTAGTTATGGTTTTGTCGGGATTGTATTATTATTTGCTTGATTACAAATGTTATATAAAACAAAAAAACTAAATTTACCAAAAGCTTTAAACCAATTTAATAATTAAAAAGACGGCCGTAAAGACCGTCTTTTTTTTAATGTTAATTGCTTGTTTTTATTTTTGTAAGATTTTTTTTAAAACATTAAAAGAAATGGTTGGATTCGCTTGTGCTTTAGTTAATTTCATTATTTCACCCATAAAAAATTTTTCAACACGGTCGGGGCGTTCATTGTATTGTAATAACATTTCTTGATTCTTAGCTAAAATTTGATGTCAAAGTTTAGTAATTTCATTTTCATTAGTAATTTGCTCAAAACCTAATTCCTTAATTAGAATTTGAGGATCTTTATTTGTCAAATAAATTTTTTCTAAAATTATTTTTGTTTGTTTTCCATTAATCAAAGTTTGATCAAATAATAAGATCATTCTAGCAATTTTTTGCAATAATTCTGGTGTAATTTCTTCAATGTTTTGCGTATTTTTATTAATTAGACCAATAAATTCCAAACATAATCATTTATAAACACTTAAAGGATTATTAACAATTTTGTCTACATATTTAAATGCTTTAAACAACGGTCCATCACTTAATAACTGTTCGATAGCAGAACTAACTAAACCTTTTTGTGCTAGTTGTTGACGCAAATCATTAATACTACATGATTTAGTTAAAAACAATTTTTTTACATAATCATCACTTAGATGAATTGGTGCAATATTTGCTTCACGAATATAGCGATAATTAATAGCATCATTTTTTGAACGCATAAAAACCGTTGTATTCGTATTATCATCAAAACGTCGTGTTTGTTGTTCAACATTCTGATTTAGTAAAATTAAATTTAATTGACGTCTTATCTCATAATCAATAGCTTTAGCAACATTTGAAATAGAATTAATATTTTTAATTTCTACTTTTGTGCCAAATTTTTTAGCCCCTTGAGGTCTAATTGAAACGTTTACATCAACACGTAATGATCCATCTTCCATTTTTGCATCTGATATATCATTAAACAATAAAATTTTTCGCAATTCTTCTAAAAATAAAACCGTCTCTTGTGCACTTCGTAAATCTGCTTCACTAACGATTTCAATTAAAGGTCATCCTGCACGGTTATAATCTAAATATATTTGATTACCTATATTAGTTTGTTTGGCTGTATCTTCTTCTAAATGAATTTGTTTGATACGTATTCGTTTTAAATTATTATATTCATCAATGATTTGAATATAACCATTCTGACCTATTGGAAAATAATTTTGTGTAATTTGATATCCTTTAGGTAAGTCTAAATAATAATAATGCTTACGATCAAAAGCAATAAATTGATGATTAGTACGCATGTGTAATGCATTTGCTAAAAAAAGTCCTTTATGAACAACTTCTTGATTAACAGTTGGTAATGTACCTGGCAATGCTAAATCAATTTCATTAATTAAAGTGTTAGGAATACTCTTATGCGATGTTGCTGTATTAGAAAACATTTTGGTTTTTGTATTAAGTGCAGTATGCACTTCAATACCAATAATAACTTCAAAATTTTGCATTATTATTTTTCCTCATTTCCTAGTAAATTATTGATTAAATAAGCGCCATTTAATAATTTATTATCATTTAAGTAATCTGCTCACAAATTTAAACCTAAATTTCCTAATTTAGTTGTTAAAAAGGGGATTACAATTGATGGAAAACCACCAAAATTAGCAATTTGCATTACATCTTCAACTAAATTAGTTGTGGGCTTTTGGTTGTTAACATCATCAATTGTTTCACTTATATCATGAACTGCTAAATTTAAAATTAAATCACAATTTTTAAATAAATTTTTAGCTTGATCAACTATTAATGTACGCATTTTTTTAGCAGCAACTAATAAAGTTTCAAACTGGCTTTCTTGAGTAACATAAGCACCTATCATAAAACGTTGTTTTAATTGTGTTCCTAAATATAAAGTTCGCGTTTTAATAATTAAATCCTCATAGTTATCATAATCAATATCATGTTTGCCAAAAGTGATGTTTGTAAAATTAGAGTATGAACTATAAGCCTCACTAAAAGCGATTAATTTATAAACTGGACTAATTGCCTTTAATAAATTAATATCATAATCAACATTAATTATTTCATGCTCATCATTTAATTTAACAATCAGATTAGTTAATTCTTGTTGATATTTTGATGCTAATAAATCAAAACTAGGTTTTAAAACACCAATCTTATATTTATTTTTTGTTTTTAGCATTGAAAGTGATTGTGTTTTAAAACTAAGACTTGTAAAATCTTTAAAATCTCGCTTAGCAAGAGCATTAAAAACAATTTGCGTATCAAAAATATTATTTGTAAAAATTCCAACATGATCAAGAGAAGGAGCAAAGGGGTAAACGCCATAACGCGAAATAAGACCATATGACGGTTTAAAACCAACAATACCCATAATTGAAGCGGGGCGACGAACAGAATCTCCTGTATCTGTAGCAATTGCAAAAGGTACAACGCCTTGTTGAACTAAAACAGCACTACCAGATGAAGAACCTCCGCTAACATGTTTTGGATTTAATGGATTAATTACAGGGCCAAATGCTGAATCAGTACCAGTGCCTCCTAAACCAAATTCATCTAAATTTGATTTATTTAACAAAATTGCTTGTTTTTGATCTAATAATGTTTTAACTGTCGCATCATATGGAGGATTGTAATTTTTTAAAAACAATGAACCACCTGTTGTAATAATATTCTTAGTTGAAATGTTGTCTTTTAAAGAATATGGAATTCCAAATAAATAATCAATTTCTAAATTATCACTACTAATCTTTTCATCTAAAAAAGCTGCTTGTTTCAATGCCTGTTCATAATTATTTGCTAAAGTTGCATTTAAATTTTTAATCTTTAAATCATGATCAATCGATTTTTTAATCAAATCATAAATTTTAACTTCACGTTTTTTAATTTGATTATGAAGCGCTAAAATAGTTTTATTTTTCATTTTTTAATACCCCATAATGATCGATTACTTTTAGGCAATTATTTAGAACTTCTTCGCTATTATTACCTACACAAGAATTAATTTCATCTTCTCGTAAAAAATTATCAAAGGATTTATTAATAATTTCAAAAGGTGTTATATTTTGTAAATTAAAAAGCTCAAAAACTTTAATTTCATTAAATAAATTATTTAAACGATTTTCAACCTGTTTAATTTCATCATCAGTTAATATAAACATGCATGATGACATTAATTTTTGTAAATTATAACTCATCTTAATTTCTCTTTTCTTTATTAGTCAACATGAATTGGAATATGTTTATCCTCAACAATATCATCTTCATAATCATAACGAATTAAAGGAACAACAATTTTAAAAATTGGATAAATAATCAATAAGTTTAAAACCACCATTGGAATAAATAAAACAGCACGAATTGATAATCATTGTGTATATTTTAGACTTGATAATTCAGCATCAAACGATGGCATCATTAGTACATTAACCACTGCTTCAGTTAGTAAAATTGTTACTAAAACAGGGGCAAATATAATGAATCAATTTGTTTTGGTTTTAGCTTTATTTTTTTTATTGAATCAATATTTTATCAATAAACTAAACCAAACAACGATAATTGATAATAAGAAAAAACCTAAAATAATGCCAATCATCAATGTTCGTGCAATTTTAATATCAAAACCAAATAATTGAATATTAAAACCCTTATCACCAATTCCTGGAGCAAAATATAAAAATAAGGCAATTCCTACACCAATTAAAATAGTTGCCATTGAACTATAAATTGCAAATGGTAAATCCTTTTTTTTGGAAGTAGTTAGAATAATTCGAATTAGTCCTCCAATTAATCCATAAGCCATAGCAGCAATTAAATAACCATAATGAAATACACCAGCAGTCATAGCCACAGATAATAAATCAGTCATTGCACCAATAAAAATACCTAAAATTGGACCAAATAATAAACCTCCAATTTTAATAAGAATCCCTTCTAAAGTAACACGTGTACCTGGTCAAGCACGAAAAATTACAGAAGCTGTGTTAGCTGATAAAACTGTTAATAATATAATCACTGCAACAGAAATCGAAATCACCATAGCAATATTTGAAATCCCTTTAACCGAAGTTTTAGGAATAATATAAAAACGCTTTTGAAAACGAATTGAATAATAGATTTTTTTAATAACTGTAAAGATAATAAAAACAATCAAAAATGCTAAAAAAATTAAAATTGATTGTCATGAATTAATTCCATTACCTTGTGAAGTATTAGTTGTATGTAATACACTCATTATATTTGTCACAGATTCACCTCACTAATTAATAAATTTTATCATTTTATTGGAGTGCGTAAATGTTTAATTAAATAATCATTGCATTTACTAAAATGTTTACAAGTTAAAAAACCACGATGTGCACTTAATGGCGAAGGATGTGAAGCACATAAAATTAAATTTTGTTTTTGATCAATCAAATTAATGTAACTCATAGCTTGTTTTCCTCATAATAAATAAACAACATGCTTTTGTTTTCTAAGTTCGTTAAACACATTTTTAATTAATTCTTCATAACCAAAATTTTTATGCGAATTTGGTTGATGAGCGTTAACAGTTAAAACAGTATTCAACAATAAAACTCCTTGTTTTGCCCAATCAGACAAATCAGGGTTTGTTCTTTTTATTTGTAAATCATATTCTAAAGCTTTAAAAATATTGATTAGTGATCCTGGTAAATTATTTCCTAAATCCACACTAAAACACAAACCATTAGCTATTTTAGGTGTATGGTATGGATCTTGCCCTAAAATAACAACTTTAGTTTGTTCAATATCAAAAAAATCAAAACATCTAAACCGTTGTTTTTTTAAAGGAAAAACTACTTGATGATTCTCGATGTTGTTGATTTTTTTAATAATATTTTTTAAATAACTTTGTTTAGTTTCATTAATTATGAATTCTTTTCATTTCATTTGCTATAGTTAACATTTACACTTTTAATTTCATTAAGGTTAAAAAGATATTTTCTAAAATTATTCTTAGCAGCTTTAAAACTAGTCAAATTATGAATATTAGCATCCTTATTTTCTAAAGCAATCATTGCTAATTGCGAATATGATTGTTTTGATAAAATTTGGTTGTTTTCAGGGTTAGTAACAGGTAAAATAGTACGAGAATTGTTAGATGCTTTAATTGCTTCAACAAATTTGCGTGATTTGATGAAATCATCTATTTTTAATTCATTGATCTTTTTTTCACCTAAGAAAGCATATGGATAAACACCATTTAGACCACGATCATGTTCATAATATTGTCAGTCTTCAAGTTTTTTATCTTCAACATACTCTTTTTTATTAACTTTAGCTTCGTTTTTTAATTCTTGTTTTAAATCGCGGCCCAAAATACTAAACGCATGAATTTTAGATAATGTACCTGTGTAGTATTCATTATAAACAGTTGTACGTTTTTTCTCTGTCTCAGTTAACCCTGTTTTTTGATTTTTAATTTTTAAAAAATTTTCTTGAAGAGTTTGTGTTGCTTTTTGATTAATATTAGCAGAACGCATTGTTGATGGTGCAAAATTAACTACCATATCTTTTAATGGAATTTCATAAACTAAATTACGAATTTCTGGTTTGTGATCATCATGAATTTCAGCATAAGTTTTTTTATCAACACTTGATAAAGCAGCGTTAATTGAACTAAGTGCATTTAGTTGACTACCATTAGAACTAGCTTCCATAAATGATCCAGCTTTTTTGTTTGAAGAGTTATATCAAGCATATTGTAATTTAATATTTTTTAAACGTACAAGAACATTTTTTAAACTTGGATTAACTAATAATTCATCATTTACTTTAACACCAAAATTAGGTTTATTAATACTTAAACCTGTAATTGCATCTACATATTCTCAATCAAAACTAAAATTATATAAAGCAAGTTTGTATGTATGTTTACCTGCACCTACACCTTGTACTAAAGCTAATAAAAATTCTTTAGCAACTTCGTTTTTTAACCCTTTAAAAAGTTCAAAATCTTTATTTGAATGGTTATTAAATGCATGTTCTGCTAATCATTTTATTAATTGATCTGTCATAGAGGTAATATAAGTATACAATCCATCACTAATAACTAAAGAGTTGATTAATTCACTAACCTTATTTATTTTTGTTAATTCATCACTTGAATATAGTTTTTGGTTAAAAACAGTTTGTTTTTTTGTTTGGTCAAGAATTTCTAAATTATTAGCATATTTACTTGTTGAATCAAAATTTAACTTATTACCAATTAAACGAATCAATTCATTTTGCAAAATACTCAAATCAATTGGTGTTAGTTTAGTTGAACTTGATAAACTTTTTGTTCAAACTTCTTTTTTGGGAACCAAATAACCAAATTGATCGATTTCTTTATTGTTTTTATCAAAGCGTTTATTATCTTTAACACTCGTATAAGTTAAATCACCTGCCGCATAATAAACATCATCTAATAAATTTTGATTCTCAAAAATCATTTCATGTTTTTGATTCTTACCTTCAAAGGCTCGAATTTTAATTTTACCAATATTATTAGTTGTAGCATTAGCACTAACATAATGAACATTAACTTGAGGATGAGCAGCTGCTGAACACGATGCAGCAACAATTGGCGTTAATCCAATAAAACTAATTCCTAATATTGAAAAAATTAGCTTTTTACTTTTGTTTTTTTTCATATTTACTCCTTTGAAGTGGTTGCACGAATAAATTTACTATTTAATTTAGAAAAAATAATATCAGTTTCACCTGTTGACCCGTTTCGGTTCTTTTCAACAATAAATTTTGCTTCAATCAAATCATCGCGCATTCGGGTTTCTTGATTATCATTTTGCATAAAATTGCGTTGTTTTCGATCCCAATGTAAAAAAGCAACAACGTCAGCATCTTGTTCAATTGATCCAGATTCTCGCAAATCAGACAATTTTGGGGAATTATCAATTGTTTTTACTAAAGGGTTATTTTTCATATTAACATTATTGCTTACATCACGTTCTTCTGCTTTACGTGAAAGTTGAGCGATAGCGATTACTGGTGCATTAATTTCTTTAGCAATGATTTTTAATGCACTTGAAACACGACCTACCTCTTGTGTTCTTGTCATATTTTTATTTGCATTGCCTCCTGAAACCAATTGTAAATAATCTAAAACGACTAAAGCAATATCATAACGTTTTTTTAAATCATATAATTTTGCTTCAATGTCTACAATTGAAATATTAGGACGATCATCGATAAAAATAGGTCAACTTTTAATATCATTGATTGCTTGCATAGCAAAAGACCTTGTGTCATATCCTTTAGTTATACGATATTTATTTTCTATAACTTCACGATTAGAAATTCCTGTTTTAATTGAGATAAACTTTTGTAAAATTTGTTCTTTAGTAATTTCAAGCGAAAACATTACAATGATCTTTTCTTTTTGATTTGGTTGAATATTTTCGTTATATTCAATAATTTCATTAACATTGTTAACCATAACATTTAAACAAAATGTAGTTTTTCCAATTCCAGGACGAGCGGCAATAACAACTAATTCTCCAGGTTTATAACCATTAGTGAATTTATCAATATTATCGTATTTAGTTTTAATAACTCCAGGAATAATCCCGCTATTGCCTATTTTATTTAATTTCTCAAAATATCGATTAGCAATTAATTCCATATTTTCAATAGTATCTTCGGTTCGTGATGCAAGAATTTCTAAAAATTTTTCATGCATTTCTTTAAATTGATCTTTAGCGTTAATTAATGAAATTTGGGTTGCTAAAATCTCATTTGCAAAAACATCAAGTTTATTTTTAATTGAAGCATTCTTAATAATTTCAATACAATCTTTTAAATCTACTAAATAATCAGTACGATCTAAAATTTGAAGTAAATAATTCTTATGTAATAAATAATTTTGATCTTGTTCATCAATAATCACATAATTAGCTAATGCATTTAAAATATTTGATTCATTGATTTTATACTTTTGTTCGTTTAAATTAGCAATTGTATTAAAAATATTTTGCTGAATCTTTTCTGGAAAATCTTTAACTTCTAAACGTAAAACAACATCTTTTCAAAAGTCATTATTATTAATAATTAAACAAAACAAATCTAATATCGCATCATTTAAGTCTTTTGTTGGCATAATTATTATTCTTTGCTAACAATAACATGAAGTTTAGCAGTAACCTTTTTATGCAATAAAATTTCAACAATATGTTCACCAATACCTAATGCATGTGGTTTTGTTATCATATGCTTTGTTATAAATTTTTGTTCTTTATTAATTTCATCAATAATTTGTTTATTACTAATTGATCCAAAAGTTTGTAAATTATTTGTTTTTAAAAAAAATTGTAGAGGCTTTTGCTCTAGTTTATCTTTTAGTAAAGTTGCGTCTAAGATTGCTTGTTGTTCTTGAGCTTCTAAAATTGCAAGATCTTTATTTAAAACTTCTTGTGATTTATTTGTTAATGCAACTGCTTTTTTTTGTCGAATTAAAAAATTTTTTGCATAACCATCACTAACATCAATAATTTCATTTTTTTTACCAAGACTTGCAATATCTTCTAATAAAATAACTTTCATAACTTTACTCCTTATTATTTAAATAAAACGAACATATCATTAATTATTTATAAAATGACACATTCGTTTTATTTTGATTTTAATTATTCTTTAACGTATGGAAGTAATCCTACGAAACGTGCACGTTTAATTGCATTTGCAATTCTTCTTTGCATACGAGCACTTGCTCCTGTTACACGTCGTGATGCAATTTTGTTATTATTGTTAATAAAACGTTGTAGTAATTCTACATCTTTGTAATCGACATGTTCGATTCCTTTAGCAGATAAAATACAAACTTTTTTACGTGGTTTACGATTACGGTTATTAGTTACTTTGGCCATAAAATCTCCTATTCTAAATCATCATCAAGATTAATTCAACTTGTAATTTCATCTTCTTCATCATTATTTTTATTTAAATTTGATGTTGTCGATGAAAGGGTAGTTTGAGGTTTGTTTGAACTAAATGCTGCATCAGTATTAATACCTGTATATGATTCCATCATTGTATCAACATTTACCTTATTGTTATCACTAGGACTTTGGTTTCGACGTGATAATGATTGAACTTGATCAGCGTAAACTTCAGTTACATAATTTGTTTTACCATTATTGTCGACATAACTTCGAGAAACTATACGTCCTTCAATTGCAATGGCATCACCCTTTTTTAAATATGTTGTTAAGAAATTAGCCTGATTATTTCAAGCAACACAACGTATAAAATTTGCATTAGCATTAGGTGTATTGTCATTTACAGCGATTGTAAAGTTAGTAACTAAACGCCCACTTGGTATTTGACGAGCTTCTGGATCACGTACTAAATTACCAATCAATATTACTTTATTCATTTTACGCCTCAATATCTTTAAAGTTAAATTAAAATACGTTATTTTTAACGTTTTGAATTTGTGTTTTTAACAAATTCTTTAACTGGCAAACCAGCTGCTTCTCGTTCGGCTTTCATTGCTTCATAAGCTGCTTGACGTTCTACTGCACGACGTTCTGCTTCTTCTTTTTGACGTGCATAAACTTCAGCACGTTTTTCATTACGTTGTACTTTTTTAGTATTAACAGTTGCTTTATAACCGTAATCTTTTTCTAAATTAATAATAATATGTCTCAATACATTTTTATTAATAATTGCTAAACGTCTAAATTCATTAATTAGGCTAACATCAGTAGTTTCAAAATTATAAACATAACGATAAGCTGTTTTTAACTTATTAATCTCATAAGCTAATTGTTGCACGCCATCATAATTATTTTCTTTTACTTCTGTATTCTTTAAAGTTGCTTTTAATTCATTTGCAACTTTATTAGCTTGTTCTTGATCTAAATCACCACGAACAACTAACATAATTTCGTATTTCGCCATTTATTTTACTCCTCTTATGGATATTAATAGCTAATTTTGTTGTTTTAAAATTAGCAAGAGTGTTTAGTTCAATAATTATTGTTGAATAAACGTTAAAATTATAGCAAATTTAGCAGTATAATAAAGTTAAATTATTAAGTATGGCATAGGATTTTTAGATTTTAAATTATGGTTTTGATAGAAAAAATCAATGAACAAGATATTAATACCGTCGTAGCATATGTTGTTGCTTTCCGTAAAAAACTTTATCCCAAAGTTGATCATAATAACTTACCTAAGGAACTAGTTAATTTTAAACAAACTTACATTATTAATCCTTTAGGAATATGGTTTAGTGTTTTTTTAGAAGATACACATGAATTAGTTGGAACAATTTCATGTCATGAATACGATTATAGATATAATAATCTATTCTATCTAGATAGAAGTACTAAAACAAGTGAGGTTGGTAAATTATATATTGATCCTTTGATTCGACGTCAAGGAATTGCAACTCGTTTGTTTAACGCATTAAAAGACCAAGCTAAAAAACAAGGAATTAAATGTTTTTATTTACACACACACCATCACTTGCCAGGCGCTAGAGAATTTTGGTTAAAAATGGGATTTAAAATTCAAAAAGAAATGACTTTAGAAGATGATGGTCAAGACATTATTCATATGACTTTAGAATTATAATAATATAAAAAAATCATGGAATTATTAACCATGATTTTTGGTCACAACTTATTGAATTGCACAACAAATTTTAATAATAATTAAATTTCTACTCGAAATTGTGATGGTGGAGATGAGGGGAGTCGAACCCCTTTCCGCAACACATAATTAATAATATCTACAGTTTAGTTTTATTAAAAATAGTGTAGTTAATAACTAATAAAACAAATTTAAAATTAACTAACTATTTGTTAAATCTATTTAAATTTAAACAACAAATAAGAATTTTAAATTTAAAACTATTGTAAAATAAGCCCAAAAACCAACCAATAGTAATTATGTTAATGAACGTTTCTACTAATAACTAATTAGTACGCAAAAGCGTAGTTTGCATTAGTAGCTGAAGCCATAAACGCTGGGTTTAATTCTACTTCAGAAGATTTTTTATTTTCTGCATTTAAAATGCCTCGAAAGCGATAAGGGGCTAACCCCACTGCAATTAGAAATTAATGTGTCACGTCGAAACCGTGACATCCCCAAATAAAATAGCACTATAAATAATTTATAGTTAATAATATTTTAAAGGATTAAAAAACAAAAAACAAGATTATTAATGTTTGTAAACATTTTTATCTTGTTTTTTGTAGTTCATGGTTATATTATTTATGTTTATTCAATAGTATTTTTTAAAAAATTATCCACTTCATTTTTTGACACAAATATTCTAGTTTAGAATATCAAAATTATTTAGAAGTTTAACTTTATTTTGAAAAATAAAGTTAAAAATACTATAGTATTTATGTTTTATTTATTTAGAAAAACAGGGTTTTGTGCTAAAAGCGCAACTTCACCCTGTTTTTATTATTTTAATAAGCCGAGATATATTCTTCTTGTAAAGTGTGACTTTTTTTTCGATTTCAATTAAATACTTTATCATACACAACTGTTAATAAAATTGATGAGACATAGTGTATGAAAGGAATTAATGAAATAATTAAAGCTTTTTTAACTTTCGTTTTATTTTCATTAAAATCATTTAAATACTTAATTAAAATGCGAATATTAACAACTAAGCTAATTAAATATGTTAATGTTCATAAAACTAAAAATAGGCCAAAAAAAACAATTGATAAACGAATTTGTTCTTTTTGTGATAAATAAACTTCTAAATCTTTAGGATTTAACATGTTAATTAATTCTTTTTCATGATTTAGGGTATATGCATCAAATAAATTATGACGCACTAATTCATGACCAATTCAAGCTCCTACACAAACAAATAACGCAGCTGCAAATAAAAGTAAAACTCAATTTTGAATTGAAATAAACTTTAATCTTTTAAAAATTAAATCCATAATCTTTTTTAATTATCCCCTTCTGCTTGTGGTGATGTTGGTAAACCAGGACGTGGAGGTCTTCGATAATCATAAGCAAATTGTAAATAATATGTAAAGTTATTTTTCATACCACCAAGTGATGAAATCGTTCAGTTTGTATCAATTTCCATAATAGGCACAATTGCTGCTTCATCACGTAAAATTTTTTCTAAATTTAAAATTGTTCTAAAGATACTATCATCATCTTCTCAACCTGGACGATTCCCTGAAAAGAAATCAATAATTCTTTTACGTTGATCAACAACTGTTTCTAATTTTGTCATATAAATTTCATTATTAACTTTATCAGATATTTCATTATTCTCATTTCTTAAGTACTTACTTAATAATGGTTTTAAATCATTTATGTAAGATAAGTTGATTACTTGATATGATCCAATTGGTAATTTTTTAATAGAAAATTTGTATTTAAATCGTTTTTTGAAATTAATTTCATCAATATTTTCTTTATTATAATATTTTGCATAATCTTCTTTTGTAGCTTGAACATATTGATTTGTTTTTTTATCGATAACTGGTTGAATTTGTAGCGTTGTAAATTGACCTGTTACATTATTTTGCAATACTAGTAAAAACGGTTTATTTTCACGTTTTGGATCGTGTTTATTTAAGAACTCTTCTGATAAATAAAATTCACGTTCTTGCATTGTATCAATTTCGTTCTGTAGATTATTAGCTTCTTTTTCTCACGTTGATTTCGAACTACTTGTAGGCTCATTTTTAATTTTTTGATTTAATTTATTAATTTGGTGTTCTAAATCATGAATGATCTTAGCGTCATATTCAGAATAATTAACATCAAACATTGGAATGGCTTTATCTTTTAATTTTAATTTACGTAAATCAGCTCTATTTGTTAGGTGTTGTGGATTATAAACTTCACTTGTTTTAATATTTGTTGGCGTTACCAATTCACGAATAATATCAGCGTCTTCTTCACTAATATGTAAACGTTTCAAAGCGTAATCTAATTCTGCTTTATTTTTATAACGATCAAAAAAGTTTTTTGGCGTTCAAGATCCTGTTGGATTTAATTCATAACCTGAGCTTTTATTATTTTTTAAATCAATTCCATCAGGTGTTAAAAATAATCCTAATGCTGAGTCATAAGTACTACCAGCATATTTATCAAAGTTTTGATAAGAAATATCAAATTTACCACTATTTGCAAATGTCACAAATGTGTTTGGCGGTAATGCTTGTAACTCTAATTTTACATAACCATTCAGATTACGGTCAATTAAATCTTTAATAGCAATTACAGCTTTTCCAATATCAGCTGGTTCGGTAGGATAAACAAATTTTAAAACAACTTGTTTTTTATCTGGATGTTTTTTCTTATATTTATCTAAATAAAATTTAGCAACTTGTGGATCAAAACCAGTATCTTTTCGGTTAATATTTTCAAATGTTGAATTTTTAGCAGCAACGTGGTCACTAAAATCATTATTTTGGATTAAAAAAGAACGGTTTTGTTTTCTTGTTTCATGTGTTTTTTCATCTTTAATAGTATCAATGTATTCACTATCAAAACGTTTATTATCAAATCAATATTCTAAATTACGCCCTTTTGAATCTTTAATTCTTTGAAATGATGTTCAAGTTGTAACTGGAAAAGATGAAGTTCAACCAGATAATTTTAATATGTTTTCTCTGTTAATAGCAAAAGCAATTGCACGTCGTAAATCAGGATCTAGGATTGGAATGTCCTTATTAGGATTTTTTAAATATTCTTGATAACTATCATAACGTGATTGACGATCTAAATTAAATTGCATTGCAACCGTTCCAGCCCCTGCTTGTTTTTTCATTAAATCACGCATTTTACTTTGCGCTCAGAATTTTAATTGATATGATGGTGGAACAGTAGTTGATGAAATCATCCCTTGTTCAAATCAAAGTGATGTAACTTCATTTTTAGAATTAAAATAAATTTTAATCTTATCGCTAATTGTTCAATTAGCTGAAAAATAATCTTTATTTTTTTCTAATGTCATATAACCTTGAGGTCCTAAAACAACATCAGCAATATTAAATGGACCGCTTCAAACAAAATTTTCAAGAGTAGAACCGAATTTTTCAATTCCACCATGTGTTTCAATAAAACGACGATTAACTGGTAGTAAAGCTTGGTTTCCTAAAATATCAGTCAATAAAACACTAAATGAAGGTTTTGGAGCATAAGTCTCAAATTCCATTAGTAAATCAAAACGTGAAGTTGGTAATGATTTAAATTTAAATAAATCTTTTGAATTAGCTAAAGTTTGTAAATCATCACTTGCCAACTTTTGACGATGATTAAACGAAGGGTTTTCAATTAAATTAATAACAATTTTTTCAGGTGTGTTTTTATCTGGTTTTTTATGATCATATTTAGGATTAAAAATTGTTAAAGTTTTTGACTCATGAAATTTGAAATCCTTATTTTCAGGTAATTTTAAAGCTTCTTTTAATTCTTTATTTGAAATATTAGTATAGGCTTGACCTGTACTTAATCCAATTTCATAAGCTGCTTTTTTAATTGCCGCAATTTCTAGATCATCAACAGGGTGACCATTTTTATCAAAAGTTTGGTTTTGGTATGGAACAAAATTAGGATCTTCTTCTCATTGACCTGTTTGCTTATTTAAAATATATGGAGCACGACCAAAAGGGTTTTTATAAGGAACGCCATGTTTACGAATATATTCTTCTTGAGCATCATTAAAAGCGTTTGTTCCTTTGATGTTAAAACGTAATAAGTGTGAACGTAATTGACTACCAGTATTTAAGTCTAAAATATACTGAATTGCATCAATGAAATCTTGTGCATTAACTTCTTTACCATCACTTCATTTCGAAGCGCCAAAATTAGTTGTAAATTTTGTTGCAACAATACGATTATTTGAATTGTTATAAAAAACTCATGTTGGATCATCTTCACTAACTGTTGGTGCTAACGCTCCAGAATTAATTCCAAAAGATGATAAATCAACATATGATGGTGATATTCTCATACCTTCTAATTGTGCATCAGTCATATTATTAAAACCTGCATCAACTGGATTTTTATATTGATTTAAAAACAACTTTGATATTCCTAATAAGTTACCGATTGTTGAATTTGTTGATGGCGCTTCTTTTATTAAACCATCTACTAGTGAAAATACAATTTTACGAAGCGATGCAAATTTTACATAATTCAATGTGTTGATTGCATCCATTGCCAAACCAAAATTACTACCATCTTCTAAATATGGACTAATTTTATTTTGTTCTTTAGTGGTCTTAGTTCTAGCACAAGAAGCAATAATCGCAGCAACGGGAATTAAACCAACAATTCCAATAGATAAAAATATAATTTTCTTATTTATTTTTTTCATTTTAAACTCCTTAATTTACTAAACTGAGAATTGGTTTGAAATTCTAATAATTGTACGATTTTTATCTTTTGTATTTTCGTTTCTTGCATAAACTGGTGAAACAGTATATGATTTACCGTTTTCAGCAACATATTTGCGTGAACCTAAAGTCATTAAACTTTTTGGGTTTTTTGGATCACTTAAATCCATAACTTCTTTTAGATCTTTATCCACAAAATATATTTCAAATTCACTTCCTTTGGCATTAATTGAATCATAACCAATTAATTGGTTAGTGAAATTAGATAAAATTGCATAATCACTTGTTCATGAAACATAACCTTCATCTTCTAATGTTCATTTAGAATTAATGTCTGATTGACGTTTTAGATAAAATAAATTATTTGTATTATCTGTGTGAACATCGATATATTCTATTTTGCCATTATTTTTATTTTTTATTGCAATTTTTTTAACTTTATCCTTATATTCTTTTTTAAAGAAACCATACATTAAAATAGAATCTTTTTCTTTATTTCGATAAATTTGAGCTAATGTTCGATCACCAATACCTTTTGATCTTAATATATATAGTCACATTGCTCGAGCACGATCTGTTACTTTTGTTTTATTATCTAATTCCAAAATATTTAAATGATCATCTTTAATTGGTTCACGATTGTCATCATAAATCTCTCAATCAATAATTTTTCTTAATCAACGGTCTTTGAAAAAACCATTATTTGTTAATCTTGTTTTACCGATATATGAATTAGATTTAGGACTTAAACGTGTTAGAAAAGAATATGAATTCAAATTATTTAAAACATCACTATCATGAGTTTTTGTCAATGCTAAAAAGTTAGCATTAGATAAAAAGCTTTCCTTAACTTTATTAAAATTACTTTCTAATTCTTGTGGTTTTGTTAGATAATCATCAAATAACTGTTGATTTTTTTGATAAACATTTAAAGACTGATTTGCTAAAACATTTTGAATTTTTTCGTAATTATTTGTTGCAAATAAGGTATTTAATGCGATTGTATTTGATACACTTAAGAAATTATTTACTGGAATTAAACGCTCGTTTCATTGTTTTGTATTATCACCACTAAAGACATATTCATTCCCTGTATTAAAATCACTTAAACCTGAAATATAATTTGGTAGGTTATCTAACTCATTTTGTGAAGGAATAAATACAGTTTGTACATAATCACGTGTTAATACCTCAGCAATATTAAATACATAATCCCCAAAAATTTCGTTTAATTTTTCTTGAACACGTTTTTTATTTAATGTTACATAATCTGATGAAACAACAGTTCCATCAGCATTTGGAATTTCAGACGATTGAGAAATTCCAAAAAATGATCCTAATCAACCATAAATATCTTTTGAACCACCAGGTATATCAGTATAAATTGTAAATCCAAAAGCATATTGTAATAATTGACCAAAGTTTAAAGTGTTATTCTCACGGTGTTTTCGTTCAATTTCAAGTTGAATTCCTTTAATAATTGAATCAACAGTACGTACATTTTTTTGGTTTGGTTTTGCTTTTCAAACATTCTGTGGATTACCAGCAAAATTATATGTATCAAGTGGCTCTCCATATGGTGAGCCTGGTCTTTCATATTTATTACCAAAACTTCTAAATCCATATAAACCTAGTTTGCCATCAAACACTTGTTTGTATTTATCTAATTCAGATGGGTTAAAATCTTTTGATTTATAAAATTTAAAAATATCATTAGATTCTGTAAATCCATCAAATAATAAACCTGTCAGATTTTGTTTAAACTCTTCTAGTGTTAGATTTTTATATGCTTCTTGTTTTTTTATTACTTCATTGAAAAATTTATCAACATCATAACGTTCTTTTAAATATTCATAATCTCATTTACGAACATTTTCATGACTTGAGCTTAAAGCATTTTCCACAATTGTATATTTAGCTGGATCCACAGACATAAATTCAATTAAAGAAGGAATATCTTTAAATTTAATTGTGTAGAATTTTGATCCATTATTTTCAAGTGTAAGAGGAGTGAATGATCCATTATTTGATTTTAGATAATCAAAATTAATTGCTTGTGCTTCAGCAGGCGTTAAAATCATTAATGGGTAAATTTCTTTTTCTGTTAATTCGTCAAGCTTTTTTAAATGTTTATTATCTTTTCCATCACCTCTATCAACAATCAACTTAATAGTTCCAAATTCATTTAAATTTATCATGCTTTTATTAAATAATTGTTCATATGAAGTAATTTTATTTTGTGTAAGATAGCTAGGACGGATACCAATAATTGATTCAACTGATTCTTTTGTTTTTGTTCTTAAAATATTTTGATATAGTTCTTTTTCTTTTGGTTTAACAAAATATTTATAACCATTATTACCTTCAATTCCAGCGTCAAAATAATTAAATAATGTTGTTTGAGCAACTACATTAACATTTTTAACACCGAAACGATCAAACTGTTTGTCATAATATTTTTTAATTTCTATTAATTCTGGATCAAGTTTGCTGACTTCTTCTTTAGATTTATTATCTCAAATTTTTGATGCATTGTATTGTAAAGTTAATAAAGCATATTTAAATTGGTCAAAGGTTTTATTTGTAATATCTTCGCCAATAATTTGCGAAAGAACTTTTTTATAATATGGAACAGATGATGCATTCGCTTTTTCATCTAATTTTAAAGATTTGCTAATGTTAAAATCAGGGTATTTAAACATCGCATCAGTAATTCGTTCAGCTCATTTTCGTTTTTCATTTGAAGTAAACATTGGGTGATCAAAATATGTTTTTAAATTAAACATTGATGTATCAAAATTACCGTTTTCATCTCAACCACCATTATAGTAATTTTTAACGATTAGGCTATTAATTGAATCTTGTATCTCTCTCACTTTTTCATTAAGTTTTCTTGTGTTAATTGTCCCATCTGATTTTAAACAAGTTGATAAATCAATTACTGGTGTATTGTTTTTGGTTTTAATTAAAATTTCAATATCATCTTTTTTGTATGGATGTTTTTTCTTGTGAAGTTTATAAACAATTGCTCTACCATCTTTACTAAATTTAATTGGTGTTCCCATACCATCTTTTAAAATACCATCATATTTTGAAAGTCCTGGTTTTTCAATAACACTACCAAATTTAAAATTATCATTTTTTTGTTCTTGACTATTTTGATCATTATAAAAATAATATTCAGCTTTTAAACGACTTGGATCTTTAATGTCAGGGCCAAATGATGGGTTAACAGTTGCAGATTCATGATCAAATGAATTCATAATAAATAAATCATATGGTTTAACATTACGTAATTTTGCCGCCTCAAATAATTCATCGTATTTTTGTAAAAAACGACGTTTTTTATTATAGAAAAAGGCTTTAGGATCATCAGCATTAACGGAACCAAAAATATCTTTTTGTGTTTCTCAAACTGGATTTTTAGGATCGTTATTTAATGAAAAATTAAAGAATGACCCATCTTTTGTTGGATTATAATCAACATCAGTTTTTCTAAAGGTAATTCCGCTAGAACGTGCATTTAAATAATCTTGTAATGCCTTACCATTTACATATGATTCATCACTAACTCCCGATCTAGAATCAATTCCTCCACCAATAACTGAATCATTACTATCACTAATATCTTTCATGTCTTGTAATGTTTGGTGATGTCCATATTCGTGTGTACTTACATATTTTAAATAGTTAATACCTGTTGTTTTAAATGCAGGATCAGATTGAGCAACTAATGATAAATAAGGAATTCGATCAGTTACATAAATACCTTCGTATTCACCATTAACAACTTTATATGTATTTTTACCATATTTATCTTGAACAACTTCTGTATGAATACCATTAATTTTTTGTAATAAATGACGATTTTTATTTAAAACCTTATCTAATAAACCGCTATATGCATCAACATAAATAGTATAAGTTTTAATAATTTTGCCGTTAACAAATTTACTTCCTTGTTTAATCAAACGAGGTGTAAAAACATCAAAATAATTAGCCGCAACTTTAAGAGTGTTGAAAGCATCATCAAAACTTGAATCATAATTATAACCTTTTGGATTATTTTTAGGTGATTCTAAAATTAAATCTTTATCATCTTTTGTTGTTAAAATTAGTTTATTTAAACCTTCGACTTTTGTTTTAGTAATAGTTACCAATGAAACTTTTTTCTCATCATAGTTAACTAATTCAGATTCTAATAATGATTCTTTTGATTTATAAAAATGGGGATTTTTACCATTACCATCAATATCATAAATATAAAATTGTTTATTTTTAAATGTAGATTCAACATCATAAACATTTTTAAAATTTTGTTTTTGATCAATATAATCATTAAAATTTTTAGTAATTATTTCACGTAAACTTGATGCTAAAATACTATTATCATTTTGAATAAATTCATCATTTGAACTTGATTTAGTAGTGAATTCATCCTTAAACATGTAGTATTTAATTTTTTGTTGTTGGCCACCAATGGTTGCATCAATTAGTAAATAATTTTGATTACCACTTGATTTACCAATTGATTCAAGATCAAGCGAACCACCAAAAGGAGATGAAGCACTAGCATTAAATTCCAAAAATTCATTAATTTTAATTTTATTAATTTCATCCATTTTAACGTCGATTTTAGGATTAAATTTTTTATCTTTTGGAATTAACCCTTTAACAAATTGTAATTCGTTTAAATATGCTTGTACTTTTTGTTTTGCTTGTTGTTCGTTTTGAGCATAAAAAAGATAATTTAATGTTCGATCACTTGCTTTAAGATTTTTTAAATTAGGAAAATTTAGTGGATCTTTTGTTAAATCAAAGTACTTATCAGCATTAAATAAATAAGTATTTTTTGCGTTTTTTAGGACATCAATTAATTTAACACCACCAAAACTATGGCTATTATATGCTGAAATCATTAAAGGAATTTTTTGATGATATTCTTCTAATTCTTCTAATGTCATAGCATCTTTATTAACTTGTCGTGCTAATGAATCATAAGCATTGCCGGGGCCAGCATTAATATTATAAATTGGTAATGAACCAAAAAAAGCATCTGGGAAGAATTCAATTACTGTTCTTTCTCTTGTACCACTATGTAACCCTAGTGTAATTGCGTTACCATTTTGTTGAATTCCACGACTTAATTTAAATTCTTTCAAAGTCAACAAATCCGGTCCTCAAGAAACATTTTTAAAGAATCAATTAGTAAACTCAATGAATTCGTCTGGAGAAATACTATTGATATAATTGTTATTGAAAACAATTGGGCCCACTTCTAATCTTAAATTTGGTAAGTTGTTGTTATTTAAATTAACAAAATTATCTAAAAATTCAAGATAAGAAATTTTCTGACCTTTTTTATATTTTCCAAAATCAATTAATAATGTTACTTGTGTATTATTACCTTTTTTTGCTTTAAAATCATAATCAGCAACTGGTTTGCCAAATTGATCCATTAATAAAGCACGATCTACTTGACGATTAGGAATTGTCGTATCAAAACTACTGTTAACTTGTAATGTTTGACGTCCAAGTCCACCAGTAGAAACAGCATATAATTTCATAAAACCAACAACAGCACCAGCAAATGCACCAACTGATGCAAAAGCAATTGCAATTTTAGCTGATAATTTTAACCTTTTTTTCATATTGCTTTCGCTCCTTTTCTAATATTTTCCTGCTTTTCAATTAGCAATTTCTTCATCTGTCCCAAGAATATAATGATCGTTTCCTAAATGAATTCATTTTGGTTGTTTTGTTGGTGTATATTCATGCATGTTAGCATCATATACATAACCTAATAGTGATTTTTTTTCTGAATCAATTGAAGGTACAGCTTCCATTAGAGAACGTGTGTATGGATGTAAGAAATTATTAACAATTTCTTTTGTTGGACCAATTTCTAACAACACACCCTTATTCATAACTGCAATTCGATCTGAAATATATTCAACCATTCGTAGATCATGAGCAATAAATAAAATTGTTAAATCATATTTAGTTTTTAATTCTTTAAAAATATTCACAACTTGAGCTTGAATTGAAACGTCTAAAGCACTAATTGGTTCATCAGCAATTAATAACTTCGGACGAAGTGCTACAGCTCTTGAAATCCCAATTCGTTGTTGTTGACCACCTGAAAATTCTAATGGATAACGGCGAAGAACGGTTTCATCTAAACCAACTGATTTTAAAACATCTAAAATTAAATGGCGCGTGATGTCTGTTCTTGTTTTTGATTTTCAAGTATTAATATCATTAAAAGATTTTTGTAATTTTTCATCATTATTATCTAATGATAAATGATTTAATTCTAATTCATTGAATAATTGGATTAATTCTTGTTGAGCAGTTTCATTTAAATAATCAAACTTTAAATCTTGTGCTTTTTCTAAAAAAATTTGTACTTGTTCATTATTTAAAAAATTTTTTGCTTTAAGTTCTTTTTTTAATCCTCGTAAATAATCTTTATAAATTAAACGTAAGAAAGATTTTTTCAAATCTTTAATATTATTTAATCCTTCTGAAACAACTGTTTCAATATTTACATAAGGATTAAGTGAATTCGATGGATCTTGAAAAATCATCTGCACATTATTAACCATAAAATCAGTTAGTTCTTTAGTAACTTTCTCACCTTGTTTAGGCAATTTAATACCATCAATAATAATATCCCCAAAACTATGACGCGCTAAACCAATTAACGCAGATCCGGTTGTTGATTTACCAGATCCTGATTCACCAACTAATCCTAAAACTTCACCTTGATAAATATTAAATGAAATATCTTTAACCGCTCTAAATTTTTTAAATCCATGACCATAAGTAACATCTAAGTGACGTACTTGTACTAAACGCTTTTTTTCAGGATTTGCATTTAATCGTTCTATTAAACCTTCAGTAACTGGGCGAATAGTAATTTTGTCTGGTAAACAAAAACGTTTTTTGTGATTAAAAAAGGCTTTTTTCTGGTTTGTATCACTCATAATTGATGCTCCTTATTTTATTAATTATTTTCTTGTCGTTTTTTAAAATTATTTCATTTATCTAAAATTATTTGTGGAGGTGTATACTTTTCAGCACGTTCATCTAATAATGCTGATTTAACACGATGAGTTTCACTTACATGATACATTTCAGGTTCATGTTCAAAATCACGAGTTAATGCATAATCATTACGAATAGCAAATGCATCACCAACTATGTCATTTAAACGTGATGGAACAGAACCTTTAATTGTTGCTAAACGATCACCTTTATTAACGTCAGGCATTGACATAATTAAACCTCAAGTATATGGATGTTGTGGGTATCATAAAATTTCATCACGCTGACCTTCTTCAATAATTTGTCCAGCATACATAATAGAAATATAATTAGCAATTGAAGCAACCACTCCAAGATCGTGAGTAATAAAAATAATACACATTTTAAATTTCTCTTGTAACTCACGAATAACATCTAACACTAAAGCTTGCACTGTTGGATCAAGCGCTGTTGTTGGTTCGTCTAAAACTAAAATTTTTGGATGTAATGAAACAATTGAGGCAATTACAACTCTTTGAATCATTCCACCAGATAATTCGTGTGGGTATAATTCCATAATTTCTTCAGGATTATTAATTTTTGTTAATTTTAAATATTCAATTGATTTATTATAGGCTTCTTTTCTTGTCTTAACAATTCCATTAATTAACATCCCTTCCATAATTTGCTTACCAATCTTCATGGTTGGATTTAATGTTGACATTGGATTTTGAAAAACTGCAGAAATTACTTTCCCTAAATAACGTGATTTCTCTCAATCTTTGAAGCTAAAATCTTGAACTTCATTGTTATATAATAAAATTTTACCTTCTTCAACATTGGCATTTTTTCCAGCCAAACCATACAAAAGAGAAGTAATTACTGATTTACCAGATCCTGATTCACCAATAATTGCATGGACTTCACCTTCATAAAATTGAACAGATGTATTTCGTAAAACTAAAGCACGATCATTGGGTTTTGATGGGTTTGTAAAAGTTAAACGTACATTTTCGATTTCAGCTGCAATTTTTTTAACTGTACCATCTTTAAAACTTTTATATTTAACATTTTTTTCAAATTTTTCAAAATCAAAGTTTTTTCGTGAATTAGCAGCTTTAAAAGCCATTGTTTGTTTTTTATGTTTTTTATTAGCTATTGTAGTTTCTTTTTGTTCACTAATTTCATTAATACCACTAGCCTGTTCATTAATTAATGTTGTTGCTAAGATTTCTTCATTTAAATTTTGATTTTGATTATTATCTTTAACATTAATTTCTTCTTCTAAAGTAACAATATCTTGAATATTAACTTTTTCATTAGTTAATTGTATATTAATGTCTTCTAAATTATTTAATTGTGGTTCTAAATCCACCTCTTGTTCATTTAAACAAACATTATTTGAAGTTAATTTTAAAATTTGTGGTTTTAATGTTTGAATAAAAGCGCGTTGACTACGAAGATAGTTAATATAAGTATATCGGTTGTTTTTTTGTTTCATAAATTATCTTTGACGTCTTAATGCGTCTTGTGTGGCACCCCCAACTAATTGAATTGAAGCAACTAAGCAAACTAGTAAAAATGATGGAATTAAAGTAAAACGTGGATATAAAGTAATGATTGATGAACCATCTGCAATTAAATTACCTAAAGTTGGTGTATTTGGTAAAGATAAACCAATAAAAGCAAGTGATGATTCAGCTAAAATAGCTCCTGGAATACTAAATACTAATTGAGTAATCATCATTGGAATTAAAATTGGTAAGAAATTTAAAATAATTTTTCATGCTTTTGTTCCTAATGTTTTTGAAGCTGCAACCCATAAAAAACTACGAGCACGTTTAACTTGTGAACGCATTTGATTAGCCATTGCAATTCAACCAGAAAATGAAATAGCAAAAATCATAACTCCAAATGATGGTTTTAAAATAATTGTTAAAATCATTAAAATGATGATTGTTGGAACGTTTGTTAAAATTTTAATAATGAATGTCATGATTTTATCAAACATTTCAAAATAACCCATTAAAATCCCTAAAGTTACTCCAACTACTAATTCAATAGCAGTTACAATAATAGCAATTCCTAATGAATAACGTAATCCTCACCATAGCATGGCTCATAAATCACGCCCATTATTGTCAGTTCCAAAAATAAAACCATCTGTAAAATAATCTAAATATCGTTTATTTGGTCGTAATTCTGTTGGTGATCCTGTTGTAAAAGGAATAATAATTGCCAAAATAAATAAAATAATAATAATTGCTAATCCGATTAATCCAGAAAAAGAACGTCCGTATCGGTTAGCAAATTCACGAAAAGGACGAGGACGCCCTCCCATGTATGCATTATCTCTAAACTCAATTAAATGACCGATAATCTTTCATTGTTGGTGTTGAAAAGGTTGTAAAAACTTATTTGGTGCATCAGATGTTAATTCATCTATAAATGATGAAGTAATACTTTTTGATTTTTGTTTTAAATATTCTCCAAACTTCGCCATAAATTTATTTTCCTCCTCTTCTTATACGTGGATCAATAATTTGATATAAAGCATCTCGAATTGTATAACCAATAATTGTAATTAATGAATAAATAATTACTAATAATAAAATCACGTTGTAATCTTTTGAGATAATTGCTTCAAAAAATAATGAACCTGAACCTGGAATTTGAAAAATTTGTTCAATAAACAACGCTCCAACAAATGATCCTAAAATTACAAATGGAAAGAATGTTGCAATTGGGAATAATGATGGTTTTAAAGCATGTAATCACACAAAACGGTTAACAGTTGCACCTTTTAAATACGCAAATTTCGCATGCATTGAGTTTAATTCACGATTCATTTCAACTTTAATATATTGCACATAAACAATAATTGAACCAAGTGATAATGCTAACCCTGGTAAAATATAAGTCACAAAATTATTAATATCAAACGTAAATGGTAATCCAACTTCTTTACCAATTAATAACAAGATTAACCCAAATACAAGCGAAGGTACAGCTGAAATTACAGAAATAATAACGGTTGATACACTATCTAATATACCTCCTGGTTTACGCCCAACAAAAATACCTAAAGGGATTCCAATAACTAGAGTTAATAATACTGAAAAAATTCCAACAGCAAAACTTACTAAATAACGAGATCAAATAAATGAATTAATTTCAACCCCTGGGCGAATTGAAGTACTTACTCCAAATTCTCCTCTAAAAATATTTGCTAAATAATTAACATAACGAACGCCTATTGGACGATCTAAACCATACTGTGCTAGAATGGCTTTTTTCGCTTCTGGTGATGTAATCCCGATCGTTAAAGCAGATTCTCCAGGTACTGAGTTAATTAAAAAGAATGTAATTGTAATTACAATTCAAGCTAATAAGAAAAATTCAGCAATTAATTTCAAAGATTTAATAATAAATGTCATAAACTTTGAATCAAAAGTGAAAAAATCGATTAATGGATCAACAACACGATCGCGATCTGCTGCTGTTTTTAGTGAACGACCACCACCAAAAATAATAAAATTATTACTAAATGAATAATTAACTCGTTTTTTTTGGTTTAATATTGGCAATTCACCATAATTGTTTTGCGATGAATTAGCTTCAAAGCTGTTTTTCTGATTCATATAAATCTCCTATTTTAAGTAATTGATTGTGTGGTTTTAATAATATAAGCAATCATACAAGCTAATGCATAAATAAAACTAGGTAAAATGATAATTGTAATTAAAATATTTAAGCGAATTGTGGCATAATCAATAGATCGTAATTCATATTTAGCATTGATATAAAAACGATCAACTAATTTCATTTCTCACGAACTAAGTTTATACTCATTATATTTTCTTAATTTAACTGCTCAACGGCGACGATAAACTTGGCGCGAGAAGATAATATATAAGAAAACTACCATAAAGATACATGTATAAGCTATAAAAACATTCATACGGTATTGGTGATAATCTTTAATTAATTCAACAATTAAGTGACTAATAACCATCAATATTAATAATGCAATTAAAACAATAATGCTTTTATAATTTAATAAACGATTCGGAAACGATTGTTTTTTTATACTCATTATTATTTAATAATTACTCCTTTTCTTAATAACTTTAATGACAAAAACCATCAGCATGGCAATGATGAATACTACCTGGTTTTTTAGGTTCAAGTGTTAAATCAAAATAACTATACATACTATAAATAACATACATTCCTTTAATTAGAGCATTATTGTTTTTTTGCCCCTGAATTAGAAGATTTTCATATAAATTATCTAAATACTCTTTATTTGTTTTTAAATTAAAAGGTGTAATTTTTTTACCATTCTTTTTAATGAATGTTGGTGCTAAAAATGCAATTGGTGAAAAGTAAAAATCATCTAATTTATTATTTCAAATATTGGTATAAACAAGATCACGTTCGGGTTTAATAGATGTTTGTGCAGGACGATCAACAATAAAAATTTGTTTTAAAACAAGATCATTTAAATTAAATAATTTAACATCGTTATCAATATTTAAATCATTAATTTTACTAATCATATAACGGACTTTGTTTTGATTATCATCGGTTGGTATAGCTTGTTTAACTCAACGATATAAACTACCACCAGTTATTGTATATCCTTCATAATGTTCTTTGCTATCTGGATATTTAATAATCGAATGATAAATTTTGACATTTGAATAATTAATTTGCATGCTAATAGCTTCATTAAAATAATTAATTATTGCTTTTTTTGAACCAAATCAAAAACGTTTAATTTTCTTAGTAAAGTGATAATCATCATTTCTCACTTTTTTGTCAGGTGGAATTGGCTCATAAAATTGAGGTTTAGTTTGTATATTAATATCACCAATGTCATCAATAACTAAGCCTAATTTATAATTAATATCAAAAGTACCATTATTTGAATTTTTATCTGTATTGTAAATTAAACTAAAATCATTTAACTTAACATGATATTTTGCATTATATAAATTTAGTAAAGCAAAATTATAAGAATAATATAAATACAAGGAGCGTTTAATTGTTTGATCAAAATAATCTTTTAAACTCTCATAGAGGTTTAGAAAAATTTTAGTTTCTTTATTTTGAGATTGATTTAATATTTGTTTTTCATTTGCAAGATTAATATTATTATTTGTGATTGATTGAAACTTGATTTGCGTATCTTGATTAATTGTTACTTTTTTAGATTTTTTTGTTGAACAACTAGTTAATAAAACTAAACTAATAATAGTTGTTAATAATATACTAATAAAGATTATTAATCTTGCTTTGAGATTACTTTTTGTTTTCATATATACTTGCCCTAAAATCTTATGTTAAAGAGCCTACACTTCCTTTAATTTATTTTGATTTATTAAAAATACATTTTGTTAATAATGCTTCAACGCTTATTAATTTTAATTGTATTAATATACATCTTATAAATAATAGAAATGCAAATAATAATAAAACGAGAGCAAAAAATACGTTTGCCATAAAAAATGCGAATGGTATGATTAAAAAATTTATTTTGATTATTATTTAAATTAATCATCGTATTTTTTTCTCCTTTTGGTTATTGTGTTATATTATAAGGTTTTTTTACTAAAATATATAATTAAATACCAAATATTACATTTTTTTTTACAAAAATAATCATTAATAAACTTATTTTTAACTAATTTATTTCAAAAAAAATAAAAAAAATGGTCACGACGACCATTTTATTTCTCATTAAATTTTTAACTAATAGTAGATTTCTTAACAACCATTTCTCCATCAATATCAATAATTGGATAGATCACTATTAAACAATTCTTATCAATATCGCGCACTAAATGAATTAAAGATGGTAACTCAATATATGGAGAAATAATTTCTAATGAATAATTTGTTCTTAATGTTAATGAATCACTTAAACTATTTAAAGTAATTGAATTATTAAAATCATTAGCACGTAAATTTTCAATGATAGCATTAACGTTTTTTGAATAAACTTGAATTTTCAAACTTTTATGTTTTGGAAAATAAATGTTAAAAACAATTCCTAAAACAATTGAAGCAAGAATTGATGCTACCATATTTGGTGAAAAGAAATATTGTGCATCTCAATAACGAGAGTTAATCATACCAGCAGGAATGAATGATCCTAAAACAATTCCAATAATCAATGTTGCAACATTAAAATAGGTTAATATTGAACCGGTAGGTTTTCCATATTTTTTAGAATATCAAAATGAGATAATATCTGTTCCACCTGACGAACCTCCAGCAATATAAACAATCGATAAGAAGATACCATCAAAAATTGGATAAATAACTGCATAAATTAGAATTGAAGGAATTTTACTTGCTTGATCAGGATCTACTCAAGATAAAATTTGTACTTTATTAATAATAAGATCATGAAAAATATATAAGGGCTTAGCAAATTCATACAAAGATTGTCGATAAGTCAAACTTTGGTTTAAATGAAATAAATCACCAATTGTCGCATTAGGATTTGCTTGTACATAATGCATAAATTCATCAGCAATTTTTGAATTAGTAATATTAGAATAATTCAAGACACCAGTTTCAATATTTTTAACTATTTTTTCATCTAAAATACCATTAGTAAAAAACAAATTAATAGGTGGATAACTTAAACGGTTGTCGCCAAAAATCATAATTTTTTCTACGTTTGGAATTTGACTTAAAGCAAAACCAAAAACTTGCACAGTAATAATATATGTCAATGTCATTAATGTAAAATGCTTGCCAATTTTTTTATAAGAAAAAATTAATAAAGGAATATTTACAAAAATTGCAAATAATCAAAACATAATATCGTATGCTAATTTGGCTTCTTTTGGTGAACTATGATTTGAAATCATAATTGATTGTAAAATTCGTGCGATCCCTTGTGATGTTCCCATAATGCCAGCTGAATAAATTCCAGTATTATGAACTAATAATAAAACTAATAAACTCGCAAGAAGTGAAAAAATAACAATAATTAAGTAACGTAAGAAGATTTTTTTAGTTGAATAAAGAGCGGCAAACTTTAAAAGGCCTGCTTTATAACGAATTTTTTCAATTTGTACACTTTGTTGAATAGTTGCTTCGTTGCTTATTTGTTTTAATAAATTATTTTCTGTTCTTAATACTTCTTTAGTTTTATTTGTTCAATTAAAAATCTTTTTAATTTTGTTTTTATGATGCGTTTTTTCTTCGTTATTACTCAATTAAATCAACCCCTTTTAGTCTTTTTATAAAAAGAAAGAATTTTATATTCTACTCAAAATAATATTTTAAGGATAAACATAAAAAAAACAACAACTATTTATAGTAATTGTTGTTTTTATTCAAATAAAACATTTTATTGTTTATTTAATTCTTTAATTCTTGCAGATTTGCCTGAACGATTACGCATGTATGAAATATAAGCACGTCTTACTTTACCATACTTGATAACTTCAATTTTTTCAACAAGTGGAGAATGAATATTGAATGATTGTTCAACACCTATACCACTTGATTCTTTACGAACAATAACTGTTTCACTTGAACCAGAACCACGACGACGTAAAACAACGCCTTCAAACTTTTGAATTCGTGATTTTTTTCCTTCTACAATTCGATTATGAACGATAATTGTATCACCAGAATCAAAATTAGGAATATCTGTTTTTAATTGTGTTGAATTAACAAAATTCATAATTTCGCCTTTGTTAATCTTAAATAAAGCCATTTTTTACACCTACTTTTTGTTATTTAAATATTTTTGATATAAATCAGGACGATTCTTTTTAGTAATCGTCTCTTGTTGCTGTTTACGAAAATCAGCAATATTTTTATGATGACCAGATAATAGTATATCCGGTACTTTATGCCCTTCAAAAACAAGAGGGCGTGTGTAAACAGGATAATCTAATAAGTAGTTATTAAATGATTCAGTTTCTAAACTAGAAGGAGAAATAACGCCATCTAACAAACGAATAACAGCATCAGAAATTACCATACTTGGTAATTCCCCCCCTGTTAAGACAAAATCACCGATACTATATTGGGCGTCAATGTAATAATTAATACGTTCATCAAAACCTTCATAATGACCAGCAATAATGATGATATGATCATATTTACTAACAAAATTGTTTGCTAATTCTTGATTAAAAACTTGACCTTTTGGTGTTGTTAAAATCACATATGAATTAGAAGAACGAATTGCACGAATGGCAGCAACAATTGGTTCAATCCTTAAAACCATACCTGCTCCGCCACCATATTGGTAATCATCAACTTTTTTATGTTTATCATTTGTATATAAACGAAAATCGATAACTTCTATTATAACTTGGTTATTTTTAATAGCATTACTAATAATTGAATGCTTTATCCATGTTTCATATAATTCAGGAAATAAAGATAAAATCGATATTTTCATTAATGTTATAAATTATTTAGCTTTACTTAAAGCAGCTTTACGTTTTTTATTTGCATCTTTTAAAGCAATAAATTCTTTTCAAATACCTTCTTGTGATAAGATATTTTTTACCGTTTCACTAGGTTGTGCTCCGTTTTGTAATTGAGCTAAAATAGCTTCTTTTTTTAAAACAACTTGTCCTAAAACAGGATCATAATGACCTAAATTTTCAATATATGCACCATTAGCTTTGGTTTTAGCATCCATAACTACAATACGAAAAAATGGTTTTTTATGTGTTCCTACTCTTGTTAATCTAATCTTTACCAAAATTTTCACCTCGTTTGTTTTATTATTAAAATAACTTTTAAATTATAAATAAAAAAAACCAAGCTGTCAAGTATTTTTACTTAACGCTTTGGTTTTTATTTTAGTAAGTAATTATTAATAAATAATGCAACAGAATTAGAATTATTTTTATAATTAATAATCACATCAACATGTTCAATAATTGTTTTAGATTTAGTTCTAGCAGCCGCTGCTAAACCACTAATTTTAAACATTGGAATATCATTAGGCGAATCGCCAATCGTTGCAACCTTATCTAAATTAATCTGGTATAAATTAGCAATAAATCGTAATGATGATGCCTTATTAATATTTTTATTAGTCACTTCAACAATGTATTTTGAGGTGAATGAAATATTTACTTGATCACTAAATTCTTTAATCAATTGATCTATAACCTCGTGTTTTAATTTTTTAACAAAATTTGAAGGTAAAATATTAATTTTATAAAATTTATCATTTTTATTAAAAATTGGGTTTAAACAAACTTTTCTTTTTGTGTGATGAAGTTGTAATAAAAATTTATAGTTAATATTATAAACATCTAAAAAATGTGTTTGCATAAACCTTTGGTTATATGGTCAAAATCCTAATCCATGTTTTAATGAAAATTTATAGATTTCATTCACTATATCTTTATTAATTGTTGATTCAAACAATACTTTTTCATTAATAACATCATAAATATATGAGCCATTAAAACATGAAATATATTGGATTAATTCCTTGATTTGATCATGAATTAAATGCACAATCTTTAAAGTATTTTCTAATGAACGTCCTGTACTTAGTACAACCTTACCGCCTAAACTAATATATTTTTTTAATCCTTGTAAATTAGCTTTACTAATGTTTTTTGTTTTCGTTAATAAAGTACCATCTAGATCAATAACTAACATCTTATATTGCATATTTTATAATTTCCTTAAAGGCTCTAATTTTTATAAACCGTTTGAAATTAAATCATCAATATCAACTTCTTGTTCAATTTCTTCAACTTCAGCTTGTTTGATAAATTCAACATAATTATTGTCTTTTCTAAACTGTTCGACCAAATCATTATTAATAATTGTGACATTAATAATTGGATTTTTCTTACGTCATTTTCAAACAATTGATTTAACATTTCCACTAACTATTTCTTTTAGTTTTTTTTCATCAAATTCTTTTTTTGCCAACGCTTCTTCTAAACTTGATTTTGCTACATTAGAAATTTTATTAATTAAATTAGTTGATTCTTTGGCAAAAAAACATCCTCGTGTTGAAATACTTACAGCAGAGTTTAACTTAGCTTTTTTAAAATCAGCATTTAAAACTAGATTTAAAATACCATCACTGGATAAAACAACACGTTCACTTAATAATTTACTAATTTTAGAACTAATTTCATAACCATTAATAAATTTAGGTTCAGCATCAACATAAATATTAGTATGACTTAAAACACCATCTAATAATTGTAATTTTTGGCCATTTGGTGCAATAATGACATGGTCTTTATCAAAACCTTGGTCAACAGCATTTTGTTTTAAAGCACGAAACATTTTATATTCCCCATGGATTGGAAATAAATATGATGGATTAATTGCTTTAATCATTAATTGGTGTTCACTCCGTGTGGCATGACCAGAAGCATGAATCTTTTTGTTAGGTGAATTTTCATAAACTGTTAATCCGAGTTTATAAAGTTTATTAACCATTGCTTCGACTTGAGCATAGTTTCCTGGGATTGGATTTGATGATAAGATAATTGTATCTGATGGTTTTAAAGTAATTTTTGAGTGGTTATTATTAGCCATAACATTTAAAGCCGCCATTTTTTCACCTTGTGAACCAGTTAAAATTACAACAATTTCATGATCTTTATAAAATGGCAATTCTTTATGTGTGATAAATGAAGATTCAGGAACATTTAAATAACCCAATTTTCGACTTGTTTTAATATTAGCTTCCATTGATTTACCAATGATACAGATTTTTTTATTTAAACCAACAGCTATAGCAATAATTTCTTCAACACGACCTAAATTAGAAGCAAATGTTGAAATAAAAGTTCGTCCTTTAATATTTACCATATAATCACGAATGTTATCAATAACATATCGTTCACTTTCACTAAATCCAGGAATTTCAGCACTTGTTGATTCGCACATTAATACTGAGATTCCACGATTAGAAATTTGTGAAATCTTAGCTAAATTAGTCTCATCACCAGCTGTAGCAAAATCAAATCTAAAATCACCAGTTGTTACAATGTATCCGTTTGGTGTTTTTACACAAATTCCAAATGAATCAGGAATTGAATGACAAACACGATAAAAATCAACTTCAAAATATTTTGTTTTATACATTGACTCATCTTCAAAGACAATAATACGCGGAGGTTTAATATCTTTATATTCACTTAAACGACGTTCAATTAATTTTGCTGCTAATGTCGGTGCATAGATAGTCTTAATTTTAACATGTCGCAAAATGTGAGGAATCCCCCCAATATGGTCTTCATGACCATGAGTAACTACTAATGAATGAATTTTATGATTGTTTTTTATTAAATAATCAAAATTGGCAACAGTTCCATCAAATCCTGGTAAAGATGCATTAGCAAATTTAATGCCCGCATCAATTAAAATAATTTCATCTTCATGTTCAACAACATAAGTGTTTTTACCAATTTCTTCTAGCCCCCCTAAAGCATAAACATATGTAGGACTTTTTTTGGTATTTTCCATTTTAACTCCTTATAATTGGTTTTATTATTAAAAATTTATTTATATAAACATATAAACAATGTTGTAACATCATTTATACAAATCTTGATATATATTATTAATAATAATTATATTAGAAAAAGTTAAAAATATGAAAAATGATTATTATTTTAGTTGATATTGAAGTTATATTTAATAAATTAAAAAGTATTAAGAATTATACTACTCTTAATACTTTGTACAATTAGTGAATATTTTGATTAAAAATTATTTTGTTGCCATAAAACATAATCAATTTTATTATTGTTATTATTTGATGATAACGAATCATTAATTCGTGACACAATTTTATGTTTATCAATATATCATTCATACTCTTTAATTCTGTAAGTTGAATAACCTCGATCTTCTAAAAAATATTGTCGATCAATATCCTCAAACATAATCTGAACACTACGGTTTTCTTTTCAAGTTTCTAGTAGAATTGTTTTTACAATTTCTTTAGTTTCTTTTTTAATAATTACTAAATCAATTTTTTTAGTACCAATGTTTCAATTTGGAAAGATTTGGTATTTATTTGATAATTTTTTTGTTAGTTCGCTATAGATTTCTTTAACTAAATCATTATCAAATTCTAAATATGTTTGTTGTTCTAAACTTTCAAGTGAATCATTAATACTTAATTGACCATTAATTCGATCAACATATTCAATAAAGCGTTTAAATGTCAGTGCATTTTGATTATTAAGATTTGAAACTTGAATTTGATGACCATAAAGTGATTTTATAACAATCATTTTTTTACGTGCACGAGTGATCGCTACATTTAAACGATTCATTCCGCCCTTAGCATTAAGTGGTCCAAAATTATTACGTAAATTTCCTTCAGGATTTGGGCCATAAGCAATTGATAAAATAACTAAATCACCTTCGTTACCCTGAACATTTTCAAGATTAGTTATCACAATTTCATTATTTTCAATTTTGTCACACAATCCCTTTTCAAATATATTCATTCGTTCAAAAAGTAGGTTTTCAACTAGACTAGCTTGTATAGCATTAAATGTTACAATTAAGATTTTTTCATATTTTTTTCAATTATCAATTAATGTTGCAATTGTTTGTTCTGCTTCTAATGGATTACCTTTTTCTCAAACTCCATTAACATTAATAACGTCAATTCCTTTTTCAAAAGCACCTTGGCGTGTGGCTACTTCTAGATTATTGTTATAAATGTATTTATTTGAAAACTCGATTAACTCTTTTGAATCAGAACGATAATGATTTTTTAAATGATATTCATTTCATCATGAAGTTTTAGCACGTTCTAATAAAGAATCTACTTTATCAAAATCATCAATTTCAAAGTCACTATCAGCTAACTTATTAATAAAGAATGATGTTGGCTTTAATTGTTTATCATCACCAGAGACAACTTTAGTTTTACAACGATACACAATAGGATATGATCGTTCAATTGTCATTTGGGATGCTTCATCAAAAATTCCATAATCAAATTCATTCTCAACTAATGGAATTAAAGATGCAACATTATCTGGACGCGCAACCCAAATCGGAAATAAACGTTTTAAAGCAGTGTAATATTTAGATAAATAACGTGAAATTGATGGTCAAGAACGTGATGAAGCAATTCGTAATGCGTTAGTAATTTCATCTTTTTCTTGTTGAGGTAGTTTTGTTAAATAATTTCTTAAATTATTAATATATTTTTTAAAAACAATTTCACCAACAATTTTAGCGGAGCGCATTGATTCACGTCTTAATTGAATAATAATATCTTGCAATAAACGCCCTTTAGTTTCAGAAAACATTGGAATTATATGTGTAATTTCATCTCATAAAACAATCACTTTTAATTTCTTAAATTGATCGTGCGTGATTAATGTTGAAACATGTTTCATAATTTTACCAATCTTTTCAAGATCAAATAAAATTAATGGTTCTAAATACAGCGTTTTAATATATGGTAAAGATAATCATGATCATTCACGAATAATATCTTGCATTGTTGGTGTATAAATTTCAGCAAGCGTATGTAATTTTGACAAAAAATCAACATCCTGGTTGATAAATTCACGATACGAAGCAATTTGGTCCATTTTTGGTTTAGATAAATATTCAATATTATTTAAAAAATCTATGAATAATTCAATTACTTCTTGACTATCACGATTGCGTGTTTTAATTTCTTTTAAACTTAATGATGATTCATCGCTTGGGTCAGCGTTAGTAATAATTGTACCGTTACTAATAAATTCAGCAAAAATAATTTGTTTGTTTTCATCACTTGCATTATTATAAATTGATAAAAATGCTGAAATACGATCTTTGTTTTTAATTAGAAAACTAAATCATTCATTTTTGGCTAATAATTTTTTGTGTTTTGTAAAAAAATTATCACATAAATCAATAATTTCATTTAGTTCTTGTGTTGTTTTTGATTGCAAACTAAAATCTTTATCTATCACATCTTTACGGAACTTTAAATAATCACCAATTTTGTCTATAAAAATACGTTTATCACGAATTGATTTATTCATAAAAATAGTGTTCGATTCAAGATTATGTTCAGCTAAAAAGTTGTAATAATTATCAATGTCTTTGGTGATTCTATTAGCATGCATCAAAAATTTTGTCACTAATTCATCATTGGTTTGAATTTTATTGGTAATCATTTTTAAATGTTTTAAAATTTCTATAGAACTATAATTATCTGTTAGCTTATATTTTTTAATAAAAGAAGTAAATCTTAGATAAGCTGTAAATAAATCTTCAATTTTTAACAAATTGTATTCATTAAAAATAGTGCTGATCTCTTCAAATAATGTTGTTCGTTTTTCATTTTCTTCATTAAATTGTTGGGGAGTTAATCATTCTTTAACAATTTGTTCTCCTAATTCATTTTTGGTAGCCACATAATCAGCATAGTCCATTTTATAAATGCCATCATTATAATCTTCTATACTCCAGTGTTTTTTAACTAATTGTAGTAATTCAGAATTTCAATCCTCATAATTTTTAAAAAACATTGATTCCTCTGGAGTAAATTTAATTGGTTCTATTTCTTTAATCTTTGTAGAACGAGATTGTTCACGATACCATTGTGTACCTAATAAATCATTTAAATTAGAAATTTTTTCAAAAAAAGTTTCTTTGTTTGTTAAATCATAAACATATAAAGCAAATTGTGAAAGCGAACCTATTCTTTCTGTTAATACATCTAAAGCCGCACGTTTTTCTGATACTAATAAACTACTTTTTCCTTTTAATAAAACATTAAAGATAATATTTGCAATTACTTCAGACTTTCCTGTTCCAGGAGGTCCATAAATCAAAGTATTTTGTGAAAGTGATGATGCAACAGCATATTTTTGAAAAATATTTAGAGGACGTCCAATTTCCACCACCATTTGTTCTTTAATTACTTTATCTTCATAATATTCAACTGGTTTATTCAAACCATCGTTTTCTGATTCAAATGGATCAACATCCATTTCAATAATTTTATGTAAATCAGCTTTTAAAGCGCCCCCATCGGGTTCGAATAACCCCAGTACAGCTGATGGTTCAATTTCAAAAGTTGTATATCGATCTAAAATTTGTGTCTCATTTTCGTTCATGAAAGGAACAAATTCGTTTTCGTTAATATTAATTTTTTGACCTGTCATATCTTCAATCATTTTAATAGTTGAAGACAATTCATAATTAGTCAACAATTCTGTTGTTTCAACCTTAAAATCTTGATAACCTTTTTTTAAAAAGATTTGGATTTTTTCATTAACAATTGGCTCATCTTGAATTTTAGCGATAAAAATTTTATCAGCTTCTTCTCGAATTTCAACTTTAAATAAAGTTAATGGTGATTTAAAAGGATCGTTTGGTAATAATTTTCCTTTCAAAAAATTAAAAGTAAAGTAAAGAGGTCAAACAGTTGTATCTTCAAAATAATTTTTTGCTAGTCTATTAATAGAAATAAACTTTTTTCTAAATGCTAACAATTGTTCAATTGCTAAAGGAATAATTTTTTTCTTATTTGCATGAAAATCACGTTGTAGTAAATTAATTTTATTATCTGCTAAATTTACATTGTAATTTACTAAGATTTCTAAAAATTCACCAATATTTAAAGCATTTTTTAAACTTTCTTCAAATAAATTTAAATTCTTACCTACATTTAATTCAACATAACTAATTTCGCCATTAACAAAACTAATTAGATCTTCTTTTTTAATATACTTAAATAAGTCTATATTTCTTGATGATGAAAGTCTTGTTAAAATAATTGAATCATGCGGATTTAAATTAACAAGATTCATCAATTTTTGTTTAATCGCTTTTTTCATACTTGTGGATACCTCGTTTTTTATAATATGATTATTTTAACTAAAAATAAGAAAGTTTTAATATCAAATTATTTATCTTATTTGTGCTAATATAATTCATATTTTTAATCTACATTTAAAAAATAACTTTGTTATAAAGTTGTATAATTATATAACATACAAATTAAATGGATTAAGTAAGCAAACTAAATTTATATGAGAAATAATTTATCTGATTTGGAAATCGAAAAATTGACCAAAACATTAGTATCAAAAAACAAAAGAGTTGTAGCTTTATATGGCGTTCCCGAAAACACTTCTTATAAACTAATGAACGATCTAATTAGTTTAATGGATGTAGAAATTCCTAATTGATCATCAATTTCAAGCGCAACTGAAGACCAATGTATTAATGATATTAAAAATTTTTTACTGTCAAATGCAAGTTTAGAAAACTTTAAAAACTTGCCTTCTAATAACCCTTTAATTAATTGGTGGAAAAGACGCCGTTTAAATACTGTTGTTAAAAAGATTGAAGAAATCAACTCAGCGTTCGCAGACCGTGAAATAACATCTCGTTCAAAAATCTTTTTGATGCCTGTTTTAACAGCATTTAGTACTTTAGGAACTACACTAGCTGTTCCTTTAATATCTGTTACTTTTTTACGGGGTGATGCAATTATTAATTTGTGGGGTAAAGATGGATATATTGCTTTCTTAAGTTTACTATTTTCTTTAGTTGTTGCTGTTATTATTTCAGCTTTTGTCGCTTTATTTAGTAGTTTAAAAAATAATAAACGTAATTATATTGTTTCAAACATGACCGAAGGTCTTAAAAGAATATATGATAAATATTTTATCGAAAGTAATTCTCAAGAAAAGATTAATGCTAAAGTAACTTTTTATTCACGCTTTTTAGAACGTTCTAAATTCGTTGTTCAAAATAATTACACATTTTTTTATGATGTTGTAGATATTAATAGTGATCAATATCCTAAAATATTAAAATATTTCAAAACCTTAAACCAATTAAATAATACAGTAATCTTCGATGCTAGTGGTTTTAAATATTTAGACGAACGTAAAATTTTCCGTAACATTATCGATTTAGAGAAAACAAATGTTGTCCGTTTGGATCGTTATAAAACAAAAACAAGCGGACGTCGCTTAATGAGTTTTATTTTCTATCAATTATCAATCATTGCTAATGTTAATACACGAAAACTTTTACAAAAATTTCCTTTCTTTGTCAACTCTTTATATCGTTTTTTAGATTACAGCGAAAAAAATACTGAGTTATTAACACTTTTATTAGACATTAAAAAACACGCTTCAAAAACAGAAATTCCATTAAACGATGAATCACAATTATTTTTTGTAGACTTTTTTACATTCGTGGTTTTTAAAGCTTTGGATGAATTAGGATTTGAGACGCTAATGAATGATTTAACAGTCTATGGTCGTCCATCTGAAATCACTAAGAAAAATATAACTTATAATTCATTAAAATTGGATTACATCATTAATCGTAATGCGCGTAATTTTGGACAACAAGCATTATTGTTTAACTTATTAGATTATTTTGATGAGACAGTAAATAAAAATATCTTTAACGAATTAGGAAATAGTAATAAAAACATGATTTTTTCTAAAAATCATCAATTAAATTTAGCCAATGAAGCTTTAAGTAAAAAAGGTTTTACAAAGCGTGAAATTGATTTAAATAATCATTGATATGATGCTTTATATTCTAATCTTCATGATGATGAAGACATGTTTGTTAAAATTATTGAAATTAAAGATAATGTTGATATCTTAAATGTATTAGATGAAGTCTTTGTTCGTGCTCAAAATGATGGTGTTAAAAATTTATTAATTTATGTTTTTAATGTAAAAATGTTATATTCATTAATAGATAATGAATACGAGTTGGTTAATGAGTCAATTATTTAATACTTAATATATAAGTTTTTAAATTTAATTATTTTATTTAAAATAATAGGAGTAAAATAAAACGATGACAAATGATGAGCGTAAAGAATTTATTAGAAAAAATAAAATTATTTATTTTAATCGAATTCGTTACTTTTTTTATGAATGAACAGATATGAAAGCATATCAACGCATGTTAGTGCCTGAAACTTTTTTCTCATTTTTTTATCAATTATTCGTCTTAATGATTGCTTTTTGTTCCGTTACAATTATTATTTATAATCAAATTGAATTAAAACAAGCTAATGAAGAGCACATAGACTTTATTGCTAAATATTTTGAAGTTTATTATGCTTTTAATATTTTTTTTATTATTGATTATTTAATTCGTATTTCATACGCTGATTACACATACAATTCAATTTCAAGACTAAAGGCTTTTTTAATAGCACCATTTCGTTTTGTTAATTTATTGGATCTAGTATCTTTTGTAGCAATTGTTATCATTTATAATACAGGATTATTAGATTTTGTAGCAAAAATGAATGAAACAACTTCATATTCACAAAAATTTGATTATTATTATCAAATCATCAATAATAATGCTTATATGAATGTTGTTCCTTGTATGTTTTTAATTAAAATCTTAGGTGCGCATTCTAAAATTATCAAAAATGTTATTTTGAGTAGTGAAGTTAATTTCTTTTGACAAATTTTTAAACGGCGTTGACGTGTATTATTATCATCATTCTTAATTTTAGTTTTATTTACTTTTCTATTAAGTTTTATTATTTATAGAATTGAACAAAATTATTATGAAATAAAGCATATTTTGCCTGGTAATCCGTTGTACAAACTTAAAAATTTTGGTGAAACTTTGTGGTTTTCTATGGGAACAATTACCACGATAGCTTATGGTGATGTTACACCTGTTTCTCCAGCTGGTAAAGTATTTGCCGTTATTTTAGGTGTAATTGGTGTTACCTATTATGGTTTTCTGACTTCATTATTTGCTTCAGCTTTAATTTCAGTAATTAATGAATTTGGTAAACGCCGTGATAGCCGTAGATTGTTAGAATTTCAAAATGAAAACGAGCGATTATTGCATGAATTTTCTGAGCAAATTAAAGTAGATATTGTCCAAGAATTAATTAAAAATAATGTTATTCAGGATCCAAAAGAAATTAAACGAATTGAAGATCTTCAAAATCAAGAACGTGAAGCTTTAAAAATGAAAGCGAAACGCCGAAAGAAAATTTATTTTAGTGATGATTTATTTGATGATACAAAACGAATTAGTGTTTCAAACGTCAAAGTACGTAGTGCTTCAAATGTAACAAAAGTATTAGGTCGATCATCAACAAAAAAATAATTAAAAACCTGCAAGGTTAAATTGCTGGTTTTTAATTTTATTTTCAATATTTACCTCACTCAATGTCTTTTTGTTTTCACTGAGGATCATCTCAAAAAGTAAAAAAAGCGTTTGATGTGTTAAAAGTAATTTCACCAATATACAAGCGATGATCAACATAATAAAAATCAATACGAAAGTGTTTAAAATCATTTTTTAAAACTTCATAAATTTTTTGGCAAACATCTTTTATTTCACTAAAGTCAAAATTAATTATTTCATGATTTAAAATTGATTTATTATTTTTTAAATCAAAAATATTACTTTTTAAAAAATCCCAATTTCAATTATTTTTTTCAATTTCATCCTTATTCATATATAAACAAAATTGCTCTTGTGCAAAACAAAATATTTTATAATCAGCAACGAGTGTTTGTTTTCCTAATAAAGGTTCAATAAGTACTTGTGGTTTAATTTGTGAATAACATCATGTTTCATAAAAATTACGTGGATGATTAATTTTTTTATTAAGCAAGATGTTATTAAAATGAGTTATTATTTGTGTTAATTCTGCTTGTGAAGTAGTTTCACGAATAATATATAAATCTTCATTTTCAGTGCTATTATTCAATTTAATAATATAAGGTTTAGGGAACTTATTAAGATCTAATAAAGTAATTTGATTTTGACGATTAAAAATTGCTAAAGTTGGAACTTGATATTGATATAATCGATGTTTTATTAATCATTTTTTAAAACTTATTTTATCGACAATTTCTAAAATTTTCGATTGATCTGTATTTAAATACATATAAAGTAGTTTTTCATTATAAGTTTTTGGGTCTTGCAAATTCGGAGTATAACCCATTGTTTTGCTTCATATATTTATTAAAGATTTTTTAAATTGATTACGATCATTTTTATAATATAATCTTGTAATTTCATTTAATTCTTTAATTAATTTATCAGTTATCATATTTTTTATTCCTTGATTAAAACATTAACTCTCTTAGTAATTATTTTAGGAGCATATGATAATTTTGAAGCACTTATATTATCAGACCACGCCCCATCTTGTCGATCTATCAATCAATTATTAATATTATTAATTATTAAATTTTGTGATAATAAATATTGATACATACCTCTAATTTCACGATCTGTTTGCTCAATAAGAATTTCTGCAATATTTGGACGAGTATAAACTAATGTAAATCCAACTATTTTATTTATTGATTTTTTTATTAAAAGTGATCCCATAAAATAAGGATTAGTTTGTGTGTTTAATAACAAATCAGAATTAGAATTAACTAGCATTCTTTTTGAATTAATAAAATTTTTAACATCTCATTCTTTTAAGAAAGTGCAAACCTCATGTAAATGAAATTTAGGATTATACTTAATAATTTCATAATCATTTTTAAAATTTTTAATAAAAAAATTAAGATTATTACGCTTTTTTTGTAGAATTTTTCCACAAAAGTATTTTAATGATTGCGTTTCATAAATAAAATTTGAATATCAACTATAAATTAATTCAAAATTAAATTGAGATAAATTATTTAAATAATTTTCATCTTGTATTCCATTAATTGCTAATAAAAATTCTTTTTTAAAATTTGTTTTTAATGCTTCTAAAGCAATTGGAATCAATGTTGTTCAATCATATTTTTTTGCATCAAAATAAGCGAATATAATAAAAAATTTGCCAATAAACTGTGTTGCAATTTTATTTTGTTCAATTATCTTTAATTCTTCATTTGCTTGTGCATAAAATAGAACAATATTTTTATCTTTTAAATACTCAAAATAAATATCATAACCATAATAAGTTCATAATAATAATGTCAAGGTCGAAATTTGTTGTCCAGGATTAATATCTTCTTTTATTTGCTCAACAAATTCATAATTATTTCATGTTAGTTTTGTATACATATAACCTTATAAGATATAATAAAAATCCATATAAAATGGATTTTTAAATGTTTAATAATTAAAAATAAATTAACGTTTTGTAAATTGAGGAGCACGACGTGCACCATATAGCCCAAATTTCTTACGTTCTTTAACACGTGAATCACGTGTTACTAAACCAGCTTTACGTAAATCGGTTTTTAAATCTTCGCGAGTTTGAATTAAAGCACGAGTAATTCCTAAACGAATTGCTCCAGCTTGTCCATTAAATCCACCACCAATAACTTTAACATAAACATCATAAGTTTCAGCTGTTTTTGTTAAAACCAATGGTTGCATCATGTCTTGGATAACTAATTTATTTGGAAAATAATTTTCTGGTTGACGATCATTAACAAGAACCTTTCCAGAACCTGGAACTAATTTAACTCTTGCAATTGAAGATTTACGACGACCTAAACCTTTGTATTCAACAATATTACTTTTTTGCATAATAATTTAATTCCTTCTTCTATTTTAATTTTAATTCCAAAATAGTTGGTTGTTGTGCTTCATGGGGATGTTTATCATTTTTATAAATGAATAATTTGTTTAGAATTTGTTTTGCTAATTTATTTTTTGGAAGCATTCCTTTAACTGAACGACGAATAAGTTCATCTGAATATTTGCTAATCATTTCTTCCCCACTACGTGTTCTTAAACCACCAATATAGTGTGAATGATTATATCAATTTTCACGTAATGCTTTTTGACCAGTTAAAACAACTTTATCTGAATTGATAACTACCACATAATCACCTGCATCAACGTTTGGTGTATAATCAACTTTATTCTTTCCTCTTAAAATATCTGCTACTTTAACAGATAAACGACCTAAAACTAAATCTGTTGCATCAACTAAATATCATTGTCGACGCGCAATAGCGACTTCTTTCTTAAGCATTGAAGACTTTTGCATTTTTTCTCTCCTTAAAAAAAGTTCTTATTTCTGTATAAATAAGTTTTAAAAATTAAAAATATTGGATTTTTTAGATGTAACTAAATATTATTATACTAAAAAGTTAACAAAATAATATAGAATAAAAATCAAATCTTTTATATTATTTAAAATAATCACTCATTAATGTTTCTTTTTTTAAAAAAACTTTTATATTTTTACAATTTATGGTAAATTAATTATTTTTTATATTTTTGATATATAGATTATCGTAAATTCCAAATTTTATCGTTAAATAATATTAGGAATCTATAAAAAATTATGAAAAGAAAGAATAAAATAATAACATCATCATTAGCTTTATTGTTTACAGGAGTAATAGCAACGATAAGTATTGCCGCTTGCTCAAAACAAAATAATCAAAAAACAAAAAATTTTAATTCACAAGAACAAGCAAATAAGATTATTGAGGCTATATTAAATAAAAAAGAAGGTAAGGATAATTTTATCGATTGAGTTCATTGATGAAATAGTCCATTTCAACAAGCACGCAAACTTGCAAAAGATTTAGATAAATATATTGATTTAACAAAATCTAAAAATTTTAAATCAATGATTGATAAAAATGAATATAAGTCAACTTTTAGTGCACAAATTGAAAATGTAATTAGGATCATTAAAGATGATATTAAAATGTATGCTAATTCACCATTTTGAAAAAAATGACGCCAGCAAAAGAAAACAGCACTATTTTTAATTAATTATGCACCTATTCAAAAAGATGATAGCCAAATTAATGCTCCAGGTATTTTATTACCTGCTGAATACCCATTATTATATTCTAAACCTGATTTTGAAGAACTACCAGGATTCGGTGCATTTTTTCCTACACCAAAATCTATGGATGCAGTCGATCTTTTAGATACTTGAAAATCGTTTGGATCATTAATTTCATCTAAAGGTAATTCTGTTGAAAAAAGCGTTTTAGCATCTAAATTACAAAATTCATTTGCAAAAACAGCAGATAAAGTTGTTTACATTTATGATGATGCTATTGTCCCTAATATTTATGATAAGAATGGCAATCGTAATTTAAAAATTACACAAGAATTTGCTAATTGAATGATTAACCAAAATTATAAAGGTTATTTAGCTCGTGAATTTTTAAAAATAAATCAAAAAAATGATTTAATTCCTTTACCAATGAGTATTGTTTGACACGCAAGTTATGGTATCATCGGAATGCATCGTATGTTATATACTTTATCAAAAGCTTTTGGAATGCCAAAAGATGAATTAGAACATTTGAAAGCACAAGAAAAATTTAAAATTCCAACTTTAAAAAAATTACTAACAAATGATGAATTAGAATTGAAAAATGGTATACAAACGATTAAAACAGGCATTGATTCGCCATTTAAATATCATCGCGATCAAAACCGTGATGATTGAAAAATTTGAGCAACTAATTCCCAAGTTTTAGATATTTGTATTGCTTTGGGTTTAAAACCAGATTTATTAGTTAAAGGCGAACTATCAACTAGTGTCCATGAAGATCCTAACTTAGCTTATTATTTAAATGATGTAATAAAAAACCAATTAAGTGATATAGAACAAATTAGTATTAAAAAAAACCACATTAATTGAACAGCAACAAATTATGAACCTATTAAAAATTTAAATGTTAATTTAATTTTAATGGGTGTGCATGGCTTAATTAAAAATTCAGCTTTTAAAAAAATGATGGATGAAGGTAAACAAATTAAAAATTGGGCCTTTACTGACCGCAGATTTAGCGATGAAACACGCCAATATGTTAAAAAAGGTGAAGAAGATTTATATAGCCAAAACGCATCAATTCTTGGTTGAGATGAGTTTTTAAAAACGAAGAACAATCAATAATAATTCTTACTTTAAAGTTAATAATTATTCAATTAAACTAATAAATATTTTAAAAACAGTATTAAAAATATTTTTTTAGAAAATTATTTTTTTTTAATTTCCTATTGTATAATATAAAAATAAAATTTTAAATTTTTTAAAAAAGAGGTCGTTAAAATGCGTCCTCTTTTTTAAAAGAATGATAAGGTTGTATCATGAAGATTAGTGTTAAAAAAACAAAGCAAATAGGTTTGTTTACATCTATTGCAATTATGATTAGTAGCGTTGTGGGAATTGGTATTTTTTTTAAAAATGGATCTATTTTTCGGTTTAATAACTTTAATGAAATAGGAATTATTATTTCTTGAGTGGTGGCAAGTTTAATCGCCTTTTTTACAGCATTAAGTTTTGCATATATTACCTTTTCTAAAAAATCTGGTTCTGGAATAGCTGGTATAATAGATGAATTAAAAGCTCCTAAATGTGCTCGTTTTATTTCTGTTTTGCAAACTTTTTTTTATAATGGAATACTGATGCCTTCCATTTCCTTTTTCACTGCAGAATCATTATTAATGACAATAATACCTAAAAATTCATCATCACCACAAATATATCAAATTTTTATTTTGGCTATCGGGTTGTTTTTATTTTTTTTGTTGCTTAATTTTATTTCATTTAAATTTAGTTCAATTTTACAAAACATTGCAACAATTATTAAATTTATTCCTATTATTGCTATTGCTATTATTGGTATTACATATGGTATCAACAATGCACAAAATTCATTGTTCAATCATAATAATCCTAAGCATGCGAATTTTAGTCTTTTAGGAATATTAGCTTCTCTTCCTTCGATCTTATTCTCATTCGATTCTTTTTTAGGCATTTCATCATTACAACACAAAATTAAAAATGCTCAAAAAAATGTTCCAATTACATTAATTGTTGGTATGTTTTTAGTCGCTATTGTTTATATTCTAATAACTATAGGGCAAGTTTTTGTAGGCGAAGGTTATGCTTATGGTGTAATTAATAAAGTATTTAAAAATAATATCAATCTCCTAAAAATTATTACTATTATTGTTAATGTTTTTATTACAATTTCAATTATTGGTGTTTTAAATTCATTTGTTATTTTTTCAATTCATAATGCTCAATATGTAATTAATGAAAAAATTATTTTTTGATGATCTTGAATCCAACGTGTTCAATCAAAACATTTTAAAGAAGCACAAGGATTAATCAGTGTTTTATTCATTTTTTTTACATGAATAACCATTTTTATGATAATTAGTATTCCATTAAATACAGACGCGTATATTGATTTATTATCTAATTATCCAATTGTTTTCTTTTTTGCAGTTTATGGTTTAATAATTGCTTTTGCCTTTTATAAAAAAGTTAAAACAAAGCAAAAAATAAAAGGCATTAAAAAACAATATTATACAAGTGATGTTACAAAACGTCCTAAATGATTTTTTAATTATCAAAATAGTAGTTTAAAAAATAAGAATATTCTTAATAAGGAATTAAAAATTGCTAATAATTGAATTTTAAGTGTTTGAATAATTGGCATCACAAGTTGTTTATTTGTTTTTTTATACCAATTTTTATATGGATATACAATTTATGCTTGATTAGATCCTTATAATTTAAAACTATATACTTTTGGATTATTTTATGCAAATAATGTTAGTGTCATTCCATGAATCGTTAGTTTGTTATTTTTTGTTATGCTTATATTTTTCATAGGATTTCCATTTTTAAATGATGCTATTTTAAATCTTAATCATAAAAAAGTAAACAAACAGCAAAAAGTTTTTGTTTAAATGATTTATTGATTTAATATTTATTAATGAGGTATAATTGAATATTATGATTAAAAAAATAATACTAGTTTGCGAAATGTGCATGAGTCGAAATTATCAAACAACACGTAATAAATTTGCTATCTCACGACTTGAATTGAATAAATATTGTAAAAAATGCAATATGAAAACACTGCATAAGGAAACAAGATAAATAATGGTTAATGACAAAAAACAAAAATCAAATAAATATTTAACGTACCAAGATCAAGAATATGAACGTAATCTTTTATTAGAAAAAGAACGTAAACAACAAAAAAAGATTTTGGCACAACAAGCATATCAACAATTAGATCTTAATAAAAAATTAATTAAAAAAGCTAAAAATGATCAAAAACTTATTTTAAGACTACTAAAAGAAGATAAATCAATTTCAAAAACACAATTTAATACCCACCGTTTAGAATTAAAAAATACAATTGATCAAATGGTTGATGAATATTATGAATTATTAGAACAATATAGTGTAGATTTTGAAAAAATAAGTTTTAAATTAAAACGTTGGCTCTATGGCATTAATAAAGAAATCAGACGTACTACTTGGGCTTCTAAACGTTCTGTTATTATCAGTTTAATCATTGTAATTGTTATTGTTTTAATTCTTGCTGCAATATTTTTTGGTATTGATACAGGTTTTTATAAATTATCAGCAAAATAAAATTTTAAAAGTAAAGGAAAAGATTATGGCATATAAGATTAAAGATTTAGATTCTAAATTATTAAGTGATTTAAAAATTGATTTTAATCACAGACATCAATGATACATTGTTACGGTAGTAAGCGGTAATGAACAAAAAGTTATTGAAAATATTAAAGATAAATTAAATGGCTATGGTTATGGTGATAAATTATCAGATTTAAAAATTATTAAAGAAAAAATTAAAGAAGTTAAAATTTATGAGCCATCAGAAGCGCCACGGTCAATGAAGAATCGTGCAAACACAAAATGAGAAACAATAGTTGTTGATGGCGCAACAAAATATCGTTGTACAAAAATAAAAGAAGGTAATAAATTTAATGGATATATCTTTTTAAAAGCGGAAATGACCGATCAAATTTGGTTTTTAATTCGTAATACCCAAATGGTTACTGGTTTAGTTGGTTCATCTGGAAAAAATGTTAAACCAATTCCTGTACCTGAAGATAAGATCTTAAAATTAATTGCTGATAATGATGCTAAACGTGCTTTAATAAGTCTAAATGAAAAAGTTGACCATGAAGAAAATATTGAAGTTATTGAATTGCATGAAGACGAAAATTTTACGAACTTTGAAGTTGATCAAGAAGTTAAAATTATCGCAGATACTTTTTTTGGTGAAATTGCAAAAATTGCAAAAATTGATCAAAACAAGAAAATTGCCACTGTAGAATTTGAATTTTTTGGCCGAATTAACACACTAGATTTAAATTTTAATGATATTCAACTTTATGATGAAGAAAGTGATAAGTTAGAAAACTAATAAAAATAAAAAAACACTTTACATTTTTGTTTGTAAGGTGTTTTTTATTAAAATGTTTTTAGAAAAACTCATCCTATTTATATGAAAGTAATTAATTGAAAAGGGAAAAATGGAATACTACAACTTGTATTTATTATTTAAAAAAGAACTTTGTAAGGAATTGTAAAAAAGAATATTGATTTTAAAAATAAAATTTTTAAAATCTTATAGTTAAATACTTATTATAATAATAAAAAATAAAGGTATTTATGAAATATAAATAGTTTTTATCTTGTTTGTTTTTAAATCTTCAAACTAAATTAAAAGATTTATAACAATAAATGAGAATTCTAAAGAAAAAAGTTTTTTGTTAAAATAGAGACTAAAATATATTAACGTAATTAATTATCGAAATGTTTATTATCATAAACAAAAGTCGATGCATATAAGTTTTACGAGCCTTTAAAACTTATATGCATTACTATTATATTATTTTTTTAAAATTTATTAACTATTTTTTAATTTATATCCACGAATTCGGTGAGCATTCATTTTCTTTTCGATATGAGAGCGTTTGTTTTTTTGATTAATTTTTTGAATAGCTTCTTTAATTTTCTTTTTATATCCTGGTTTTATTTTTGTACTTGTTGTTGAGATTATTTTTTGAATTTCATTTTGTGTTTTTAAATCTTTAAATTGATTTTTTTTCTTAAAAAGAAATTCTTTATCAAATAACTCATTTTCTTTAATGAATTTATGGTGAAAGACGATTCCTTTTTTTGATAAATTCAATAACTTATCATGTTCTTTTTGATCATATAAAACATATGATTCTCCACTATATTTACCACGACCACTACGTCCTGCACGGTGAATGTATCATTCATTTTCAGTAGGCAAATTTCAATTAATAATATGACTTACACCATCAATATCTAAACCACGACTTGCAATATCTGAGGCAACAACATACTGAAATTTATTATTTTTAATATCACGATAGTTGTTTTTTCGTTCACGTTGAAGTAGTGAGCCATGCAAAATGCAAACATTTTTATTTTGTTGAATTAAATATTGATAAATTGCTTCAACTTCTTTTTTTGTATTTGCAAAAATGATACATAAATAAGGTTTAATAGTCTTCATAATTATAGATAATGAATGTCATTTGTCGTGATTATGAATAACATAATGGGTTATTTTTTTATTTTCATAAATTGAATTACTAATATTAATAATCTTTGTATTTTTAAAATATTTTTTTAATTGGATCGATAACATTTCGTGCAGTGTAGCGCTAAAACTTATTTTCTGTACATCTTTATTTGTAAATTGTGAGTTAATAAACTCTAAATCACTAATAAAACCAAGATCCATTAACATATCAGCTTCATCAAAAACAAGTGCATTAACATGGTGTAAATCAAGAATTTGTCGTGTTAAAATTTGTTTTAGACGCGTTGGAGTTGCAATAAGCAGTTGGCTTTTATTTAATTGTGAATTAATTTGCTGGTCAATACTTTCACCACCAATTAACATTTTAACTTGTAAAAGTGGTTGATGTTTTTTAAAAACAATAATTTTACTAAAAATTTGGCGAGCTAACTCACGAGTGGGAGTAATAATTATAACTTGCAGTTTTTGAGATAAATCTAAGTTGTTTAATATAGGCAAAACAAAGGCTAAAGTTTTCCCTGTCCCTGTTGGTGCAACGCCAATAATATTTTCTCTTTTAGCGATTAATGGCATCGTTTTTAATTGAATAGGTGTTGGTTCGAAAATTTTTTGGTTAATTAATGAATCAAGAATTCATTTTTGATAATTACTATTAAATTTCATTTATCGTGCCTCAATATCAGTGTCCATTAATTTGTTTTCTAATTTTATTATTTGCTTATTTTTCTCTTTTTTATCATCATTAATTTCGTTTGTAATTTCTTTTTCTTCATCAACTAAATTTTGAGCTCATTTTGTCTTTTTAAAGATAATAATAGCCATAATTAATTTAGAAATATTTTGGGATTCCATGATAAAAAATAATAATACAACATGTAAACGATCATTATAATCTTCTGGAACATTTATATGTGTTATACATCCCATAATAATCAATCAAATAAAAGTTGATAAACAGTCGATTGTTAATAATCAACGACTACCACCACCACGAATGCAGAAGTAAATAACTGAATATGGTCCTTGTGTCAATACTACCATAATTACAATTCATTCTAAATACATAGCAATTGTCGCAGTGTATGCTGCATGTTTTAAACCTTGTTCTGTATAATCCAACGGTGGATTTAATAATTTATTTACAAACGATGATAAAACTAACAAAATAATTCCCAAACTAATTCCAACTATCATACCCCAATTAATTAATTTGCGCGTGTTTTCCTTAGCTAAATCATGCTTGTTAGCACCTAAATTAGCTAACACTAAAACAGCAACTGTTGATGCGGCACCTGGCCAAATTAAGTTAGTAAATTGAATAATTAAAGCAACAGTTGAAATAGCATCACGATGATCTTGACTATATCTTGTATAAAACATTAATATAATTGTTGTTCCAACTGAAAATAAAATTTCATTTAGTAAAACTTGTCAACCATGAATAAAAATTAATTTAACGACCTTTTTGCTTAATTTCAAATAATTTAAAAAATAATAAGGGTATTGTTTACGAAACAATGTTAGTATTAACATTATTAAAGCATCAATAGATCTTGCAACAATTGTAGCAATAGCCACAAATAAAATTGCCTCAAATGGTGTTACGGCACAATATTTAATCAAAATTGGATCTAAAATAACATTAACAGTTACTGCAATTGAACTTGAAATTAAAGGCATGATTGCATTATTATGTTGACGATAAGCAGTGGCTAATGAAAATGAAAACATGTAAGGAATTAAAGTTAATGATTGTCAACGTAAATAACTAGCTGCTCAATGATTTGTTAAATCATAAATTCGTTTTGCTTCTTCTGAAGCTGAAACATCTAAATTATTTCCTGAATATAATTGAATCATTTGTAATGGTGCTGCCATATAAATAACAATAAATATCATTACAACAATAAAACTAAACAACAACATAAAGTTAATTGTTTCTTTAAATTTTAAATAGTCTTTTTTACCATAATATTGAGCGGCTAAAATCCCCGCTGCTGCTACAATAGAATAGAAAAAAATAGTTGGCAAAAACATTAGTTGTGTCGCTAACACGGTTGCAGTTTTGGCTGCTGTCCCCATATTCTCAGGTGTAAATAAAGCAATGAAAAGACTATCAAAATAATTAACAGACGATAAAATGATAACTTCAAGAATTGCTGGGAAAAATAATTTAGCAGCTGTTTTCATGAAAATTTTATCACCAAATTGATTTATAAACCAATTTGGTTTTATTTTCTGTGATTTTTTAAAAAAATCGAAGCGCATATGTTTCTCCTTTAAAATACTTTTAGTTGCTTTCTAAAAGTTAGATGAATGAGTTTTTATTTAGCTTCAATAAATAATCTATAGTAACTTTTTAAACAATCAATTTTTTAATTTAATTAAATGTTTTGAATTAATTTTTAAAAGATTATCACGAAAAACTCATTATAATATTTGAAATGTGATAGTCTTTTTGGTGGTAAATTAAGAATAATTATAAATAAGCACCTATAATCAAAAAAGTATCATTTGTTTGAAAACTTATTATATTACAACCACGTTCATCCTTAAATCAAGCAGAAATGTTTTTAAATATAACGTTTCAATAATATAAATAAAAAATTTTAAAAGAATGACACTAGTATATAAAAATGATAGCAAAAATTAACGACCTTTTTAAAAGAAAAGATGGTTAATTTTTATATTTTATAAAAATATATAATCTTCCTTCAATTGAAATTAAGATAATATTTAATTTATTTTTTATTGTAATTAAATCTAAATTTAAAACTGTTTTTTCTTATTTCAAATTGATTACTACCTATTAAGTTTTTAGCTCAATTTACCTTTGTAAACAATATGCTTACAAGAATCATCTTTAATAATCAATTTGATTCAAGCAAAGCAAATGTTAGTAGATGTGGGATTTTAGGATTATAAGCAAATGTACTAATTAAAGCAAACATCATTACTCATATAATCATCACCATAGTATCATTAATTGCTCCATAAATAACTCCTGCTCCACGAATGCAATTATTCATAGCAGCATATGGCCCTAAAATAATAATTTCAACAACTAAAACTCATTCTAATTGAGTAGCTAATTTTGCCACTTTCTTAGCATCTTTAATATCTAATAACGAATTTGATAATGGAGGGTTTAATAAAGGATTAATAAATAAAGATAATATAAATAATATAATTGCTAAAATACTAGCTATAATAAGTGATCAAGCGACTGTATATCGTGAATTTTGTTTAGCAGTATTAATTTCGTTTTTTCCTAAATAAGAAAGAACAAGAACTGCAACAATAGTGTTCATTCCTGGTCAAATTAGTTTGGTAAATTGAGCTATTAATAAAGCTGTTGAGATAGAAGAGCGAATGTCAGGATGATATTTATATAAAAATAGTGTTAATAAGATTACTGAAATTGAAAATATAATTTCATTAATAGCAATGAACCACCCGCGTTTAAAAATATTTTTTAATAATCTTCATGTTAAATTTCAATAATTAATAACATATGTTGCCCTTTTTTTAAAGATACAAACACAAAGCAAAACAATTAATAAATCAAAACCACGAGAAGCGATTGTTGAGAATGCTGCAAGTAATATCGCTTGTTTAGGAGTTTTGGCAACTAAAATCATTAATACTGGATCTAAAATACAATTTAGACAAAATGCGGCAATACTTCCTAATAAAGGAATTGCTGGACGTGCATCTTGACGGTGTGCAATTGCAAAAGGATATGAAAAAGCATAAAAAACTTGTCCAATCATTGCGTATTGTAAATACATAGATGCTCATTCATTAACTTTTTTAAAATTAGTTAACTCATTAGATGTGACCATTGACATATCTTTACTAAAATTATTAATTGATCCTGCATATATTGTTATAGATCAATGTGGAAAAGTTAAATAAATAATTAAAAAAGGGATATTTAATATAACAGATCCTAAAATCATGTAATTTGTTGTTTCTTTAAATTTATGATAATTTTTATTTCCTAAATATTGTGAGCTATAAACACTGCATGCATAACAAACAGCAACGGTAAAAATTGTTGGTAAATATAATAATTGAGTTGCAAGAATTGTTGCTGTTTTAGCATCTAATCCTTGTGATTGAGGGGTATATGTTGCTAGAAAAAAATTATCAACATAAGCAATTGCTGTAATGATAATATTTTGGATAATCGCTGGAAAAAATAATTTTAATGCTTTCTTGATAAATTGTTTATCGCCAAATATTTTTTTAAAATTCAAAAAAGACAATTTTTTTTGTTTAAAACCAATTTGATAAGACAATAAAAATCACTACTTCCATTCTTCTATAACGATAATAATATAATAATTAATTATAGTGTAATTTTTGGAATAATAAATTTAAATTTTACTTCCAGTATTTATTAAGTAAACAAAAAAAGGTTTAGATGCAAAACCTTCTTTTTGTTTTTTAGTGATTATTTAATATTTTAATTGCTGATGACGTTCCGATCCTTGTAGCTCCAGCTTCAATAAAAGATTTAAAATCCTCAAAATTTTTAATTCCACCTGATGCTTTAATTTGTTTTACATCACCTAAAATTCGCTTTCATAGAATAATATCTTCAAGTTTTGCACCTTCTTTTGCAAAACCAGTTGATGTTTTAATGAAATCAGCATTTGATTCTAGAATAATTTTAGCTGCAAATTCTTTTTGCTCCCTGTTCAAAAATGCTGTTTCAACGATCACTTTTAAAATTTTATCCCCACAAACTTCTTTAATTTGATTAATTTCATTTAAGCAATATTCTCTATTACCATTGATTAATTGATTAATATTAATAACCATATCAATTTCATCAGCACCTAAATCTATAGCGTTTTTTGTTTCAAAAACTTTAGTTTCAATTGTGTTAGCGCCTAGTGGAAAACCAATAACTGTGCAAATTTTAACAGACGTTTCTAATAAATAGTGTTTTGCAACTTTAACAAAACAAGGATTAATACAAACTGAATAAAATTCATTTTCTTCTGCTTCTTCACACAACTTATGAATCTCTTCTAAACTTGCGTCAGCTTTTAATAATGTGTGATCTACATAAATATTATACTTATTCATGATATTCCTTATTATTGGTTTAAAAGTTGATTAATAATATTTTTAACACTAAAACCAAATTCATTCATTAATTTATCACCATCTGCACTACGCCCAAATTGATTAGCAGCAATTTGTATAAATTTATTTGTATAAATTGATAATTTTCATCAAAGCATTTCGCTTGATGCTTCAATTGCTAATAGACCATTTTTTGAAGCTAAAAGGCTCTTAATATCTTCAGGTTTTTGACGTAAAAATAAATTTAAGTTAAAAGCAGAAATAACTTTAATTTTAAGTTTATGTTTTTCAAAAAGTTCTTTTGCTGCGTCATTTGCTAAACTAACTTCACTACCACTAGCAATAATCGTGTAATCTACATCTTTACAAAAAGAAAAAGGCGAATTAATAATATATGCTCCCTTACTAAAATCTTGTGGTTTTTGATCATTAATTTGTTTAATAGTTTGACGTGAAGTAATTAAACAAATCGGTTTTTGTTTTTGTTTAAAACTATATGAAAGAGCATATTTAACTTCATAATGATCAGCAGGACGAATTACTTCTACATTTGGAATTGCTCTTAACATTGGTAATTGATCGACAGGTTGATGTGTAGGTCCATCACCACCCACTGCATAACTATCGTGACTAAAAATAAATAAATTAGCTAAATTACTAATGGCAGCTAAACGAATTGCTGGTTTCATATAATCAGAAAAAGCTAAAAAAGTGCCTCCTATCGCTTTAACGCCTTGATGTAAACTTATTCCATTCATCGCTCCTGCCATAGCAAATTCACGAATACCGAATTTAATATATGGATTTTTATGGTTATCGTTAAAAGCGCCTTCGCCTATTTTTGTGAAAGTTGATTTAGCTAAATCAGCAGATAAAACAAGAGCTGATTTTAAATCTTTTAATTGATTAAAATATTGTTTTAAATAACTGCGAGTAGAATCATTTAAATTAGTAATTTTATTTTCATCTAATAATTTATTTAAATCTTCATAATTACCATTAATATAATTTAATAAACGTTGCATTTGTTCTGGATTAGTTTGCATATATTGGTCAACTAATTGTTGTCATTGATTATAAGCACTTTCGCCCCGAGCTACAACATTAAAAAAGAAGTGATCAAAAATTTCCTGATGAAATTCAAAATTATTTGTTTTAATATGAAAACGCTTAGAAAATTTTTCTAATTCATCATTAGAAATTGCTGCAGCATGCGCTTCATTACTATTTTCAAAAGATGTCCCCTCACCAATGATTGTTTTGACTTCAATAAACGTTGGTTTAACATTCTTTTTTCATTTAGCTTCAGCAATTGCTTTGAAAATATTTTCAGGATTATTATCTGTTTTTAGATAATTTCAACCCATTGATTCAACACGCATTTTTAAATCTTCAATATTAACATCACTTACTGCTGAATCTAATTGGTAATCATTTGAATCATGTAAAATAATTAATTTCGATAATTTTAATTTTCCAGCAATACTCATTGCCTCATAACAAATTCCCTCTTGTAGGTCCCCATCGCCAACAATACAATAAGTATAATGATCAATAACACCTTTAAGAGTAGCAAATTCAGTTCTTAAATAACTTTCAGTAATTGCCATACCAACTGCATTAGCAACCCCTTGCCCTAGTGGTCCTGTTGATGCATCAATATAATTATTAGCCAACACTTCAGGATGACCTGGTGTTAAATAATTATCATTGCGAAAATTTTTAATGTCATCTAATGTTAATAATGATGAAAAATAAAAAACAGGATATAATGCCATCGATCCATGACCAGCTGATAAAACCAAACGATCGCGATTAAATCACTTTGGATGTGATTTTGAAATAGTCATTAATCCCTTATAAAGGGTATAAACAATAGGTGCAGCTGAAATACTCATTCCACTGTGACCTTGCTTTGCTTTATTAATAGCCTGTAAAGCAAGTGAACGCATTGCGTTAACATAACGATTCATATTTAATAGTCTCCACTAAATAAAGATATTTAAATTAATTTCTGTTCAATTAAAATTTCTTCTAATTTGTTAATTGCTTTATTTGCATCATTTCCAACGGCACTCAGCTCGATTTTTGTGCCTTGTTTAATTCCTAAAGCCATAATGTTGATAATTGATTTAGCATCTGCTTGACGCCCATTTGCTTTAATAGTAATTGAAGAGCTAAAATCACTAGCTGCATTAACAAAATAAGTGATCGCCTTAATAAATGCTGACAATTCTGCTACGATGGTAAATTCTTTCGATATCATATTAAACCTTTACATAAAATATCATTTTTTAAATGTATTTTAATTATATTACTTAAAGCATTGTCTTGATATCTTATATTATTAATATAATAACTTTTATTATAAAAGTAATTGAAAAATATTAATAAATACTGTTTGAACTAATTCGTTGAATGTGAATTTGTTATCTAAATCTTCTAAGTGAATTAACTGTGAATTACGGAGATATTGATTAAAAATCTCGTTAATATCGCGATTTACTTGTATTGAATAAATTGTTAATAATGATTCGTAATTAATTACTAATGCTCTATTATCAAGATTATAAGAACCTAATAGCGAAATATCATCATCTATTAAAATCGCTTTAGTGTGTAAAAAACCACTATATTCATAAATTTGTACACCGGACTTAATTAATGATTCATAACTTAAACGGTTCATTGATATGATAAAACTTCAAGAATCAACCCTTCCAGGTAAAATAATTTTAACTTTTATTCCAGTATTCGCTGCAGCTTTAAGTCCTATTAAAATATCTTCAGTAGGAAATAAATATGGTGTAAAAATTGTAATTGATTTTTTAGCATTAGCGATTGCCATAATCAGAATTTCATTTAAAGAACTTGTTGATTGGTCTGGTCCTGTATGCAAAAGTGTTGTTATTGTTTTATTTTTAATAGAATTATTTATTAAGTCATCTTTTCCTTGACATAAGTAAGGTTGAGGATGCATACTATCAACAACAACATTAAAATTATTCTTTTTTGAAAATGGTGTATAGTAGTATCAATCATGAATAAATTCTAAAAGAATTGTATGCACAATTCCTCCGGTTAAAATATAATTCAAATCAACTCAATGACCAACCTTAGGATCAATATTTAAATAAGAATCACCAATATTAGAGCCTCCACTAATAGCAACTTCACCATCAATAATTAAATATTTTCGATGCGAACGAAAATTAATAGTGCTTCTAAATTTATAATCTGCACGTGCTTTAAAACAAGCAATTTCTATACCATTATTAATTAACTGTTGACGATATTTTTTAGGAAATTTATTTAACGAACCAATTGGGTCATATAATATATATATTTTTATACCATCATTACTTTTTTTTATTAATTCTTTAACAAGAGATTGTAATCAACGACCATTCTCAATAATATAATATTGTAAATAAATTGTTTTTTTTGCTTTTCTTATTAATTTAATAGTTTGTTCATACATTTCGTTTGTCTCTTTAATAATTGTTATTTGATTATCACAATAAATAGGTGTACGAAAAAGTTGGTAATTATACTGACCAATTTTACGAATTAAATTAAGTCCATTATTATTAATAATCATATTTTGAAAACTATGATAAAACTCATAATCTTCAAATTTAAAAAGTGCACGACGATTTGTAATGATATCATTAATTTTTTTATCTTTAAATGGGCGTGATCCAAAAATCCAAAAGAATATAATTGACACAATTGGTAGAAATAAAAAAATAAACAATCATGATTTTTTAGAACGATCTTGCCGATGTCTTGAAGATAAAATATATAAGCCAATACTAGTATTTAAAATATAAAATGATATTAAAATATCTGTAACAATAACCGTTGGTCGATGGTGAAAATATATTGATATTAAACAAATATTAATTATTAATAATACACAAATAAATGTTATGATGAATTTGGCTAAAATACGTTTTTTCATACTTATTATCGTCCTTTTTATTAATAATTATAATTTATATAAATAAAAAATAGGGTTTCCCCTATTTTTAATTATTAATGGCGGAAACAGTGGGATTCGAACCCACGCGCCGCAGAACGACCTAACACCTTAGCAGGGTGCCCTCTTAACCACTTGAGTATGTTTCCAAAACAATTATTGCTTTATGTATATAACTTATTTATTATATTAAATAATAAGCAATAATGCAATAGTTAAAACTAATGAATTTAAATTATTAAATTGATCGTAATTTATTAACTAAAGAATTTTCATCAATAAATCCTAAACTTGTCGCTTTAATATCTCCATTTTTTAAGTAAAATAAAGCAGGGATTGATTTGACTTGATATTGTGTTGATAATTCTGGAAAATGATCAACATTTATTTTAATAATAGTAAATTCATCACCATGTTTTTTTTCAACTGAATCTAATACTGGAATAAGCATACGACATGGAGGGCATCAATCCGCATAAAAATCAATTAATATTGGTTTAGAATGATTTTCCTTTAATAATTCATTTAAATTTTGGTTACTTTCTAATTTAATTAACATAAATTTTCCTCTTTTTAATATTATATTATTATTGATTAAAATCGTTTTTATCATTGTTTGATTCATCTAAATTACGAATAAAATTACATTCAGGATAACCTGTGCATCCAATAAAATATTTATTTTTACGATTTTTACGTTTAACCAATGATTTTGAACAGTTGGGACATAATTCGTTAAGAATTTCTGGTTTCTCTAACGATTCTGTAAAACGACATGTAGGGAAATTTGAACACGCAATGAACCGAGTGTTCATTCTAGATCTTTTAATCAATAAATCATGAGCACATATAGGACATAATCGATTAATTTTTTCATCAGGAACTTTTTCGATTTTAGTGTATGCTTGTTTTACTTCTTCTTCAAAAATAGGAATAAAAGTGCTAACTAAATCTTTTCAAAATAATTTGCCATTAGCTATAACATCTAAACGTTCTTCCATCTCAGATGTAAATTTAATAGAAATCACTTTTGGAAAGGCTTCTTTTAACTCTTGGATAACTTTAATCCCTAATTCTGTTGGAATTAATTTACTCTTATCTTTATTGATGTAACCCCTAGTGGTGCCAATAGTTGCCATTGTTGCATATGTTGAAGGCCGACCTACTCCGGCATTTTTTAGCGCTGCAATTAAAGAGGCTTCTGTGTAATAAGGCGGTGGCGTAGTTTCTTTTTGTATTAAATCGATCTTTTCTTTTTTAAATTCATCACCAACATTAATTATAGGAGGTTGGAATTCTAATTCATCACGTTGCTTTTTATAAAAATCTAAAATTCAATATCCTAAAGTTCGAATTGTTTTATAAGCTGTATAAAATTTATATTCATTATTAATAAAACGAATTACTTGCTTATTAAAAGTTGGCACTTTCATTAAAGCTGATAGTGTTTTATTTCAAACTAAGTTATACAGCTTATAAATATCTAATGAAACATAATCTTTAATTTCTTCAGGTTTTAAATTAATATCAACAGGGCGAATTGCTTCATGTGCGTCTTGAATATTTACTTCTTTTCTATTAATTTTTTTATTTTTAAAATTTTCTAGATATTCTTTACCAAAATTATTTTCAATAAAGGCATTAGCTTCTTGTAAAAAATCATCACTTAATCGCTCGCTATCTGTTCTTGGATAAGTTATTAAAGCTAATTGCTGATTATTAATTTCTAATCCTTCAAACATTTGTTGAGCTATTAAAGTTGTTTTATTAGCACTTCAACCAAAATTATTGGATGCGATTTGTAATAATTTATCAGTTGTTAATGGTAATTGAACATCGCCTTTGGTGATTTTCAAATCATCAATACTATAAACTTTAAAAATATCACTTAAATCATCAATCACACGCTGTGCATCTTTTTTGTGTAGAAATTTTAAATCACTATCGCTATTATCTTTCTGATTATATAATTCAACATCATAGGGAATTTTTCTTAAAGATACAAAAATGTTTTTTTCAATTATTCCTTCAATTTGATATCATTCTTCTTTAACAAAAGAACGTCTTTCTAACTCTCTCTCAACTACAAATAATAAAGCGATCGATTGTACTCGCCCAGCAGATAAGCCATGTAAGTTTTTTTTAACTAATCCAGAAAGTTTATAACCAATAACTCGATCTAAAATTCGTCTTGCAAATTGCGAATCTACCAAATTAAAATCAATATCATGTTTTTCATCAATAGATTTTAAAATAGCTTTCTGTGTTATTTCATTAAAAGTTATTCTTTTAACACGTTCTTTATCTTTTTTTGGTAATAAATCATAAACATGTCAACTAATAGCTTCACCTTCACGATCAGGGTCAGTTGCTAAATAGATATTATTTGATTTTTTTGCTAAATCAATAATTGTTTTTATTTGTTGTTTTTTCGATAATTTTTTATTTGTTGTTTTTATTATTTCTCATTTTAAATCATAAGTTTTTGGATCATAACCAGATTTTTTTGCGAGCTCACGTAAATGTCCACATGTAGCTATTACATTATAACTATCACCTAAATAAGACTGAATTGATTTAATTTTATTTGGTGACTCTACTACTATTAAATCTTTTTGCATTTTTTCTCCCATTTACTACAATTATTTGCTCGTTTTAACAATTGTAAATAATTATAATATTTTATAGTTGTTGTTTAATTTATTAATTTTGAATTTTTAATAAATTGATAAATACGATTAATGTATTTGGGATAAATTGTGTTTTGCTTAGCTAATTTTTTATCTAATAACACCAAATCTAATTGGCAATCTTTATATTTATTAAAAAGATAATCATCTATTTGATATAACTCATTAACACATAAAATATGATCGCTTGAAGCGCATGCAAGACGTTTTAAATCCTGTGTAATTTTATTACTATTGTAATCTTTTGGAATTTCAGATATTACACTAACATTGCAGTAACTTAAGTATTTAATGTTTTTAGAACTATAGATTCCCTCATCTGTGATGATACATATTCTAGCTTTAAGAGAAATTAAACGATTGATAAGTGTGTCCAAAACAACACTATCATAATAAATAACAAATCCATATCCTGCTTTTATCAAGGTTAGTATATCATAATTTGATATTGCATTTTCATAATCTATTAACCAAATATTTTTTTTATCAAGTCATTCAACTGTTGTTGAATAATATAAAATAAAAGGAGGTTGGTTAATTTTTTTATATTTATTAGGATATTTTTCATCAGTTAAATCAATAGCTTTAACTTTTTCGTAATCTTCTTTTTCTAAAAATAAATATTCATTTTGATCTTCATGATTTATTAATGCTAAATAAATTTTTGATCAATCCCCTTTATACTTCAAACTGAAATAGTGTGTTAAATAATTCAATGGTATCACCTCATTAAATTATTAGCAATAATGATTTATTTTTAAAATTACTAATCATAATTAACTTTACAAATCAATCCATTAGAAAAATCATTAAATAAATTCTCATAAGCTCTTACATGATCAAATTCATTATTTGTTAATTTATAATTATATAACTCACAAATATGATGAATAAAATCATCAAAATTTAATACCTTATTCATTTTATATTTTATAAATAATTCATTCCTATAATTTTTTAAATAAAAATCATATGCAAAATGTACAATTGATTCTAATTCCAAAACTTCTTTCTTAACACAATTAATCAAAGTCAAAACAAAACTATCACGCTCATTTTGAATATTTTTTAAAAAAATTCCAGGTGTATCAATTAAATAAAAATGTTGATTGATTTGACGAATACATTGAGTCTTAGTAACTCCAGGTCTATTTTCAACTTTTAATACTTTTTTGGGAGCTAAAAAATTAATCAAAGAAGACTTACCAATATTTGGTAGACCAATAATCATACCTACAAATTTAGGATTTATTAATCCTTTCTTTTGGTATATTTTTATTTTTTGATCAAATAATTGATATAAATGTTGAATAATCTTATTTTTATCATTTCTTTTTTTAGTTGAAATTAATAAAAAATTATTATCGAAATTTTTTTTTCAATCACTTAAATCGGCCTTATTAGCCAAATTAATAACTGGTTTGGATGAAACTTCTTTTAATAATTCAATATTACTTGATGTTAATGGACATCTAGCATCAACTAATTGAATAAAAAAATCAACATTTTTAAGATTTTTTAAAATCTCATCTGTTGCTTTTTTCATATGCCCAGGAAATCAATTAATTTTTTTATTAATTATGTCCATAATGTTAAATTCTACACATACTCATTAAAAGATATTAAATATTTATAAATTTGTTTTTGTTGATATTGAATTTTTTGTCTTATATTAAATGTATAATAAGCCAATCTAAAAAAAATAAAAGGAAGATTTTTGATCGGTTTTTTCGGTGGGTATTTATTGATTTTTAAAATTAAATATCTTGCTGTGCTATTATGACAATTGATCCATAAAAGATAAATTATTGTAATAAATAACATTAAAAAACTAATACATGTTAAAATTGTAAAATCTAAATATTTTTTATAATTTAATAATTTTTCATTATATCCATAATTTAAAGCTAAAATTAAATTTGTGATAAAAGAAATTAATCAACCAGCTAAAAATATACTAATAAAAACTCCAATAAATTTATATTTAAAATATAATTTACCTATCAAATAATCTTTTAATTCTTCTAAAACTATTTTCAAAACATTTACCTAAATATTAAATAACTATTAATGTAATTATATATTTTTATTTCGTTTTTTATTTTTAAAAAATTTAATAAATTCCTCAGAATTACTATTTAAATAAGGACGATTAGGTACCTTATGATGATGACGACAAACAGCAGAATAGAATTCCTGACAGCCAATTTTAACAATATCATCATTATAGTCAGCGTGTTTACCATCAATCTTACGCAATGAATGCGTTGCTTCAGCGCCACACTCATTACATATCGCTGTTAGTTTTGTAATTTTATCAGCATAAGTAAAAAGTTTAGCAATTGGACCAAAAGGCTCGCCTTTAAAATTTTTATCTAATCCTGAAATAATAACAACAAAACCATTTTCTGCTAAAATATTTGCAACTTCACAAATCCGATCATCAAAAAATTGAACCTCATCAATGCCAATAACTTTTGTTTCATCATTAAAACTGTTTGACATAATATAATTTAAAATTTCTGGTGCGCTTTCTACTTCAACTGATGGTAAAGACGTTCCTGTTCGTGATTGGATATTTCTAATAGATCTAGTATCAATTTTAGGTTTAAAAACCAAATATTTAACATCTGCATATTCTAAACGATGTAAGCGACGAATTAACTCTGCTGTTTTTCCAGCAAACATTGGGCCAGTAATTAATTCTATTCATCCTATTTTTTTTGAAAATGCATTCACTTTAGCCATAAAAAATTATTTTGTCACATTGAATCTAAAATTGCAAATATCGCCATCTTTCATTAAATATGACTTTCCCTCCATTCTTATTTTTCCCGCTTCTTTCACAGCTTGCTCACTTCCTAATGATATTAAATCATCATAATGCATAATTTCAGCTTTAATAAAACCTTTTTCAAAATCGCTATGAATAATTCCTGCACATTCAGGCGCACTCATTCCGTTTATAAATGTTCAAGCACGTACTTCTTGTTTTCCATATGTAAAATAAGTTTTTAAATTTAATAAATCATAGGTTTGCTTTACAATTTCATCTAATCCTGTTGTTTTAATACCTAAATCTTGAATAAATATTGATTTTGATTCTTCATCTAAAATGCTAATTTCATATTCAATTTTTGCTGACAAAGCAACGCATCTAGCATCATTATCTTGAGCATACTTTTTTACTTTTAAATATTCTTTATTTAAATCAGGATTTGAAATCTCATTTTCTGAAATATTTGCAATATATAAAATTGGTTTTAAAGTTATTAAATTGAAAGAATTAATGATTTTCAATTCTTCTTTGGTTAATTTAACACTTGATGCTAATTGACCCTTTTTTAAAGCTTCTTCAATGTTAAATAAAATAAGATATTCTCTTCTAGCATCTTTATCGCCAGAATCAGCCTTTTTTTTAATACGACTAATTCGTTTTTCAATAATATCAAGGTCAGATAATATTAATTCATAATTAATAACATGAATATCAGATAATGCGTCAATTTTATTATGAACATGAGTAATAGATTTATCATCAAAACAGCGAACGACATGACAAATAGCATCAACATCGCGAATATTATTTAAAAATTGGTTTCCTAGTCCTTCACCTTGCGAAGCGCCTTTAACAAGACCTGCAATATCAACAAATTTGAAAGTGGTCGGCACAATTTTATCAGGCACAACTAAGCTTGCTAATCGTTTTAAACGCGGATCATTAATATTAACAATTCCAATATTTGGTTCGATAGTTGCAAAAGGATAATTAGCTGCCTCAACTCTAGAATTTGTAATTGTATTAAATAATGTGGATTTACCAACGTTTGGCAAACCAACAAGACCTGCTGATAACGACATTTTATTCTCCTTATTTTATTTTATTTAAACTATTAAACTTAGTGAATTTATCAATGATTGTATTTTTAATTGCGTCCACACCATAAGCCAAAATTTTTCGTGGATCATACTGTTTAGAAAGAATTAAATCACCTGCTTTTGTTAAGTGATCTTGTAATGCATTTGAAAATGCAATTTGACATTCTGTATTAATATTAATTTTTGCTACACCCAAATTAATTGCTTTTAAAATTTGTTCATCACTAATACCAGAACCTCCGTGTAAAACAATTGGTTTATTCACTTTATTGTTAATTTCTTTTAATAAATTAAAATTTAAACCTTTTCAATTTTTAGGATATATTCCGTGAATATTTCCAATACCACACGCTAACATATCAATATCTAATAAACACATTTGATAACAATCGTCGATATTAGCTAATTCACCTTCTGAAGTAATCCCATCTTCTGTCCCACCAATTGAACCAACTTCAACTTCTACTGATACACCTTTTAATTTAGTTATTGTCAAAAGTTCTTTAGTGTTTTTAATGTTTTCTTCGATCGAAAGTTTTGATCCATCATACATAATTGAGGAATAACCAGCATTAATAGCTTTTATACATCCTTCATATGTACCATGATCTAAATGCAAACAAACAGGAGTTTTAATATTCATTTGTTTTATTAAATTAACAACCATTGCATAACAATTATCATAACCACCCATATATTTTACGGCACCTTCAGATGTCGCTAATAAAAGAGGAGAGTTTGTTTCTTGAGCTGCTAATAATGCTGCTTTAATTCATTCTAAATTATTGATATTAATTGCAGCCACTGCATAATGATTTTCATAAGCATTTTGAATCATTTTTTTGGCATTAACTAATGGTGACATTTTTTTATTCTTCCTCTTCTAATTCCTCTTCGTCTTCTATTTCATCTTTATTAGAAGTATTATTATTTTTAAATTCTTCATCTTCATCTTCGTAGCCAACAAAATCAGATAAAGAGCTTACTTCATCACTTTCCTCTTGTTCTTTTGATTGTGTTAATTTATCATTTTTAACAATTTCATGTTCATCTTCTTCACGGTCACTATCTTTGTATAAACCAACTTCATACATAGCGTTATTAATTTTTGTAATTTCATCTAGTGATAATCGTTCACGTAAATTTCATTCTAAATCTCCAATTGAAATAAAACGTGTATCTTGTATTAAAGTTGTATATAAAACACCTAATTGTGAATTAACTTCTACTAAATTTACATTACTATTCTTGACAATTTCATTAATAATATCATCAAAAGTAAATGGTTTTTTGTTATAAATTTTATTATTTTTTATTGCATTATAAGCAATATCAACTAATTGACGGCTCATATTAAACTCCTTATATTTTAGTTTTTTTGTATTTAATATATTAGTATTTATTTTAAAGGTTTATAGTAAAAAATTCATTTTTTTATTCGTGGTTGTTTAATTGATTTTAAAGCAGCAATTATTAAACTCTTATCTTCAAGTTTTAATAATTTAATATCATTATTTTTGTTTTCTGTATATAAAAAAACCGGTTCATTAAAATCATAAATTTGTTTATTTGAAGTAATAGTTTCATAAAAATATTTTTTATGAATAATCTTTTGATCTTTTGATTTATCTTTACCATATTCATATTCAAAAGTTACAAAATCTTTATTTTGTAACCAATTTGTTGCTAAAGTTTTTAAAATAAAATCATGTTCATTAGCAAACGATCGCATTAAAGCTGTAAATGAATAATCATCTAAATTTTGAACAGTAGTAATATCTCAAGATTCATTATCTAATCATGGTTTTAAAATTGTTAATAATTGTGAATTTTTGAATATATATTTTTTTTGTTTTTGGTATAAAAAATGCACTCTTGCTAAAGTCTTTTTCATTAAAATATCATAGGTTGTTGGTGTTTTATTTAAATAAACATTTTCAAACATACTCCAACGAGAAATTAAAATGTTTTCTAAAGCGTTTCAAGAGTGTTTTGAAAAACATAATTGATCGTTAAAAACTATTGCCTTTTTAAAGATATTATCATAGTCTATATTTCCATACTTGGTTCCTGTAAAATGAGAATCACGTGGCAAATAATCTAAACGATCTGCATCAATTTGAGATGAAATAACCTGTTGCATTCACATTTTTTTGGATTTATGATCAATTATATTAGCAACATCAACTGGATTGATATTATGTTTAATTAAAATTTTATTAATTTCACTTTTAGGATTAGTAATAATCATTTGACCAATTTTTTCATGATTATAATTTGTTGCATATTCAAAAGTATGGGAAAAAGGACCATGACCAATATCATGTAATAAGGCTGCAGCACAAACAATCTTTTTATTATTTATTAAATCGTGTGTATCAGATTTAATGAATTTTAATGAATCTAAAAGTTTTCTTGTAACTTGGAAAACACCAATACAATGAGTAAAACGTGTATGAGTAGCACTTGGGAAAATTGATCAACTTGATCCTAATTGCTTTATATTATTTAAACGCCAGAACTCTTTTGTTTTAATTAATTCATAAGCTCATTCATATTGTTCATCAAACGTAATTAAACCATGAATAGGATCTTTTATAAAAAAATTTTTTACCATAATAATTATTAATCCAAAATTTTTAAAATATTTATTAAATTTTTTAATACTTTTTCGCGTCCTAAATAACAAATTGTTTTAGCTAATTCTGGACCATGCGAACTAAATGTAGTTGCAATACGAATTGGCATGTATAAATTAGCACCTTTGTTATTAGTTATTATTTGAACTTTTTTAATTATTTCTTTTATAAATTCTTCATTAAATTCATCATTAATTATTAATTGTTCATAAAAAACACGAACAACAGTTATTAATTGGTTTTTTTTAATATAATCTACATCTGATGCTAATACTTTTTTATCACAATTAAATTGTTCAATTACTAAATCAATTAGTTGTTTTAAATTAATAATATGAGATTTAAATAATAGACATTTATTAATAAAAGTATAATCATTCAAAACTAATTCTTTAGTTAATGAATGTTTCTTTATAAAATTGATAAATTCTTCTTGGGTAATATTATTAAAATATTGTGTTGAAAACCAATTCATTTTATTGATATCAAAAAAGGCGGGGGATTTTGATAAATTATTGATATCAAAATTTTTAATCATCGTTTCTAAACTCATTATTTCATCGTTATTTTTTGGGCTTCAACCTAATAATGCAACAAAGTTTGTAATAGCATGTGGCCAATAACCATCTTTTTCATAATCAGACACAAACTGTTTTAAAGATAAATTTCGCTTTGATAATTTTTTTCCTGTCTCATCAACAATAATTGACAAATGACCATATTTAATTTTTGTTATATCATAATTTAAGGCCTGAGCAATCGCTAATTGATAAGGTGTATTAGAAATATGCTCTTCTCCACGAATGACATGTGAAATTTGCATTTCATAATCGTCAATTACAACTGCAAAATTATACATTGCAATCTTATTTGATTTTAAAATGACAGGATCAGTTAAAGCACTACCTGGAATACTAATTTTACCCCGAATTAAATCATCCCAGCTATATTCCATATTTTCATTAATTTTTAAACGAATTGTGTATTCTTTATTTTGTAATAAGTTACTTTCAATTGTTTTTTTATCTAAATTTAAACAGTGCCGTTTGTATTTAGGTGTTTGATGTGATTTTTCAGCTAATTCGCGATCTGCATCTAATTGTTCTTTACTACAAAAACAAAAATAAGCTTTTTTTTGATCAACTAGATCTAATGCTAATTTTTCATAATGTTTTAATTTTTCAGATTGGATATATGGGCCAAAAGCTTTAGGATTACGAATTGATTCGTCTGGAATAATACCCATTCATGCTAAAAAATCTAGTTGGGAATTAATTCCCCCTTCCACATTTCTTTCAATATCAGTATCTTCAATACGAATAATAAAATCCCCACCATAAGCTTTTGCTAGTAAATAATTAAATAAAGCTGTTCGCGCTCCTCCAATATGTAAATAACCGGTTGGTGATGGAGCATAACGTGTTCTAATTTTCATTAATAATTAAATCTTCCTTATTTTTTAATTTTATGCGAATAAATGAACTACCTGCACCACTTAAAATTGTATAAAAACCATCGGATAATAATTCATTATATTTGTATTTAATATTAGGGTATAGCTCAAAACAGTATTCTTGTAGATCATTATGTATGTTAACTACAATATTTTCTTTTAAATTTTTAATAATTGTTTTAAAATTATTTTTAATAACATGTCATGAATTATCATCAAATTTTTCAAAAACAATTTTTGTATTTACATTAACATTCATTAAATAAACTTCATAATTTAATTTAAATTGACCAGTCAAATCCTCTAAAACACTTCCGTAATCACTTATATAAGCTGTTTTATAGCCTGATAAAAAAAAGGGAATATCAGCACCTAATTTATTAACAACATCTTTATAATTAATTTCTTTAATACCCTCAAATTCTAGAATATATTTCATAATGGCTGCAGCGTTTGATGAACCACCACCTAAGCCTGCACCAATTGGAATTCTTTTTTTAATATTAATTCGATAATGATTTTTAATATGATAAGTATGACGAATCCATTCTAATGTCTTATGAACTAAACGGCTATAAACATAAATTTCATTGGTTTCATTGTAGTAATGAACATCATCAATATTTTTTTCTATTTTAGTAATTTCAATATCGTCATAAATATTTTCAACAAGTATAAAAATTGATTCAAAATCGTGTTTTGTAAAATTCTTTTGTTTTTTATAAACACTATATCCTAAATCAATTTTTGCGAATGACTTTACTTTCATAATTTGACCTACAACTTAATTTTATTAATTATCTTATCTATTCAAATAATTAAAGAGTTTTAGAAACATTTTTGGTTCAATGTTTTCAGCTCGTAAATTCATATCTAAATTATAATCAATAAACATTTGATTAATTATTTTAATATCATAAATATTAGATAAGTTATTTTTTAACTTTTTTCGTTTATTTAAAAAACAAATCCGTAAAAATTTACCTAATTCTTCAATATTAAAATTCACACTATTATGAAGATTTTCAAGATGAATGACAGCACTTTGAACTTTAGGTTGGGGATGAAATTCTTTAGCATTAACTTCGAATAGAATTTTTGTTTTACAGAATAATTGTACTAAAACAGTAAAAGCATTATAACCACGTGTATTTACTTTAGCACCAATTCGTTCAGCCATTTCTTTTTGAACCATAATATAAGCATCATTAATTAATTTTGATTGAATAATTTTTAAAACTATCTTTGAAGATATTGCATATGGAAGATTTGCAACAACTTTAATTTTTTGAATTTTTTGAGTATTATTGTAATCTAAAATCAAATTATCTAAATCTACACATAATACATCATTATTTATTATATGAAAATTACTTGTTTTTATGTATGTTTTTAAGTGTGCATATAGTCTTTTATCTAATTCAATAGCAATTAAAATATTTGTTTTTTGTACAAGAATTTCAGTAATTGCTCCTCACCCTGGACCAATTTCTAATATAAGATCATCTTTATTAATATTCGCCACATCTACAATTTTATTTTTTATGTTATTAGACAATAAGAAGTTTTGCCCCATTTTTTTTGATGGAACAAAACTTTCTTGCTTGAGTTTATTTTTAATGAATGATTTATTCAAGTTAGCTAATTCCTAATTTAGCAAGTTTTGATTCAATTCTTGTGGCACTGTTTGAACGGCGTTTCATAATAATAACATGAATGATATACGATTGCAGAATAGTAAAGATCGCATTGAAGAATCAGTATAAACCAATCCCGGAAGCAGAAATTGCTACTACAACAGCTAAAACAATTGCAATAATGTTTTGTGTCATTCGTACACGTTTTAACTGTTGTTTATTTTTAGCACCAACAGTTGTGGCATTACGATTACGTTTTCTAGCTAATAGTTGTGGTATTTTTTGGGATAAGATTTGTACTGGAATAATAATTAATAAGAAGAAAATATAAGGTCATCCTGAAGTTGTGAAATTTGAAAAAATTTCAGAAATAGGTGTTGCTGATAAGTCTCAAATATAAAAAATACTAATAAACTTAAGTGGTCTTAAAATTGTAACAACACGATAAATAATTAAAAAGATCGGCAATGTAATAATCATACTTTCAAAAGGAGCTAAAGGTTTAACGTTATGTTTTTGATATAACTCTTTTGTTTCCATTTGTTTTTTTTGACGAGACTGCATATCTTTTGCGTCTTTATATTTTGCATTAATTTCTGCAATTTTTCCTTGAATTTCAGAAATTCTTTCTGTTTGGATAGTTGCACGTGCTGAGATCAACATTGTAATCACACGAATAATTAATAAAATGATAATTAATCCTAAAATAGCATTTAAACCTGCTGGTCAATCTCTCGTTGCATACATAAAATGTAATAAAATTTGTGCAATTGGCCAAACAAATAAAGCATAGAAAGGACCATAATCAAATGAAAAATCAGACATTGGATATCAAGGACCTGTTCCAGAATAAATTAAATCAAAACGAATGTCATTAGCACCAAGAATAGGATCAACATGAAATCCTAATTCAAAACCATTACCAACAATAGTAGAATTAATTGTTCAGTGGTTTGCCATATTTTGGAAACAACCATATAAGCCAATACCTAAGAAAAATGCATAAACGATGATTTTAAAAACTTTTAATAAAACATTAAAAATTTTTTTCTTACGTTCTTTTTTTATCGAATTTGCATTCGATGCTCCAGCAAAATGTGAAACAGAAATCCGCATTCTATTTGTTAAATTTTGTTTATCAACAGATGACATTTATACCTCCTTTTCAATTCAAAAATTACTTGCTAATTTTATCTTTTTTCTTTGTTAATAATTCGTTGAAGAATTATTTTAAGATTATTACAATTTAAAACAAAAGAACCATCAATAAACGATGGTTTCACTAAGACTACAATATCATAACTTTTAATGGGAATATCAGCAGCAATAAACCATGCTTTAATCAGGCGTCGAATTCGATTGCGTTGTGTTGCTAATTTAAACTTTTTTTTAGAAATGCTTATAGCTAAGCGAACATTTTTTAGATTGGTTTTACGAAAATAAACTACGATTTGATTAGAATGAATTTTTTGTTGTTTCTTAATTGTATCAAGTATATCTTCATTTTTTTTTAGACTAATAAAATTAGCCATAAAAATTATTTTTCACTAGAAACTGTTAGACTATGACGCCCTTTAAGTCTTCTTCTAGCTAAAACATTACGCCCATTTTTTGTTTTCATGCGTGCACGAAAACCATGCACTTTTGCTCTTTTACGATTATTAGGTTGAAACGTTCTTTTCATAAATCCACCGCCCTCTTACTTTTTTGAAAACATAATATGGATTATTATAACATTTTAGTTATTTTTTATTTAATATATTTTTTTAAAAAAGTCAATGATATCTTTTTAAAAATAAACATATATAATATGATAATAGGACAAAGATTATTTATAAAAAATAGAGGTTACTAATGGCTAATAATTATCAAACTTTATATGATTCAGCAATAAAAAGGATTCCATACGATCTTATTTCTGATCAAGCTTATGCAATTCTACAAAATGCTAAAACTCATAAAGTTTGCGATGGTGTTTTATATATAATTGTAGCCAATGCCTTTGAAAAAAGTATTATTAACGGTAATTTTATTAACATTATTTCTAAATATCTAAGCGAAGAATTCAAAAAGGAAAATATTGTTAATTTTGAATTTATTATAGACAATGAAAAATTATTAATTAATAGCAATTTTTTAATTAAAGAAACTAATATTAAAAATCGTTTTAATTTTAGTGATGAACTTTTACGTTACAATTTTAACAATTTAGTAATTAGTAATTTTAATCAAAAAGCGATTAAGGCGATTGAAAATTTATTTTCAAATAACTATGATAATAGTTCAATGTGTAACCCTTTATTTTTATTTGGTAAAGTTGGTGTTGGTAAAACGCATATCGTGGCTGCTGCTGGTAATCGTTTTGCTAATAGTAATCCTAATTTAAAAATTTATTATTATGAAGGGCAAGATTTTTTTCGAAAGTTTTGTTCTGCTTCGTTAAAAGGGACTAGTTATGTTGAAGAGTTTAAAAAAGAAATTGCTTCAGCAGATTTATTAATTTTTGAAGATATTCAAAATATCCAATCACGTGATTCAACGGCTGAATTGTTTTTTAATATCTTTAATGATATAAAATTAAATGGTGGAAAAATTATCTTAACATCTGACCGTACACCAAACGAACTTAATGGTTTTCATAATCGAATTATTTCGAGATTAGCGTCAGGTTTGCAGTGTAAAATTTCTCAACCCGACAAAAATGAAGCTATTAAAATTATTAATAATTGGTTTGAATTCAAAAAAAAATATCAAATTACTGACGAAGCTAAAGAATATATTGCTGAAGGTTTTCACACTGATATTAGACAGATGATTGGTAATCTAAAACAAATTTGTTTTTGAGCGGACAATGATACTAATAAAGATTTAATAATCACAAAAGATTATGTAATTGAGTGTTCAGTTGAAAACGAAATTCCACTAAATATTGTTGTTAAAAAACAATTTAAACCTGAACAAATAATTGAAATTGTTGCAAAAGAATTAAATATAAAAACAGATTTAATTAAATCTTCTATTAGAAAAAATAATATAGTTTGAGCGCGTGATATTGTTTGTTATATTCTAAAAAATAAACTAAATTTAACTTTAACAGATATTGGTAAATTACTAAACGGACGAGAACACACTACAATTAGTCATAGTATTAGTAAAGTTCAAAAAATTCTTGATGATGAAAATAGTCAAGAAGCACTACAAATTAATCTAATTATCAATAAATTTTAATTTTATTAAAGAAAAGTAATCAAAACTTATTAAAATATTATATATTTATATATAGTGTATTTTCGTGTTTTTGAACTCAAAACATAAAATTACTAATTTTTTATTATTTAACTTATATATTGTAATAAAGGAAGAGAATTATGAGAGATATTCATCCAGTAAGCAAACCATGCGTTTATAATTGTGTAACATGTAAAAAAGAATTTATAATTGATTCTGCAGCAAAAAATACAGAAGTTGCAATTGAAGTTTGTTCAAATTGCCATACATTTTTTATTGGTAAACAAAACGCAACTACAACATTACGTGGTCGTGCTGAAAAACTAAATAATCGTTTTGAAGCTGGTTTAAATAACATTAATAAAAAACCAGAAAAGAAAAAAATACAAGGTAAATCTGAACCAAGAAAAAGTTTAAACGAATTATAATTAATCATCTTGTCATTAATTGCCAAGATTGTTTAATTCTTTTTGTATAATTAAAAATTAGTAGATTAAATAACAGGCAATTAGATTACCTGTTATTTTATTTTTACTAAAATATTTAAAACTGAGGGACTTATGGAATACAACAAAAAACTTTATGAAGCAATTGAACGAGTCGCTATTAAAAATGACGCTTTAAAAAAAGAATTAGAAACGGTTGTAACAGACTTTAAAAAAATTAAAGAGATTAATATACAGTTAAAAAAAACTACTAAAATTGCTGAAGCCTTTGCAAAATATAAACAAAAATTGGATACTGGTATAGCTGCTGAAAAAATATTAAATACAGAAAAAGATTTAGAATTAATCGAATTAGCACAGATGGATTTAGATGAAGCTAAAATTAATATTCCAATAATTGAAAATGATTTAAAAATTATGCTGTTGCCAACTGATCCTAATGATGATAAAAATGTTATTGTTGAAATGCGCCCTGCTGCTGGAGGGGATGAATCATCAATTTTTGTCGGCAATTTGTTTGATACATATCGTGCTTATGCTGAAAATAATAATTGAAAAATGAAAATTATAGAAATGACTCCGAATGCTGTTGGTTTTAGTTTTATTTCTTTTATGATTTCTGGAGAAGAAGTTTATTCACGAATGAAATTTGAGTCAGGAGTTCATCGAGTACAACGTGTACCTGCTACTGAATCTAAAGGAAGAGTACATACGTCAACAATTACAGTTGCTGTTCTTCCAGAACAAGATGAAGTTGATGTTGTAATTAATCCAACAGAATTAAGAATTGATACTTACCGTGCAAGTGGGGCTGGAGGACAGCATGTTAATAGAACAGAATCAGCTGTAAGAATTACGCATATTCCAACAGGGGTTGTTGCTGCATGTCAAGAGGGAAAATCACAAATTGAAAACCGAGAAACAGCTATGAAAATGTTAAGAGCTAAATTATGAGAAGCAGCTCAAGAACAGCAAAATGCAGAATTTGCTAATTTAAGAAAAAATCAAGTTGGTACAGGGGATCGTTCTGAAAAAATCCGTACTTACAATTATCCACAGAACCGCGTTACTGACCATCGTATTAACCTAACATTAAATAAATTAGACCAAATCATGATGGGTGAGTTAGATGAGATTATTGATGCATTAATTGCTGACGAACAAACTGGTTTAATGGCTAATTTAGATATTTAATGACCTACCATCAATTAATTTTTCAAGCATACTCACTACTTGAAAAAAAATTACGTAATCCACAAGTAGCATTTCAGTTGCTGTACGGATTAGATAATAAAATTAACGATTCTTATAGTTTTTCAAATAACCGCTTAACAATTGTAAATTCTAATTTAGAATATACATATTTTAAACTATTAGATGAATTTATTAATGGAAAACCATTAGTGAGAATTTTAGGATATGGCTATTTTTGTGCAAAGCGCTTTTATGTTGATAAAAATGTTTTTGCTTTTCGTGTTGAAACTGAATTATTAATAGATGTTGTTAATAAAGTAATTCAACAATCCACTTATAAAATTAAAAATGTTATTGATGTTTGTTGTGGTAGTGGTGTTTTAGGGTTAAGTACAAAAATGAATTTTAATCAATTGAATGTTTCATTATTAGATATTTCTATTGATGCAATTAATAATTGCAAAAAAAATGCTAAATATCATAACTTAACAGATGTAAATTTTATTCATAAAAGTATGCAAGAATACTTTTTAAACACAAAAAAACGGTTTGATTTAATTATCTGTAATCCCCCATATATCAAAAGTAATTATGAATTAAATCGTGAAGTCTTAGATTATGACCCCATTAATGCACTTATTGATTTCGATCACAAAGATGGAATTAGTTTTTATTTATTTATAATAAATAACATTAAATCAATTGCTAATGAGAAATTCACTATTATTTTTGAAATTGGTTTTGATCAAAAAGAAATTTTAGAAAAAGTTATTAAAAAAAATGAATTTCCTCTTTTTTACTACTTTATAAATGATTATAATAATCTATGTAGAATTTTAATAATAAGTAATATTAAATATGAAAATTTATAGAATAACTAATTTAAATGTGATTTATGATGCTTTAATGGCCAATAAATGTGTTCTAATCCCTACTGATACTATCATTGGTTTATTAGCAAAAAATCAAGATGTAATTTATGAAATTAAGCAACGTGATCGAAATAAGAAAATCATCCGCTTTGTAGCCGATTACAAATTACTTGGTGATTTAACTGTAGAACAAAAGCAATTTTTAGATCTTTTTTGACCAGGTTCTGTCACTATCATTAAAAATGGTATTTCTTATCGTATGCCAAATAGCCCTTATATACTAAAATTAATTCAAAAGTTAGGTCCGTTATATTGTAGTAGTGCTAATATTTCAGGTGAAGAACCAATTAAAAATCATAATGAAGCAATTTTTAAATTTGGAGCAAATAGTAAACTAATTTATGTTGAAGCACAACAACAAATTGGTGTTCCATCAACTATTGTTGACATCGATAAATGAGAATACATTCGTCGTGGTGCTAATGTTGAGATGGTAGATATGTTTATTAAAGAACTAAAAGATAATAAAACAGGGAAATAATCAATGATAAAAAAAATTTATTTTGGTAATGATCATGCTGCTTATGAAATTAAAGATCAAATTATCACTCATTTAAAACAAAAAGGTTATCAAATTATTGATGAAGGTGCACAAGCCGCATTAGGTTCTGTTGATTATAGTACATATGCATTAAAAGTTGCTAATGACGTTGTTAATGATACTAAAAATGATAGCATAGGTATTTTATTATGTGGCACGGGAATAGGTATGAATATAGCAGCAAGCAAAGTGCATGGAACGCGGGTTGCGTTAGTGTATAACGAAAGCAGTGCAAAACTAGCCAAGGAGCATAATAATGCTAACATAATTACTATAGGAGCACGTGAAAATAGTTTAAACCAAATTCTTAAAATGATTGATGATTTTTTAACAAGTAAATTTTTAGGCGAGCGTCACCAAAAACGTTTAGATATAATTGCAAAATATGAAAAAGAGCAAAATAGTTAATTTTAAAAGTTTTTTTAATTTTTTTAACATTTTGTGTTCATTTTGTAGTAATATAAAAGTGCAATAAAATATTAATATTAAAGAAAGATTATATTATGTTAAATATTTTAAATAATGTATCTAATTCTTCACTATATTCAGCCGCTTCAAATGCTACTGCGCAAACTGGTTCAAATTTGATCAATGATCTAGTTCCAGAAACATTAACTGCTTCAGGAATTAGTATCGCTATTTCTGTTTTTAGTGTTATAGGTACGATCGTTATTGCTTTGAGTGTATTGCCACAAACAATTAAAACTTTACGTGAAAAAGATACAGCTTCATTAAGTTTATTACTATTCTTGCTTAATGGTATTGCTACAGCCTTTTTAACTCTATACGGTATTGGACTTGTTACAGTTCATCCAAATTCATTTTCATTCTTAGTGGATATTAAAAACGGAATGTTCATTTATAATAGAGAAGAGTGAGTTGCTGGATACTTAATCTGCGGTATCTTCTTAATTATGGGTGAAGCATTATGTTCAGTAACTTCATTTATTGTTCTATTCTGCAAAGTTAATAACATGATTAAAGCTAAAAAAATGGGAATGAGCGAAGAAGAATATTATGAAAAACAAATTAAACCATTCCTAAAAGTGAAAGGAGCTAACTAATTATGAATTTCACTTCATTATTGCAAGATGGTATATATGAAGTTGGTAATGGTGCAATCGTTACTGACCAATCACCATATTTAGGAATTACACCTGATTATCAGGGTGCATATGGTTTCCCAACACACCCTTGAGGTATTTTCTTTCAAGTTGTTGGAGCTATTTTAGTTTTTGGTGCTTATTTACCTGCTGTTATTAAAGTACTAATTTCAAAAAGAACTGAAAATTTGGCTATTGGTATGTGAATTATTTCAATTGCTGGTTTAGGATTATTAGCGATATTTGCTTGATTAGGTGTTTCTGTAAACCCTGGAGGATTTATTCTTGTAGCTCTAAGTGAAACACTATCTTGCATTGCAAGTATAATTGTGTTTGCTTTAAAAATTGCAAATAAAGCTAAAGCTAAAGCCGCTGGTATGACTGAATTAGAATACTGCAACTTACACTATCCAATTGTTAAAAAATTACCTAAAAGATAAATTTAATACTTTTTTTAAAAAAAGAAGAAGAAAGAGAGAAGAGTTAAAACTCTTTTTTCTTTTTTTATTGTTTATTATCTATAAAACTAAGTTAATGTCTATTATAATATAAATTATAAATTTTATTTGTGGAGGTGGTTTATTGTGGAAAATAAACAAAGTACATTAAATTTAAATAACAACACAAATATTAATCAAAATTTTCTAACACAAAATATTTTAAAAACTTACGAACATAAAGATATTACAGGACTTAAAAAATTACTAAAATCAAAACGGATTGATAAAATTGTTGAAAGTCTTGAAACTATTAATGATACACAAATTATTTTATTTGTATTAGTTGCCACAAAAGATGGAATTTGTGGTGATATTTTTAAATATTTAAATACTGAATTAAAATCAAAAATCATAAATGACGCAAGTTTACAGCAATTAAGAATCATTTTATTTGAACTTTATAATGATGATGTGATTATTTTAAAAAATGATTTTCCTATGTATACTAAAAAAATCTTACTTTCATTAGACAGCCAACAAAGAGCAGCTATTAAGCAATTATCTGAATTTGATGAAGATGAAGCTGGTTCAATCATCAATTCTGACTTTTTTACAATCAATCAAAATCTTTCTATCAAAGAAGCACTAATTGAAATAAAAAGAATGTATAATGACTTTGAACAAAGTAATATTATATATGTAGTAGATAATTATAATCGTTTAAAAGGATATGTAACAATTCATTCATTACTTTTTGCAGATTCTTTTGAATTGAAAATTTCTAATGTTATTCAAGAAGATGTTTTCTATGTTCGTAGTGATGAAGATATTGATGCTGTTTTAGATATTTTCAGAAAGTATCAAATTGAACAATTAGCAGTTGTTGATAAAGATAACCAATTAATTGGTTATATTAGTGATAATGATATTTTACCCGTAATTAATGCTGAAACAACTACTGATATTTATAAAATGTATGGGATTAGCGAATTAGATTTTCCTTACATTAAATCAAGTGTTTTTGTTTTATTTAAATCACGTCTATTATGATTGGCTGTATTAATGATTTCAGCTACATGTACTGGTTTTTTAATTGATAAATTTCAAGATGTAGGACAATTAGTCACAGCAGGTTTATCAACATTAGTTATCGTACCAATCATTCCAGCAATGACGGGAACAAGTGGAAATGCTGGATCACAAGCTGCCGCCTCTGTGATTCGTGCTTTATCAGTTGGTGAAATTACTTTAAAAGAATATAATAAAGTCCTTGCCAAAGAATTTTTGGTTGGTGCTTTAATTGGTTTAGTTTTAGCAATTATTAATTTTGCTCGTTTGATTATATATTTTGCTATTATTAAACCTGATTTACAACAATACAATGTTTTATACGAAAATATTACTAATAATCCACATACTAAAATGATTGTAGGAGCAATTGTTTCAGCTGGATCATCAGTCGCTTTGTTTTTTGCTATTGTAATTTCTAAATTGCTTGGTGGAACACTGCCACTTTTAGCAACAAAATTAAAAATTGATCCTACAATTATGTCAACACCAATTTTATCGACATTACTTGATATGGTTACAACTATTATCCTATTTGGTTTTGGTATTATATTTTTATTAATTATTGTTGATAAAGTTAAAGTCGAACAACTAAATAATATCCGCGAGCATATTCATGCTATTAAAAATGTTAATTCATGATTACCTAATCAAAATTTTTTATTAAATAATTTGAATTATTCAAAACATTTTGCTTAATTTTTTTATAGAAATAATTATTTATAAAATGTTATAATTTAAAAGCAATATGCCTAAGAAAGTAACTGTTTATTAATTAAACTTAATTTGTTACCGAGGTTTATATTAAACAAAAATGCATGTTGCAAACACATATTCTAAATAAGAGGTATAAATATGGCAAATGTTAGACCAAGTGTTGTTTTTAAACAACAAGAAGTCAACCATATGGCAGATATACTAAAAAATTCAAAATCTTTTATTGTTTTTGAATATCATGGATTAACTGCTGCTAACATTTTAGCGTTAAGAAATGTTTTACATTCATCAAATTCTAAATTATATGTTTTAAAAAATAATATTACAGCACGTGCTTTTGAAAAAGCTGGTGTTAGTGGATTTGAAAATCAATTAACAGGACCTAACGCAGTTGCTGTTGCAATGGACGATGAAATTGCTGCGATTAAAGCAGTAAATGATGTAGCTAAAGAATTTGATTTTGTCAAAATTAAAGGTGCATATCTTGAAAACAAATTTGCAGATACTCACAAAATCGATCAACTTGCTGCAATTCCTGGCCGTGAAGGTCTATACTCAATGCTACTTTCTTGCTTCACAGCACCATTACGTAATGTGATGTATGGTTTAAAAGCTGTAGCTGAGCAAAAAGGTGAATAAAATAATATTATTGGAGAATTTAATATGTCAAAATTAACAATTGAACAATTTATTGCTGCGATTAAAGAAATGTCAATGCTAGAATTAAACGATTTGGTTAAAGCTATCGAAACTGAATTTGGTGTGTCTGCTGCTGCTCCTGTTGCCGCTGCTGCTGCTCCTGTTGCCGCTGAAGCTCCAACTGAAGTAACTATTAAATTAGTTGAAGCTGGTACTAATAAAGTTGGTGTAATTAAATTAATTCGTGAGATTACAGGATTAGGATTAATGGAAGCTAAAACTGCTGCTGAAACTGCAGGCAGTGTAATTAAAGAAGATGTTAAAACAGAAGAAGCTAACGAAATCAAAAAGAAATTTGATGAACTTGGTGCAAAAGTACAACTTGTTTAATTTTCTCTTTTTTATAAATTGTTATTAATTAAAAACCGGCATCTTTTATAAAGGATACCGGTTTTTAATTCTATTTGTTTTTGTTCTAATCAAATTTAATTAGATATTTTATTAAGTTAAATTATAAAGTTATTATAGTTATAAATGATGATAAAAAAACATTAAGCGTTATACTAATTCATTTTTTATCTTGAATAGACACATACTTAATGTTTTATTTTTAATTATAATTGTGGAATCTTAATTCCATGTTTTGCATAGAATTCTTTTAGACCGTTGTACGTATTTTCAGAATATCCACCATCTTTTACTTTTGCTCCTGCATAAGATAAAAGCAACCCAATTAATGCTTGTTTTTCATCATTTGATTTAGTATTATCCCATATTTCTTTAAATTTCTTTGAAGATGTGTTAGAAATATATGTAGATTTGGCAACAGGATAGAAATAATATGTACCTTTAGCTGATTTATAAAAAGTTCCGCCATTTACTCTTGGATCAATCGTTTTATTATTTAATAAAGATGCTTCATTATCTGTTTCTTTTTTAACATCTAAATAACCATCAACAACTGGTTTTTTATCAAGTGTTTTAAATAAATCATCATTAGTGATTTTATTAACTAATTCATCATATGTGCTTACTTTATCACTTTGATTTGTTTGTGCTAAATTAAATGCATCAATTACATAATGATAAGCTGATGGTGAAATACCAACTACACCATCTGATAAATTACCAACAGTATTAACTCCTAATTTATATTTATCTTTTGGATCAATTTCGCTACCAATAACAATCTGGTCAGATTTTTTAGATAATGATTCTCCCTTAATTGCATTTTCTAATAATTTTATCGTTGCTGTGTCTAAACGTTTTGTAATTGAAAAACGAATAACACCGTTTTTATTTCCGCTTAGATGTGTGTTAATAAATTTATCTGTTTTTTTATTGATTGCTTGATCGTTTTCAATTTCTACGTCAACACCAATAACTCCTACATTGTGTGAAGTTGTTGCGATTGCTTCAGTAACAGCTATTCCAACTTGAGGAATAGCTACTGGTAAAATTAAATCAGCACCTTTAGTAATTAATTCCTGAATAATTTTTTTAGCATTAGCACTATCAGATTGGAAACCTCCAGCACTACTTTCTGAAGCATAAACTTGTTCAACATTAATCCATTTTTTTGTTTCTTGTGTTCCTTCTTGTTTAATGTTTTTATCTTTTAATTTTTCATTAGCTCATTTAACACCTAAATCAAAACCTGCTAAGTAATTGGTTGTATTTTTAGCATTTATACCTACATACCCACCTCAAGTTAATTTATTATCTGCACCAAAAACTGCTTGATTTGAGTTTAACATATAAGCTGCAGCAATACCTCCTAAAAAAGCGGCTTCATCAACTTTAAAATAAACATCAGCAACACGATCTGCTCCCTTATAAAACTCAGCTTTATTGTCATTATTATAAACTCCATCTAAAATTAAAGCGATTAAATTAGGATCAAATTTATCATTTACTAAAGCATTTTGTAATCTTTCAGGATGTTGATAACCAGGCATTAATAAAGCTCGTTTACCATCACTAGCCATACTTTTATATTTTGTTTGAAAACCTTCATCATCATCACTTGTTGGTGAAGTCCAATAAAATTGACTATAGTTTAATGTAGATTTTTGTGTACATGATGTTGCTACAGTAATAATTGTACCTAAAGCAAAAACGCTACCAATTGCTAAAAATAGAACTTTTTTATTTAACTTTTTCATTTTACTCCTTTATATTTTATTATTCACAATTTATCTTGAATAACTAAACAAACAATTTAAAATCGTTTATTTATTGTTAATAATATTAACCTAAAAAAGTTAAATTTTAAAATCATTTTTTTAAAAAAAATAAAGGAAAAAATCCTTTTTTTCTTATCTTGTCATAAAACTAATTTTTATAAAATTTGTTTAATGAAATTGATAATTTTACTAAAAGCCTTTATTTTAATTAGATTTAATTGAATGATAAAAAATAAATAATTAAAAAAGTAATCAAATTAAAACCCTTACTTCATCATAAAAAATAATTTATCATTTCTTTAAAAAAATATGAAATTAATGGTTAGTCTATAATAAAAAAATGTGCAAATAAGCACATTTTAATTTATCTTTTTGTTTTATCAAATGGGATTCCCACATTCTTTGGTGCCACACTATATTTACTAAATGAAATTAAAGCAATTAAAGTGATTACATAGGGGATTAATTTACCAATTTCTTGAGGTATTTTATCAATTTGTGAAAAGGTTTTTGTAATAACTGCAAAAGCAATTGAAACAACTGCAATTAGTGGAATTCTTCAAGCTCCAGCAATTAAAATGGCTAAAGCTAAGAACCCGATCCCACCAACCTCGCCTGCAAATGGAGAACGTGATGCATACATATATAATCCACCACCAATTCCAGCAATAAAACCAGAAATCGAAACAGCAATTCATTGGTATTTATAAACATTAATGCCTTGTGCATCTGCTGCATTTGGGTTTTCACCAATTGCATATAATCTTAAACCAAATGGAGTTTTTTTCATCATTATCATTAAACCAATGGTAATTAAAACAACAGCAATTAAAATTAAAATACTTCCAATATAAATAGTGTTGATTCCATCACCAATTTTCATTAATCCTAAATAATCAGAAGATAGACTTGTTTTGTCAGCAATTTTATCGCCCAAAGGATAAGTTACAAAGGTTGCTACTCCTGAAGCTAATAAATTAATAGCTGTTCCAGCAATAATTTGATTGGTTTTTAATTTTATAGTTAAAAAACCAAATAATAATGAAGTTGGAATAGTCAATATTCCAGCAATAATTAAACATACAATAAATGTATATTCTGTTTCCGTTTTTGTTCCCATATATTTATAAATAATTGTTGAAAATAATGTAAAGACTAAGGCACCAATAATCATTTGACCATTAATTGAAATATTAGCAATCCCAACACGTTCACAAAAGAAACCACTTAACGCACCTAGAATTAAAATAGCAGCGTAAATAGAGGCATCGTTAATTAATGATAATGAAGGCATTAACTAATCACCTCTTTCATGTTTTGTTGATTAATAATTGCTTTTTGATAAGCAGTTGTTAATCAATCTTCTAATAATAATTTTTGTTCTTGATCTAGATTAATTTTATTAATATGTTGTTTAGTTTTTTCATAATGTTTTGTCAAGTATGATGATGAGCGTTGTTTTGTATTCTTTTTAATTTCATCATCTTGCGAAATATTTCTTAATTCTAATTTTGTAATTTCTTTCGTGTAATTTTCTAAATGTTTATTACGCGAAATAATAATTTTATTAAGAATTTTATCATTTGGATTTAGTAATAAAATAATCTTATCCATTTGTTCATCATGAACTAAATTCTTTGATTTTAAAGTTATTGACAATTGTTCTAATCGAGAATCTAATAAAGAATTAATGTATGTCATAATTTGATTTTTTAAATCAATCATGTGATCTAAATTATTCTCAAAACTTGCCTGTTTAAATTCACTAAACATTAATTGTGCTTGTTCATCTTTTAGAACTAAAGATAACTCATTAACTAACTCGGTTGTTAACACTGAATTGTTATTTTCATATTCTTGTAATAAATATTTTAGCTTATTATAATCAAACGATTTTGATTGAGCATATTTACTAATTTCTTTAGCCACTAAATTTTTAATTAAAAAATCTTCATTATGAATTTTGTCTTTAATACGACTTAGTTTTTTAGCGCTTATGTTTTCAAAATGTTTTAGTTTATTTTTAATTTTTCTTGTTGTGTTAATTTCTGGATAATAAACAAGTGTTGCTCTTTCAATAATTAAATGTTTTTTAAGTTGCATTGCATTATTTTTCAATTGTTTCAAATATTTATCATATTCAACTTTTAATCAAGCATTATATGTTGTTTTAATGTAACTAATAGTATATTCATATTGTTGGTTAACTTTGTTATATTGTTCATGATTTTTAAATTGATCTAATTCTTTACGTAATTTCTTTAACTCTTGTAAATATTGATTACGTTTTTTATTAATTTCACTATAGATTGCTTTATATTCAGAAATAATGTTATTGTTTTTATTTTCATAATCTCGATAATAATCCTTACCTTTATAAGTATAGATTAAATGATAAATTCAATAAACGGGACTTATTCGTTCAAATAAAATAAACATTGCTGCCCCTAACATTACAAATGAAATAATAATTCCAGATAAATCTTGTGGAAAACTTCCTCCTAAATTATCAGCAGATTGTTGTAATAATCCCATTAAGAATGAGACAGGAATTGTTGCTAAAGGATGTGCTAGAGAAATTAATCCCATCGCAATTCCATCATATCCTTGGGTTGGTAAGGCATCAGCAGCTTGACTAATAACAATCGCATTTGTTGTTGTTGAAGTATAATTAACCATTGCTAAAGCCCCAGCTAATGCACCAGAGATCGCAAAAGTTGCTAATGAAATAATTTTTGTTCGGTATCCAGCATATTTTGCTGCATCAAATGATTTACCAACAGATAAGACTTTGTGACCAAAAACTGTGTATTTTAAGATTACTCAAATAATAATAGATAAAGAAATAAAGATCAATAAAGCAAATAAATAACCATATCCAGATGCTAAATGAAATAAAGAATAATTATCAGCAAAAGGAATTGATCGTGATCCAACTTGATCTGGTGTTGGATTATACATTTTACTTTGTGCAGTAAAAACAACATAACGCGTAATATAGAACATTATTCAATTCAATAAAATTGAACTAACAACTTCATTAATCTTTAAAAATACTTTTAAAATTCCTATAAAAACTGCAAACATTGCTCCTGCTAACATTGCAATGATTAATAAGAAAAATTGACCTAAAACATTAGGCATATTAATATTGGCAATTTGCATGTTTTTTACGACTAATAACATAATCAAACCTGAACCTAACATTTGTCCAGAAATACCAATATTAAATAATCCCGCTTTAAAAGCGAAAATAAATGATAATGCGGCAATTCCTAAAATTGCTACTTTTGTTAAATAAATATCTGGCGAACCAATTCATTTAGTAAATAATCTTATAAAGAAATCACGTATGTTATAGCCTAATATTCCAACCAAAATAGCTGAAACTACTATCGCTACAAAAATGGCAAAAACTGTCGATAAGAATTTTTTAGTGATTGTTTTTCGCTCTTGACCTTTAAGAAAGCTATCGTAACTTAAAAGAGTTTTAAATTTCAACATACTTATATTTTTTCACCTGCCATTAATTCACCAATTTTTTGTCTTGTCATTGAAAAACGATCACCAACACTAATGAAATATCCATTATGAATTACAGCAATTGTATCAGCAAGTGATAAAATTTCGTCTAATTCGTAAGAAATTAATAAAATAGCATTACCTTTTCGTTTCTCTTCTAATGTTTGTTCATGAATAAATTCAATCGCACCTAAATCTAAACCTCTTGTTGGTTGAACCAATAAAATTAATTTATGAGATCGTTCAAATTCACGACCAATAATTAGTTTTTGTTGGTTTCCACCAGATAATCCTCGTGCATCTGATGTACCACGTGTTGTACCACGAACATCATATTTTTTAATAATATTAATTGCATGTTTTGAAATTTCATTATTATTAAAAAATCCTAAATTACTATATGGTTTATCATCAACTTGTTGTAAGATCGCATTCATAGCAATCGTGTCATCTAAAACTAATCCATGTTTATGACGATCTTCTGGTACATGTGATAATCCTAACTGATAACGTTTTCTAATGCTTGCATGTTCAATTTCTTGATTATCAAGCATAATTTTTGCTTCCTTATTTCCTTTTAATAAGCCAGAGATTATTTGCGCTAATTCACTTTGACCATTACCTTCAACACCGGCAATAGCAAAAATTTCACCCTTGCGGATACTAAAATTAATAAAATTATTATTTTTAGTACTTAACAATGAAACATCATCACCTTTTGGTGATGATTTAACTTTCACAATATCTTTTTGTTTTTTAACAATTGATTGAATATCTAAATTTTGAACTTCGAAAACTTTTTCATTACTTGTGATTGGATCGATATTTTTAACTTCAACCAATTTTCGACCAACCATTAATTCAGCCATTTCAGCTATTGTTTTTTGTTTAACATCAAAACTATCAATATAATGTCCGCGACGAATAACTGTTGCAGAATCAGCAACTTCTTTAATTTCATTTAGTTTATGCGTAATAATAATGATTGTCTTGCCTGCTGCTTTAAAATCTTTTAGCATTTGTAAAAATGCTTGAATTTCATCTTCACTCAAAACAGCAGTTGGTTCATCAAAAATTAAAATATCAATATCACGATATAATAATTTTAAAATTTCCGTTTTTTGTTGTTGACCAACTGTAATTTTTGAAATTTTACTTTTTAAATTGATATTTAATCCATATTCTTGAATGATTTTTTTAAGTTCTTTAGTAATTTTTTTACGGTTAATGATACCTAGTTGCGTTGCACCTTCAGAACCTAAAATAACATTATCTAAAACACTTAAGGTGTCAATTAATTTAAAATGTTGATGTACCATTCCAATTCCGGTTTTTGAAGCATCTTTAGCTGAACTAAAATTGACAATTCGACCATTAATTTTAATTGATCCAGAATCTTGTTTATAGATCCCAAATAAAATTGACATTAAGGTTGATTTACCTGCTCCATTTTCACCAATAATTGCATGAATTTCATTTTTTTTAACAAAAAGATTAACATCTTTATTAGCAATAACAGTCCCGTTCAGGAAAGTTTTTGTAATCTCGTGCATTTCTATGGCGTAAGGACATTGATTTGTCTTAATTTCCATATGATCACTTTCTATAATTTTTTATATTTATTTCAAATTAGATACTTTTAAAGTATTAAATTTTTGGAATGATGATTTTTTTAGATTTGTAGAATGCTGCTAATCCATTATATGCAGATTCTGAAAAAGATTTATCTTTTAGAACAGCATTATTTTGACCTAAAACAACTTTTGCTAATTTTTCTTTAGCTTCTGGTGTTGTGGCAGCATCTCAATATTTTTTAAATTCTTGTGATGCACTTCGTTTCTTTGGATCCTCTTCTAAATATGAAGAACCTGTTAATGAATATGGATATAATTTTTTATCTGATTCATTTATATAAACTTCACCACCAAGTAATTTTTGTAATTCACTAAATGATTTATTTTTTTCACTATCTTTTAAAACTCATCCATCGCTTGTTTTTGTAGCAAGATCTTCTAATTTTGTAGTTCCTTTTGTTGAAAGAAGTTTAAATAATTCTTCATTTTGAATAACATTAACAATTTGAGCATATGTAATTGCTTTTAAACCAGCTAGTTTAGCCGCTTGTTCTAAATAAACACGACCTGCATTTGATAATTCAACAAGCGGAGTATCATCTACATATGTGCTCTTATCTAAACTTGCTTCAGTATGTGTTCCTAATTTATAAGCATCTTTATTAATATCATTAGTTAGTTGTGCACCTTTTGAAGCATTTTCAATTGCTCCCTTCATTGCTAAATCAACACGTTTAACAATTGAGAATAAAATTGTTTTTCCATCATTAACAGTTTTGTTTGTAATTCTTTTACGGTTTGTTACATCATCTAATTCTTGTGCAGTATCAACACCAATAATTACACTTGGATCTGTTGCATTTGAAACAATTGAAGTTGCAAGGTTTGTTTGTGGACCAGCTACAGGTAAAATAACATCAGCTTTTTTTGTAATTAAATCATTGATAATGTTTGTTGCACCTTCTTCATCTGGTTTAAATGAACCAGCAACGTATTTGCTAGCAAATACTTGTTCAACATTCATTCATTTTTTCTTGCTTCCATTAGCATCTTCTTGATTAATTTCTTTATCTTTTAACTTTTCATTTGCTCATTGAACACCTAATTTAAAACCTTGGATAAAAGTTGAAGTTGATGTAAAATGTAATCCAACATATCCACCTCAAGTTAGTTTTCCATCTGCTGCAAAAGTTTTTTGGTTAGCATTTAAATAGTACGCCGCAGCAATACCTGTTAAAAATGCTGCTTGATCTACACGATATGAGACAGACGCAATACGGTCTTTACCCACTGTTCCACTAAATTTATCATCAATTAAAACTGCACTTAAATCTTTTTTATCGCTGCTTGAACCAAAATATTCTTTAATTGGAATTGAGTGACTAAATGAAATCAAGCCTAACATACGAGCACCATCATCGTATAATGAATTATATGTTCTGTGATATCCTAAACTATCATCTCCAGCTGGTTTTGCATAAAAATCTTCTAAAGACAATTTAGAAATATAATTTCCATCTTTATTTGTTTTCCCATCATCTTTATTACTATCATTACATGATGCAGCAATAGCTGCAACTGAAGTTAATGTAACCACTCCAGCAAGTGATGCAAACAAGATTTTTTTATTGATTTTGCTTTTTTTCATAAAATTTATTTTTTATCCTTTTTGACATGAAAAATCTAAAATAACTAAACAACACAATTTTTAAGATTGTGTAGTATCATTATACAAAAAATAAACTTGTATATATAAGTTAAACACTTAATTTTTGTTTTTTGTATAAAAAAAAGCGTTTTTTTAATTAAAACACTTTTTTATTTTTTAAAATTTAGAATTCTTAATGAATTTTCTAATAAGATTTTTTGCATTTTTTCATGTGTAATGCCTAATAAGTTGGCAATAAATGCTGATGTATATAATACATAATAAGGATAGTTAGTTTGCCCTCGTTTAGGAACTGGTGTTAAATATGGGGCGTCTGTTTCTACTAGAATCTTATCAAGTGGGGTTATTTTAATCGCCTCATACAGTTCATGTAATTGATTATTTTTTGTTGGTTTAAAAGTAATTACACCAGGATATGAAATATAATAACCCATTTCAATATATTGTTGTGCATACTCTTTTTTATCTGTAAAACAATGGATTATTACATCTTGAACAGCTAATTCTTTTAAGATGGCAATTGCGTCATCGTGTGCATTACGGATGTGTAACATTAATGGTTTATGATACTTTTTAGCCAATTCAATATGTTTTTTAAACCAATGTTTTTGAAAATCATGATCATAATTTTGTTCATGATAATAGTCTAAACCACACTCACCAATACAACTTATGTAATCAATATTTTCTGCTATCAATTTTTCTAATGCAACAAAATCATTTTCTATATTATGTAAATCATTAGGATGGATTGCAACACTACAAGTCAAAAATTTAAATTTTTTAGCTTGTTGAATGGCTGTCTGTGAAGTTTTTAAATCTACTCCAACAATATTTAATCCAATACCTTGTTCATAACATTTAAAGATAATGTCATCAAATTCTTCAATTAATGGTTCAATATTAGGATGAGTATGAGTATCAATAATTTTTATTTTTTCTAACATATTATTTACCTATACAAAAATTTTTAAATAAATCATCTAAAAAATCATATTCGCTACTTATGCCTAAGAGTTCATTTAAACGTAAATTGCAAAATTCTAAATCAGCGACAATTAAATCAAGTGTATCCCCTTTTTCTAAATTAAGAATTGCGTTATTAATTAAATAATGAACATTTTCTAAAATACCAATTTGACGTTGGGATTGTAAAACATCAATGTTAGCATTGTCAAACTCTTGAACATAAAAAAGTTTTTTAATTTCATCAATCAATGACTGAATATCATTATTTTTTGCATTAATATATATTTGTTTATCATCGTATTGATCAACTAAATCTTTTTTTGTATAAACTAATAAATGTTTTTGTTTTTTAATTAAATCATATAACTCCAAATCTTGTTGTTCGTTTGCAGGTATTAAATATAAAATTAAATCAACTTTATCAATTAATGCTTTGGCTTTATTAATTCCTAAATTTTCAACAAAATCATTTGTTAAATGAATTCCTGCAGTATCTAAGATATTTAAAGTAATATTATCAATATTAATTGAGGATTCAATAACATCACGTGTTGTCCCAGGAATATCTGTAACAATCGCTTTTTGTTCATTGCATAAAGCGTTTAATAGAGTTGATTTACCTACATTTGGTTTTCCAATTATTAACACCCTAATGCCTTTATTGATTGGTAAAAATTTTTTTGATTGATCAATAATTTTTGTAATTTTTTTATCTAAAGATAATAAACGTTGTTTTAAAATAATAGCATCAACTTGTTCAACATCATCGTATTCAGGATAATCAATATTAACTTCAATTTGCCCAATTATCATAAATAACTCATGCCTAAATTCAGCAATTGATTGCGAAACACGTCCTAATAGAGCGCCAATTACACCTTTAACGCTTAATTCATTTTTAGCATTAACCAAATTGTTAATTGCTTCAATTTTTGATAAATCCATTTTTTTATTTAATAAAGCACGGCGAGAAAATTCTCCACGTTGTGCTGGTTGACAACCATATTTAATTAATGTTTTAATAATTAAATTAGCAACCACTATTCCTCCGTGGCAATTAATTTCTACTAAATCTTCTCCAGTAAATGTTTTTGGAGCTACAAATGTATTTATTAAAACTTCATCTAAAATTTGATTATCATCTTTTAGAATTGTATACCAAATTTTAAAAGTTTCTTTTTTTATTTTTATTGTTGAAATTTTATTAATTATTTCAAAAGCTTTTGGACCACTAACCCGAATAATGTGAATGGCACAATTCATAGGCGCGGTTGCTAAAGCAACAATTGTTGACATTGTTAATCACCTTTATTTTTATTAATAATTGTATAAATAATAGTAAACAAATTATTTTTATTAATATTAATTTTTAAATTCGCACGCATTAAATCCAAAATAATTTCTTTGCTATTTACATTATTAATTCTAATGAAGATTAATTTTAATAGATAATGAATTTGTAAGGTAGATAAATTTTTAAATATTTCTTTTAAATCATTTAATATTTCAAAACTTCTTAAATCACTTAATTTTCCATAATAAGTTAAAACATCATTGATTTCCTTGTTTTCTAATAAAATTTTTAGCTCATCCAAATCATCAAACATTAAGTCGCATTCCACGAGATCAATTGGTTGATTAATTTGGTTAATTAATTTTTTATATAAATCATGATTAGTAGGTAAATAAAAAAGCTGACAACGACTTTTAATAGTTTTTAAAACTTGATTTAAATTTTTAGTGCTAAAAATTGCAATTGTATTTTTTGGCGGTTCTTCAATAAATTTTAATAATGCATTTAAAACATATTTTGATGCTAAGTCAATATTTTTAATAAGATAAAATTTTAAATTAATATCTTCTACTCCATCACATAAAAAAGTGTTTTGTAAATCAATTACATCGCTTTTTTTCATTGATAGTCCATCATAAATTTTTAAATCAAAGTATTGTTTATTTTTAACTTTAGTAACATAAAATGATTGTTCTTTATGATTTTTCTCATAAATAAAAGCTAACATAATTTCTTCAATACCTGATTCTAGTGAGGTTTTAGGTGATTGAATTAATAAATTAGCAAAACTGTATTTCATTTATATATATTTATGTTCTTTAAAAATTTTTAATAATTGTTCTTTAACCTCACATAATACTTCATTTTCATTTTTATTGGCATCAATAAAAATAATTTTTTTAGGTTGATTATAAACTTTAAAAACACTAGGGTATTGTTTTAATAACTTTTCATAAAATTGTTTATTTTGTGAATCGAATGCATTTGTATTGTCAAAACGATTTTTCATTCGATTTAATGCATTATTAACATTAACATCAAAATAAAAAACATAATCTATTTCTAATTCACCAATTGCTTGTTGATTAATTTGGTAAATAACATCTAAACTTTGATTTTGAACAATACCTTGATAAATATATGAAGAATGAACAAAACGATCTGAAATTACAATATGATCTTTTTCTAAATGAGGATTGATTGTTTTTTTTACGTGTTCAGCACGACTGCTTGCATATAAATAAGCTAGTGTTAACGGATCAAAAACTTCTAAATTTTTTAAAAAAAACTCACGTATCATCTCTGCTGCATTATTGTTTTTTCCACCAGGTTCACGCGTTAAAAAAATTTTATTAACTAGTTTAGGTTCTTTTAAAACCTCTAAAAGTTGTTTTAAGATTGAAGTTTTCCCTGCACCATCAATTCCTTCAAAAACAATAAATAATCCTTTTTTAAGCGGTTTTTTTTCATTACTATTTTTCGTTAATATCATTGTTATCATTTTCCTCTTGTTCTACAAATCTATCCTCTAAAAAACTTAGTAATATATTAGTAAATAATTTTGGTTCTTCAATAAAAGGAATATGACCAGAATTATTAAAAATATATTGATTTACTTTATTGTTGTTTTTAAACACTTTAATAGCTAAATTAAAATCAATTAATTGATCATGTCTTGAAACCATAATTAATGTTGGCATTATTAAATTACGCTGTGCCATTTTTAATTCATGATTGATTTTAATATTTAATAACGATAAACATAAAAATAAGACATCGCGTGCAATTCGTGGATATTCTCTTGAAATTGACTCCCAACGAGTTTCTATTAAGGTTTTATAATTATTACGATAATCAATATATAATTTTTTTAAAACGACATCTGTTTTAAATTTTAAAAATGGATTGGGAAATAAAACCCAAGCATTAAATAATTTTTTATTTAAAAACGGATTTAAATATTGATAATGATATGGACAAACAAGAATTAATTTTTCAATGCGTTGGGGGATAATAAAACTAACCAAACTAGCAATCCCCGCTCCTAATGAATGACCTAACAAATGAAATTCTTTTAAATCAATTTCATTAATTCAATTAATAAATAACTCAGCAAAAACTTTAATATTTAAATCTTTTTTGTTATTAATAGGTGTTAAACCATGTGCAGGTAATCCAACAAAATAACAATCATAATCAGATAAATCTTTATTAATTAAAAAAAAATAATGTGGAGATGCATCAAGGCCGTGTATAAAAACAATCGAACCTTTTTTTAGTTCGCTTTTAGATGGCTCAAAATAAAAATTAAGTGTGTTAGTCTTAATTAATTCCATAATCATTACTTTCTTTTTTTAATTTTAAATAAAAAAATAATCAACTTATTTAATAGTTAATATTTTATTATAAAAAACCAATCTTTAATGAGATAAAGTATAAATTTAATTTTTCAATAAAATAACTTGATATAAAAAATATGGTCCTGAAATAATTGGCACTAATAAAATAGTCTGGTCAGTTGATAAATTTAAAATTAAAACAACAAAAATATAACTAATCAATAATACAATGCCGCCTATTAATCCAGCATTAATAATGCCATTAGAAATATTGTTTTTTACATAATTGAAAGAAAAATTAGCTGCAACAATCCCAACAAAAATAACATTACCACTTAAACTATAACTTACCGATACTAATAAGCTAATGCAAATAAAAGTTTGAATTGTCAAGGACTTATTATTAATGCCTAACTGTCCAGATATTTGTTGATTTGTTACCATAATCTTAAATTTAGTTGCATTTAACATTAACCAAATAACACTAATAGTAAGCATTCCAAAACAAAAATAAAAACAAAAATCGCTGCGTGATTCAATATTACCTAATAAAATTGTTTTTAAATACATACTTGATTCTTTACTCATTAAAATTCTTAATGACTGAGCAATAACAATTGTAATCAAATTAATAATAATACCTGAAACAATAATTCTTTTAAAAATGTATCCAGTAGAAGAATTGCATAAAAAATGAATAAAAAAACAAATCATTGTTGACCCAATTAAATAAATAAATGGTAGAACATATTCCATTCGTTTTTGGATTTGCAATTGCCCAAAATCAAATATTAAAAAAAGTATTGTTAAAATCACTAAGTTAATATTGCCCATTCCTAATAAAGAACTATCTGCTAAACGATTTTTTGTTAATCTTTGAAGAATATAACCACTAATTCCTAATGCAATTCCAGAAAACAATAATTGTGTGATAATTTTTCAATCGCTCAAATAACTAAAAACATTTATAAAACGCGAGGCTCCAGCTACAGCAATCAGCGTTAAAATAATTGTTATTATTAATAAACTTAATGAAAGAAAAAATTTGTTCTTTTTAAAACGAAAAAATAATTTTTGTTCAAATTGGTGTTTTAAATTTTGATCATGCTTAATTTTTATACTCATTTAATTTTTATTCACTTTCCATCCTAATTCTCATTTTAGCAAAACAATCATTGGAATCGCAAAAACTGTTGCTACTAAAAAAACAATATTAAATTTTGAAAAAAATTCTACAATTATTCCAAGTAATTCTAATAAAAAAGTAGTTAGAAAAATGGCGATAATCATTTGAAATAAATAATTAGTTCTTTTAAAAAGTAAACGAACTAAATGGGGCATAACAATTGCAATTAATGAAAGACCGCCAATTAAAAACGTAGTTGAAATGGCAATAAAAATTGAACAAGTTGAAGTGATTCAAAACACTTTATTAACATCGATTCCTAGTGATTTAGCTAAATAATGATCCGTATCTAAAATTTGGATTTTTTTAGCATAACATAACAAAATAATCGTACTTATAAACACTATTGGAGTGCCAATATAAAAGCGCTCAATAGAATTGTAAACACCAATACTACCTAATAATTGAATGGGGGAAGCGACAATTGATGAATTAAAATTAGCAATTAAAATATTAACAGCTGTGATAATGGCACCTAATGAAAAACCAAAAATAATAGGTTTAAAAGTTTTCTTATGTGGTGAAATTCTAATAAATAAAAAATTGATTCCTAAAGCAAATAAGCTAAAAATAATTCCAAAAACATAGCCAATAAAAATATTAGAAAAACTTTTGGTAATTAACTGACTCAAAATATTACCTAAGGCTGCTAATGGAAAAATTCCTAATGTTGATGGACCTGCCAAACCATTACGCGTTGTAGATTGCAAACTAAATCCACTGCAAACCAATCCTGCACCACAAACTAATAAAACAATTGGAGAATAAAAAAACAATAAAAAAACCTCTTCAAATGAAGCATTTTGAAAGTAAAACGATTCTCAAATAAATGTTTTGTTAGTATAAATAATGTTAAATATAAAAATAAAAGAAGTTAACAAAACCAAAACAACAAAAACACTTCATTTATATATTAAATATTTTTTAAAATTAAGTTTATTTTCAAATTTCAATTTTATTTTCATAATATATTATTATAAATTAAAAATCTGATTTAGCCGTGTTGATTCTTGTTTTAAATTGGGTTTTGGGATCATTAATTCCTTGTGTACTACTAATTATTCAAGATCCTGTATTTTTAATCATAATTAATTTATTCATCGAGTTTAATAAATGGGATGGGCCCATATAAATTGCAAAATTTTTATCAACAAATTCCGCTTTTTCACTATCATTAGGAGCCTTATTAATTTTTTCTAATTTATCATAATTAATCAACTCTTTTAAATAATTACCAACACCTTGGGTTTTTAAATTAATATTATTAAAACTTTCATAATCAACTATTGCATCAGGTTTTAAACCGAATGAAATTAAATGATCAATACTATCTGCTCATGTCCCAACAATTTTATAACCATAAGTTAGCTTAAAATTTTTATTTATATAATGAGGTTTAATTATTAAATTACGCTCTTTAATAGTTGGTTTGTGATCAAATAAATTTATTAATTCTTCTTTATTAAATGGGAGATAACTTCATTGTTTTTTTATTGTTTTTTTATTTGTGAAAATTTTTAATAATTCTTTAATAATTAGTGATTGCCCAACCATTGTAAAAGAACCTCATCAAAACAATGAACGATCAATAAAAATAATTTTTGAACGAGAATTGCGTAAGAATTTATGAGCATAAAAATTTTTGTTTGATAAAATTTCTTTAAATAAATCTTCACGTTTTTGACCATCTGTTTTGTATTTATTATTAGTAAATAAATTAGAATCATACATATAAAAAACATAATCAGCTGTTTTATAAAATGAAGATGTTTGTTTTAAGACTGATTCGAGCGGGTTTGTTCTTAATGCATTATAACCAATTGATTGATAACGATCAATAATATCACTAATATCATTATTAATTGGTTTTGGAAAATTCAATCCCAATCCTGGAACTTCTGTATAAGGATTAGAATAGATTAGTGGAAAATCTGAAGGTGTTAGAATAGAAAATTTATTATAATTTTCTTTATTATTAACTAATTCATTACGATTTTCTATAACTAAAACAGTTGCTTTATGATTGCGCATTTTTTGGATGCTATCGAGCATTGCTACATTATTAATATCATTTTTTAATAAACGTGCGATCTTTAGACTTCATTCAGTAAATGAATGTACATTTTGCATTGGTTTTGGTAGACGTTTTTTTAATTCATTAAAATTTAAAACATTATCTAATTGGCGAGCAAATTCTAAATGAATTTTATAAGGATCACGAAAAAAATTATTCAATCTCCAATTTTTATTTTTGAATAATCAATTAGTATCATACGGTTTTTGTTGTTGAAGATTTTTACATGAACTTAATGTTGTAAAAATAATACTTAATCCAAGCATTGAAATTACATTAATTAATCTAAATTTAAAACTAATTTTCATTATTAAAACCATTTTATTATTTATTTTAATAAAAATTAAGCTCTATTTCAATGTTTTCAACCCAAATAAGCTAAAACAGGTGCTCCTATAAAACTCATTCAAATCGATGAATTAATATAAATTGTCTCACGATATAGTATTAAACCTAAAGATGTTATCATTGCACCTAATAATCCTGATAAGGGCATAACATAACGATAATCTCTAATTGAAAAAATTTTACGCACGATATGGGGACCAAATAATCCAACAAATGCAATATTACCAACTAATAAAATAGTTGGTGAAACTAAAAAAATAGTTGAAATAATAGCTAAAATTTTAATAATAATAATTGACGATCCTAAGTTTTTAGCTTTTTCATCACCAATTTCTAATAAGGTTAATTTGTAAGCTAGAAAACAAGCTAATATTACACCAATTAGAATTAAAATTGCACTAACTCATAATGTTAAAAAAGGATCAATATGAGTTGTATAAATATTTTCACTACCCCCTAAAACATATTTAAAATTAATACTTGAACCTTTAGCACTTTGAATACGAATAAAATAAGAAATTGTATTAAAAAAAACTCCTATAGCTAATCCTGCTAAAGTAATTTTAATATATGATAATCTGCTTCTTGTTGCAAAAACTAGAATCAATAAAATAATGCTAGCAATTATTCCACCAATAATGGCAAAACCAAAAAGTTCTCCAAAAGAAATCATGTTATATGAGAATGCAATTACAATCATAAATACACTTGATTGTACAATACCTAATGTACTTGAATCAGCTAATGGATTTTTAGTTAGTGCTTGTGTCACGCATCCAGCAATTGCCAAACTAATACCTGATAAAATTGAAGAAATGCTTGCTCAAAATGTAGCTTGTAAATTTAAATATTTAATATTTGTTGGATCTAAAAAATGTCCATTAAAAATTAATTTAAGGGACTCGTGTAAGGGAAAGTAAACATATTTATTTAATTGTTGATCATAAAAATTAGCATATGAAATATTTCATACTCAAATACTAAAAATAGCAATAATTAAAAAAACTGTTGCTCCTATTAAAATGAGTGGCTTTAATTTTTTAACTTGTTGATTTTTAATTTGTTTAAATAGTTTAAAACGAAAGGTATAATTTTGCATTAATTGAATATTTTATTTTTAATTTTTAATATCTATTAAATATATCAAATTAGATATTTTTTTAAGCGACTCCCATTATATTTTGTATATAAATTATCTTATTTTTAAAATAATAGGAATAAAAACACAACCGCATCGGTTGTGTTTTTCCTCTTAAAACATTAAATTATTTTGTTTCTGCTTTAATAACGTTTGTTTTTATTTCATTGGTTGTTGAATCAACTGGTTTTTTGTTATTAAATTTATTGAATGTAGATTTATGATTTACATATTTTGGATTATAACCACGTTTGCTTGGGTCATAATTATTTTGTTTTCAATTTGATTTTGTTTCAGGTAAAACAATTTCGCTATCTGGTCGTCCAACAATTTTTGTTGGTTCACCGTGCAATTCAGCAATTGAATCTGCTAGCACACCTAAAATCAAAGTAATTGATTTAACTGAATAATTATTTACTGGAATAATGTAATCAATCAATTGTGGATCAGCATTCGTATTTGCTAAAGCAATTACTGGAATGTTTAATTTACGTGCTTCTTTAATAGCATTAACATCATTAACAGGATCTACTAGAATTAAAACATCTGGACGTTGTTTCATATTTTTAATCCCGCCATAGAATTTTTCTAATTTAGCAGTTTCTTTATTAATTGCAATTTGTTCTTTTTTAGAATATTTATTAATCTCTTCACTTTCTAATAAAGCTAAATTACTATTAAATTTTTTTAATGAACGTGAGATGTTAGTAAAGTTTGTTAAAGTTCCACCTAATCATCTTTGAGTTACATAAAATGAATTAGTACGTTCTGCTTCTGCTTTAATTAATTCTTTAACAACACGACCTCTTGTACCCACAAACATCACAGTGCCCCCGTTTTGAGCAACCTCTTGTAAGAATTTGTATGCACGATCTAAAAATAGAATTGTTTTTAAAATATCAATTACATGGTTATTTGAACGTTTAGCATGGATGTAACTAGTCATTTTAGGATTTCATTTCTTAGGATTTAACCCAATATGAGCACCTGATTCAGTTAATTTTACAATTGAAACTAAAGTTTTAAGATTTTTTATAGTTGAATTTGCATTGACTTTAAGCTGAATTGCATCAGCCGGTGATGTAGGTTTTTGTTCTACTTTTGCATTTTCAGTAGTAACTACTTCAACGTTAGCTACCGATTCAACTTTTTTCGTCGAATTTTCCATTTGAGACATGGAATCCACCTTTCGTAATTTTAAATATTTGTTTGTTATTTAAATCAAAAAAATAAAATAACTTATAAATTTTAACAAAAATATATTATTTTAAATAAATTATTTATTTTGATTAAATCCTTTAATCGTTTTTAAATATTCTAAAACTGCTTCTTGACTTCCATTGCCTTTTTTAATCAAAATCTTAAAAACCACCGCTGTTTTGTTATTAACATCAGGTTCAACACTTTGAATTTCATAAATAAAACCTGTTTGGAATGGTAATTTAAATAATGTTTTATAATTTTCAATAACTTCTTTTATTGTTTTTTGTTTTGTTTTTTCATCAATTAATTGTGGTTCAAGTTGATTTTTATCTTGTTTAATCGCTTCTAAATTAGCTAAATAAATCTTTTTATCAGCTTCAGAAATAAAACCATTAAGTGTTTTGTTATAAGTAATGCTTGCTAAATTTTCCCCATTACCTTTACTGATTTTAATTTCGATATCAATAGAATTAGCAGTTTTACTTTTAGTAATTTTTAGAATTTCATATTTTAAATCATTATTACTATTGTTAATATTTAAATAACTATTTTGTCATTTTAATGCTTCATCTACTGTTGTTTTACTAATGTTAATACTTGAATTAACTATGGGCATTAAATAAAGAGTATTATGGTTTTTTTCATCTTCTAAATATTTTTTATTTTCTAAAAATAAACGATATTGTTTAGCATTCTTAAAACCTTTTAAGATTTTTTTGTAAGTGTGCGTTTGACCTTTAAAATGATAACGAATTATTAGATCAATTACATCTTCATCTAACTCATTCAATCGTGCATCATATAATTCATATTTAATATCTTTATTTGGTGCCAAAAATTGAATATTAGTTTTAATAATCTTAATAAATTCTGAAGCTAAAATCTTTGAAAAATCATGTTGATCATAACCTTTAATGGTTGGATAAATTTCATTCTCTTGTTTTGATTTTATTGATGAGCTGCACGCAACACCACTTGTTGTTATCAAACCTAATAGTCCAACAATTAAACTACTAATGAAAACTGTTTTAATTTTTTTATTCACTGTTTCTTTACCCTTTAGTCTAAATTAATTTTAATTTTTTTAAATAATTGAGCCTGTTGTTCATTTTTACCTTTACTAATCATTATTTCCACAACTAATTCACGTTGTCTTTCATCTAATGGTTCAAAATAGTTAATGTCTATTATTTTAATATTAATATCTTTAAATTTTGAGTCTACTTTTAATTGAGGAATTAAATCCTCACCAAAATTAAAAGCTTTTTCACCTAATGTTTTAATTTCAACCAAACTTCTTTTTTGATATTCTGGTTTTATTCTAAGATTAAAAAAACCTATTTTTTGTTTTTGATCATAATCCCAAGCACTTTTAATAATATTTAAATTTTGTTGAAGGATTGTTTTATCTTCTTTTTGTTTAGGAGTTAAAAAAGGTTGAAAATAAAAATCATAATTAATTGATTCTTTATATTTTTGAATTTTAGCATTAATCGTAACTTTAAGAATTTGTTCTGAATCCTTTTTAATATCAACAATTTTATACTGGACATTCTTTGGATTTCTTGATAAATCATAAACTAGTAGGTTATTTGATCCGTCTTTATTGATTTTTACTTTTTTTAAAACATCATCAATAGTATTGTTATCATTAGCAAATTCTTTTGCTAATGAAACTGTTGGACGATAAGTTAAAATAACATCCTGGTTAATTTTAAATTGCGAACAAGCGCTAACGATAAGGGGAATTGCCAAAATTGGCAATCCCAAAAAAGACATGATTATTTTTTTTAATTTTATTTTCATAATTTCTATAATTTTAACTTTAATGAAATTTTTTGAGTAATTGTATCTATTTTATCAATATAAACATTAATATTTTTATTAACATGCAAATTATCTTCTTCACAATAGTTTGAAATATGTAACAATGCATCATTTTTTAAACCAATATCAATAAAACTACCAAACTCTGTTTGGTTACGAATTGTTCCTTGTACTAACATCCCTATTTTCAAATTATTAATATCAACCATTTGTGAACGTAAAATAGGAATATCATAATCATCACGAACATCTTGTAAAGGGTTTTTTAAGTTATTAATAATGTTTTCAATAGTATAAATATCTGTTTTTAGAATAGTAGTTAATTCATTAGGATTTAATTGATTTAAAACTTGATAGTTATTTATTAATTTATTAATTGGTAATTGTAAATATTTACATAATTCATTAACAACTGGATATGCTTCTGGATGAATACTTGTTCTATCTAAAAAATTATTAGCATTATTAATTCGTAAAAAACCAGCGGCTTGCTCAAAAACTTTATCGGTAATGTAAGGAATGGTTTTTAATTGTTCACGATTTTCAATAAATTGATGTTTTTTAACATATTCAAAAATTTTTTTTGCACTTCGCTTATTTAAACCTGATACTTTAGATAACAAAGGAATTGAAGCAGTATTAACATCAACACCAACTTGATTAACACAATAATCAATACAAAAATCAACTTTTTGTTGAAGAATGTTTTTATTAATATCGTGTTGATATTGACCTACGCCAATACTTTTTGGATCGATTTTTATTAATTCACTTAAAGGATCAATGATTCTTCGTGCAATACTAATTGCCGAACGTTTTTCAACACTTAAGTTAGGAAATTCTTCACTTGCAATTGATGATGCTGAATAAATTGAAGCACCATCTTCACTAATTACACAATAATTAAGATTTAATTTGAATTCCTTAATTAAATCACTAATAAAAATTACACTTTCATTTGATGCTGTTCCATTGCCAATTACTATTGTATTAACTTCGTATTTATTAATTAAGGATATTAACGTATTTTTAGCTTGTGTAATTAATATTTGTGGTTTGTGAGGGTAAATAATATCAGTATGTAATAATTGATTGTTTTTATTAACAATTGCTAATTTGCAACCATGCACATATCCTGGATCAAATCCTAAAACAACATGGCTTTTTAAAGGTTTTTGTAATAATAATTGTTGTAAATTATTACTAAAAATTTGTGCTGATTGTTGGTGAGCTTCCTCTAATTTTTCTTTGTAAACAGCATTTGAAACTGAAGGAATTAATAAACGATCAAAACCATCATTAACAGCTGATTTAATGTAGTCATAGCTGTTACTTTTGATTTTTCTAGTATATTTATTGACAGCAAAATCAATAAGAAATTCTTTTTTAAAATCAAGTTTAAATGCAATGATTTTTAATTCATTAGCTCGATCAATAGCCATTAATTGATATGCTTTTAAATATTTAATTGGGCAACTAAACTCATAATATAAAGCAAAGTTTTTAGTTGGGTCATTTGTTATTTTATTAATTCTTGTGATTAATTTAGCATGTTTGTTAATTGTTTCATAAAGCATTTCTCTTAAAGTTGTATCGTTAGCAACTTTTTGGGCAATAATATCACAAGCTCCAGCAATAGCTTCATCAACACTTAAAACTTGTTCATTTAAATATTGTTTTGCAACTTCTTTAATATTAGAATTAGGATTATTTTTTAATATTAATAATGCTAATGGTTCTAATCCTTTTTCAATGGCGATTGATGCTTTTGTTTTTTTATTTGAAGCATAAGGTTCATAAAGATTTTCAAGATCAACAAGCCGTTGACAATTATTAATTAATTCTAATAAGTCATTAGTTAATAAACCTTTTTGTTCTAAATTTTTAATAATTACTTCTTTACGTTTATTTAATTTTGTAAGATATTCATATTCATGTGCAATTGCTTGAATTTGAAATTCATCCATATTGTTAGTCAAATGTTTACGATATCTAGCAATGAATGCAATAGTATTATTATCAGCTAATAAATTCAAAACATTTGTTATATATTTTGCCTCAATTTTTAATTTTTGAACTAGTGTTTTAATAATTAAATCAATCATTTTGCACCCCTTTTAGAATTAATAAATTATAAACTTTTGATAGTCAAAATTAGTTATGTTAATTTAAATGCTTTATAATTACTAAGTAAAAGATAATTGGAGAAATTTTATGAATCTAAAAACAAAATTTTTTTTAAAAGTTATAAGTGTTATTGCTCCAATTGTTATAATTCCAACTATTTTAGCTAATTGTGCACATATAAATTCTAATGAACTTGACAATGCTAAAACAAACTTGAAAGGAAATGTTGAAGTTGTTAATATTAATCCTTATAAAACAAAACAAATGTTAGCATCAAATATCAACAAAGAACAAATTAATTCTTATTTTATTTTTATTTTTAATTTAATTAAAACAAATCAAAAAATTGAAGAAAAAATTTTAGATAAAAATGATTATGAAATTCTTAATTGAGCTGCTAATGATAATGATGGAACGTTAGGTATTAACATTTACATTAAAACCACTAAACAAAGTTATTTAATTAATACTAAGCCTGTTTTTTTAACAGATAAACAAAACAATTATCTACAAGAATTAAAATATAAAACACCTGCTGTTTATAGTATTGATGAAATCTTAAAATTCTCAAACAACCCTTATAATTTAATTCACAATAATCCATACTATAGAGAACAATTATTGCGTGCAAAAATTTATTTTAATCAAAATGAAGCTAATGTTGATGATTCTAAACTTTATATGAACAAAATCGGTTATTCTGAATTTGGTAGTGATGTCCAAAAAAGATTAGAAAACGCCTTTAAAATTCGTTATGATGAGCAAAATATTTATCAAATTAATTCTCCGCAAATTTTAGCTAAAGAAACAAAAACGCTTACATCTTATATTGATAAAAAAACAAACAACAATTATAGTATTAATATAGAATTAATCAAAAAATTAATCCAAATTAATCCTTTTGGTAAACTCCCCACAAATTTCGCTCAACTAATTAATTTAATTAAAAAAGAAGAATATCCTAAATTCTTGACAATTACTAAAAACGAATCTGTTGACAATATTGTTGTTAAAGATATTTATTATCGGATTATTGATCGTTATGCAAAATTAGAATTTATTTTAGAAATTTATAACAAAAAAACAAAACAAACCGTATATTTAAGTGCTAATTTTAATCAAAAGAATTCAGGATTATTAAAAAATGAAGATTATTTTCAATATATTTTTGATCGTACCATCTCACTTGATTTACTAACAACAAAAGATGGAAAAAATGTTGAATTAAATTCTGGAACTGGTTGAATTGTTGATCGTATTATTGACGATAGCTTACCTAAAAATAAAATTAAATTACTTATTGCAACTAATAATCATGTTATGGGCTGATCGAATTTAGCAATCTCAAAAGATAACAGAATGAAATCACGCTGGTTTAATAAACAAGAATATATAAATTATTTAGAAAATAACGCTGGTTTCATATCCTCAAACATTTATGAAGATAAAGACCGTTATCAATATTTACTATGGGGGACTGCGCCTCTAAAATCTCCAGTAAGTAATAAATATAATTCATTAAGTGGTATTAGTTTTTCAAATTTAGCAAAGGTTTATAATATTACAAATCAAAATTTCATTAATCGAGCATGATATATACCACAATTAAGTGCTAATGGTATAAAAATTAATGAAAATTTAAGAACATGATATCAAATTAATCAAGAAGATATTAAATCAATTAAAAATGGAACTTTAGACTTTGTTTTGGTCCCAATGGTTTTTGATATTGAAGATATTAAAGAAAAATTACCAAATTATTATAAAGTATTAAATACAAAAGATGAAGCAAATTGATATATTGGATTAGGCAATTCAAAAAAATACTTGCCACAATTACAACTATTTAGTGGAGGATATCCTGGTGATGTTAATCCTAATAGTTCAGCGATTGTTTCATGGCGCGGTTCTAAATCTTATGGTTCACTAATTCAAGCATTTGATCGTGAAATTAAAAATGAATCAATTTTAGATTATTATGGTCCAAAGCAAATTAATAATATTGATGGTTATCAAAAGGTTGGTGAAGGTTATTTAAATAAATTATTTAATGTTGGAACACGAGTTATTACCTCTGATGAAATAGGTGATTTGGGTTCTGGTTCATCTGGTTCAATGATTATTGATTCTAACTTTAATTTAGTAGGTATTCATTTTGCTTCTTTAAATTCGCGTGCTTATGGTGCGCCAAATGATTCAATGATTGGTAATTTATTTGTTGCTCAATCCCAAGACTTAAGTGGTGATATTGATGTAAGAGCTGCGGTGATAAAAAAACTAAAAGCTCAAAATATTTACACTTATAAACTAAACCCTAAAGTTAGTTCTTAATTTAAAATAATTTGTAAAAGAGAATGTTCTTTCATCTATACCAAATATTAGTAATTTATTAAAAGAATCATATGTTGAGCTTCTAGAAATAATTATAAAAGTGAGTTACGCAGATAGTGGTTCTCAAGTAGTAGATTTATGCGAATACATGCATTACCTAATCTTCTTTATATTAAAATTATTTTATACCTTAAAACCGAACTAAAATATTAAACCAAATTTAAAAAAGTTTTTAATTATAAAGGACAATACTACGATGGAAATGAAATGACAGAAATCTACAATTCATTACAAAAGGGAAACATTTACCCATAATAATGTTTTATGACAATTAATTAAAACTTTTTTGTTTGCTTTTATTTTAATAACTTGTTTTGTTTATATTTGATTATCATGGCCATTGTTGCTAAAATAAACGGAAATGCATCAGAATGATATCACGCACCAATCGCTTTAGCTTTCTTCTTACGGTTTTCATTAATTAATAAAATTTTTGCAATTATACTATCTTGTATTTTTTGCGTAAGCATTTATCGTTTTCGTAAAAAATTAGTACAATATGAAAATTTTAATGAAATAAAATCAATTAAAAATAATGCGATTCTTACTGTAATTTTTAGTGTTGTTGCAATACTTTCATTAACACTATTTATTAATTTAATGATTGTTTTTATTAATCAAAATTACTATTACATTAAACGTATTCATAATTTACTTATACCAATAAGAATTGATGAAATTAAAATTTTAGAATATAGTTACATTTATTTATTACGTTGTGGATTTTATATTTTATTAACAGTATTTATAGCAAAATTTGTTCATGATAAAAGTTTTATCATTATATTTATTTATTAATTTTATCTTAATGATTATTGGAACTTCATTTACTTTTTTAGAACATACAAACTTTTATAATGGTATGTTAACTTATTGAACAACTTTTAGTTGTGCATTATTATATCCAGAAATTATTAATGATAATTTTCAGTGAATAAGTAGTTTTAATTACAATCTAAAAAATACTATTTATGAAAATAACTTTATTGCTTATTTACCTTATTTTTGCTCATTTATCGTTTTAATAATCTTAATTAAAAAAGTTAGTTGAAAATCAATTACTATTAGTTCAAATAGTTATTAAAATCATTTTGAGTCTAAGTATCTTTTTAAGTTAAGTTAAAAGTAGTGATAATATTTAAAAATCTACTTTACAAAACAAAGTAGATTAATAATTAGTTATCTTGATTTTTATTATATTTTCTTAAAGGACAATAATCATATTTTTTAGTATCTTTATCATTATAAGATTGACTTTCATATCCTAAATGATGATGATCAATAAGTAAAGGAAATAAAATATTATCGATTTTTGAGCATATTACTCTAACTGATCTTCCAAGGCCTAGTTGATAAAGTTCTAATTCTTCATTATCATTTTTTAATAAATTAGGATGGAGTTTTTTAATTAATTTAATATATTTACTAAATACATTATTTTGTTTAATAAGATGGCAATGATCGTTAATTCCTTTATTTTTTCAATTTTTATAAACATAGGGAAACAATGTGTTAAGAATATAAATAATATTTTTTAAAAATTGGTTTTCATCCTTAGTATAAGTCGTTAAACTATTTACTCGTTCCCCTTTAACTCAATTCTCATAACGCAAAGAAATAACAATGTCATCATTATCTTTTGAAACATTGTTATTTTTAACTTTATTACGAGGAGTTTTATTGTTATTTATTTTCTTAGACATTAATAATTTAATTATTCTTCATTTGTTTTATATAATAACTAAATATTTCTTTATCGCTTATTACTGCATTACAACTATCTAGTGGTCCAAACCCTTTGCGAGCTTTAATTCATGGGTCTTCTTGATGTGTAATACTTTCTAATTGATTAGCACTATAATGACCATATTCATCTCAAACTTGATTCAATATATCAATAGTATCTAAATTAAAATATTCTAGTTCATTAAAATCATTTATTTTAGGAATACTATTATATTTATGTTCTTTGAATTCATTATAAAGCATAGGAATAGCTGGTCCATGAACTCAAGCTTTGATTTTTTCATCAAATAATTTATTTTTTAAATCATCAACTTTTTCATTCATTAAAGTTAGGTATCATGAATATGCATAATACACTAATTTTTGAACTTTTTTGGGAGTCATTGATTCTTTTGTTAAAAATCAATTAGCAACAATTAATGGTGTTATTTCTTTCATTTCATGCACCTCTTTCCTTATAAATATTATATTTAGATATTAACATAATTTAAAAAATAAGACATTTTAATGTACTTTTAATTTTGATAAATTAAGAATTAAAAAGTTGCCTATTATTTTACAAAAGACAATTTTAAAATTTATTTTTCTAATACTTTTTTAATTGACTCTTTGGCCTGAGGAATTAAATCTTCAAGTTCATCAAATAAAACTGATAACTCTTCTTTTAATTCTTTAATTTCGTGATTTAATTGTTCATGGTCAATCACTTCTTGTTCAAAACCAACATAACGTCCAGGAACTAGTGAATAATCATTTTCAATAATTTCATCAATTGTACAAGTTTTAGCAAATCCTACAACATTGACGTCTTCACCTTGTTCATGTTGATCATAAACATTCTTAATTTTTAAAATGTCATCTTTAGTTAAAAAACGTAATTTTTTAGTTTTTAACTCGCCCATTTTGCTTGCTTCAATAAATAAAACATTTTCGTTTTCTTTATTTTTATTAAAGAATCAAATTGATGCAGAAATTTGTGTTGTATAAAATAATTTATCTGGCAAACTAATAATTGCGTCAACAATATTTTCTTCAATCATTTTCTTACGTAATAATGATTCTTCTTTATTAGATGAAGATAATGAACCATTAGCTAAAATTACACCAGCTTTACCACGTGAATTTAATTTAGAAATAATATGTAATAATCAAGCATAGTTTGCATTATTTTCTGGTGGCATTCCTCAACTAAAACGTTCATCATTTAATAATTCTTCACGATATCATTTTTTTAAGTTGAAAGGAGGGTTGGCAACAATGATATCAAACTTTTGACCTTTATGTAAATCTTCTTTAAAAGTATCTTCTGATCCACGTCCTAAATGAATATCATTTTCATTAAAACCATTTAATAAAAGGTTAATTTTAGCTAATTTTCAAGTTTGTGATTGGTATTCTTGGCCATAAATAACTAATTTATTATAATCTTTGTTTTGTTCATGTAAGTAATTACGCGCTTGAACAAACATACCACCTGTTCCACAAGCAGGATCGTACATTTTAATATTATCGTTTGGATCCAAAATATCAATTAATAATTCTACAACTGTTTTTGGTGTATAAAATTCTCCACCTTTTTGCCCTTGTTTACGAAAGAATTCGCCTAAAAAATATTCATAAATTCTTCCTACTAAATCCTCATTGAATTGTGAAAAATCATAATCATTAAATTTACGTACCACATTTCCTAAGCGTGTTTTATCTAATTCTGGACTATTATATTGTTTATTAAATAATCCTTTTAGTCTTGGGTTTTGATTTTCAATTTTAAGAAATGCTTGATCAATTTTTTCACCAATCGAACTATCAGTTGTAAAACCTGAAATATAGTTTCAATGCGCTTCATCTGGAACAATTAAACCTAATGGAAAAAATTCACTAATTAAATCACTATCATTTTTTATAGAATCATTAAATTTGTCTTTATATTTTTCTTTTAAAGCATTAATTGCATAATTGTATTTATCAGAAATAGTTTTTAAAAAAATAATCCCAATAATAATATGCATATATTGCTCTGATGAAATGTTACCTCTTAACTCATCACATGATGCTCATAAATCATTAGCAATATCATCAATATTGATTTTTGTTTGTTTATTATTTTCCATATGTTAATTTCCTCTATTATCTAATATTTCTTCAATTTGTTCAACTATATCATATGATGTTTTTTCACGATTTTCAGGTGGATAACCTTCATCTATTAGAATTTTTTTTATAGTGCGACGTATTTCTTGACGATTAGCTTCACTATGTAATCAACTTTTTTCAATCAAACGTTTTCCTTCCATTGTGATTGCTTTATAAATTTTATAGGCAATTTCTTCAATTTCTTTATCTGATTGATTATCATTTAAACGAACTGCATCAACAAACATTTTTGTGTAGAATTTCTCTTCATTATTTTCAATTTTATCATTAATTAATTCATCACCAAGATCATTAAAAATATATTCAATAAATTCTTCATATGATAAACTATCCATTTTAAAACGCTCAAAAATAGCTTCAAGTTTTTCTGATAATTTTGCCTTAGCAATGATTGAAATATTGGGACTATTTTTAATTTTATTTAAAAAACGATTGAATAGTATTTGTTTCTTTTGTTGGTTTCCCATATCTTGATTTTTTTTAATGCTTGAAACAAAACTTTCAATATCTACTAGTTTATGAATTTGTTTATGTTTTGGTTCTTTAATTTCAAAGAAAGCAACTGAATCTTTTAGTGTTTCTTTTAAAGTCTTATTATATTCATCATAATCAACATTGCCATCTTTTGTATTTTTAATATATGCAGCTGTTGCAAATAATAACTTTGAACGTTCAATAATTTCTTCACTAAGTGTTGAAATAACCATTTTATAAGCAACTATAATATTTTTAACATCAATAATAAATTCAGTTGTTAATGATTTGTTGAAAACTTCATCCACTAAAGATAAATAATTTTTTTCAGCAATTAAGTTTGTCATATTTAAATTACTAAAATATTTATCGTAAACATTTTTTAAAGCATCATTATAATTTGCTAAGATATCATCAACATTTTGATATTTTTCTTCAAATTTAAATTTATTTTTTGCTTGATTACCATCTCAATAGAATTTTAGTGCTTCTTGAATTCTTTTAAAAATTCCAATATAGTCGACTACAAGTCCTGCTTCTTTTTTAATATTAGGATTATCTTTATCAATGTATTTTCGATTAACACGTGCCATAGCTTGCATTAGATTGTGCATCTTTAAAACACGATCAAAATAAATTACATCAAGCGATGGGACATCATAACCTGTTAATAACATATCAACAACAATTAGAATTTTAATTTCAGAATTTGGATCTTTAAATTGATTAATCAAATTCTTACGATCTTGTTCTGATCCAATAATTTTTGTTAATTCTGGTGAATCTTTTTTATTAGGTGTAATAACTAACTTGATTTTATTAACTCAATCAGGTCTATTTCTTAATATTTCATGATAATATTTTTCAGCACATAATCGATTCATAGCTACAAACATTGCTTTATCTTTCAAAACACCTCTTCGTGCTTCATAGTGTTTAATAAAATGTTTAACAATGATTTTAATTCGTTCATCAGATTGAAGAATTTGTAAGATTTCTTCAATTTTTTTAATATCCTTTTTAACAATAATATCATTAGCATCTTTTTTATGATTGGTTTTAATTTCTCGATTTTCTTTTTCGTTTTGCTCATCAATTAATTTTAGTTTTTCTTCATCTAATTTAAATTCAACTTGAGCATTTTCATAATTGATAGGAACAATTGATTTATCCTCTGTAGCTTGTGATAGTGTATATTTATGAATTACATCACCAAAAATTTCTGATGTACTAACATCTTTATTTTCAATTGGTGTTCCAGTAAATCCAATAAATATTGCATTAGGAAAAGCTTTTCTTAATAAGTAAGAATATGGTTTATTACTATTATTTTCTTCATTGTTTTCATCAATTGCTAAGTAATTGTTATGTGAACGATGGGCTTCATCACTAATAATTAAAATATCTTTACGATCACTTAATTCAATCTCATCATTAAATTTTTGAATTGTTGAAAAATAAACACCATCTTGTTTAACATCTTGCAATGATTTTTTTAAATCCCCACAACTAGATATTTGATAAGGAGTTTGGTGTAAATAATCTTCACAAATACTAAATGTATTAAAAAGTTGTCCATCTAAATCTTTACGATCAGTAATAACTAAAGCTGTTAAACGTTTTAAATCTAAACATTTTTTTAAATTACTAACCAACATTACCATTGATAATGATTTACCAGAACCTTGAGTATGTCAAATAATTCCTGCTTTTTGTTGGTTTTCATCTCATGCTTTTTGAATACTACTAATCCCTTTTTTAATGCCAAAATATTGGTAATATTTAGGGAAAATTTTACTACCTTTATTAGTGAAAAAGATGAAATTACGTAATAAATCAAACAAGTTTTTTGGTGTTAATAAAAATTCAATCGTATCAAAAATATCTGAAGAACGAATATCTGAAGAACGCTTCTCATTTCTTCAAATTTCAAAATCATCATCTTTTTTAGGAAAAGTGCCAATTTTTGAAATTGCACCATTAGAAATAATTGAAAATAAATTAAAAGAAAAAACGTCTTGAATAAAATCAACATAACGTTGAATTTGAGCACCAGCTTCTAATAAGATATCATTTGTTGATTTTATTGTTTTTAGTTCAATAATAACAACTGGTAGTCCATTAATATAAATAACAACATCAGGAATTTGATTTTCTCATTCAGGATGAGTTGAACGCACAATTAATTGATTAGTAACAACAAAATCATTATTATTGATTCTATCTAAATCAATAATTTTTCTTGTTTTATTAATTTCTTCTTTTTGGTTTCAAATTGAAATACCATGAACCATAAAACTAAGTAGCTTTTTATTACGATCTAATAAGTTAGCATTATTTAATTCGTTTTGAATTTTATTAATGATATCGTTGACTTCATAATCTTCAATTCTCTTATTAATTCGTCTAATTGCTTCATCTAATTTTGTTCAATCAATAATTTCTTGTTTTGAATCACGTTTTTCTAAAAAACTCCTTGGATCAATATATTCATAATCTAATGCTTTAATTTTTTCAATAACTTGTTCTTCTAAATATTTTTCATCATAAGAAATATTTGAATCAGACATTGTTTATAATCTTTCTTTAATTTTTATGTTGTCTAGATAATTAGTTTTATTATAACAACTTTAAAAAATAAGCGTCATAAATACTTATTTCAACTATTAAATATTGATTTACTTTATTAATAAATAAACGATTTTATTTCTTGTTAAGGTTATTTTGTTTTCAATTTCATTAAGTTTGTTAAAAAAAGTGAAATAAATATTAGAGTTTAAAAAAGGTGCTTTACAACGTATTTTTGTTAGATCACTATTGTTAATACCAATCATAGTTGTTCCGTTAGCTAACATTGATTTTTGATTTTTAAAATCACTTGATAATAAAAAACTTAAAAGATCATCATTATTTTCATTATTACTTTTAATATTAAAAAAACCTGTTGAGAAAACAATATTTTCATTATTTAAAAAGCAATACACTTTGTTTTCGCCTAATAATTTAGAAAAAATAATTGAATTGTTTTTAATAGATAAATCAGCACGACTAGGTTTGTCTTCTAAACTTATATTAATCATTTTTGAAAAGTTAATTTCTAACTCACCTATGCATGATGTATCACAATATAAGTTTTGTTTTAAATATTTATTAGTGTAAATCTTATTGTTTTCAAACAAATTTACATGTGAATTATAATTTTTATCATAAAGATTTGTTAATAGTTTTTTAAGTGTAATTTTTAGTTTGTTAATTTTATTTTCTAAAACATCTAATGGTTTAATAATGGAAATTAAGTTATCAATATCTCTTTTAACATTTTCTACACTTGATATATCAACTAAATTAGAGTATTTTACAAATAGCTTTTCTATTGGTTCAATAATGGAAATTATGGCATCTTGCTCTTCTATCGAGGGTA